>Ga0180223_1000050_pt1 | contig 291897 bp, 225 predicted proteins | sample eDN5th30CKraftOP_FD_151337 | JGI IMG/M metagenome (GOLD analysis project Ga0180223, IMG submission 151337) | Enriched Organic Plus compost microbial communities from Emeryville, California, USA - eDNA 5th pass 30_C Kraft OP (version 2) (version 2) ...
GACGGCCCGTGCGCGTGATGTCCGACCCGTCGAAGTTCTGCCCCACACCCTTACGAGCCCGCGCATACCCCAACGCCTGCTTGCCGTTCAACGTCTGGAACCCCGCCTTCAGGTCCAGGTCCGCCTCCGGGGAGACCGTGTCCTCCGGCACGCACATCGGCACCCCGCCCAGAGCGTCCACCATGTCCTTAAACCCCGTGAAGTCCACCACCACCGCACCGTCCAGCGAGACACCCGTGACCGACTCCACCGTCTTCCACGTGCACGCCACCGCCGACTCCAGGTCGCCGCCGTAGTCCGCGCCGTAGGCGAAGGCGGCGTTGAACATCCCGAAGGTCGAACCCGTGGACTTGCCGTTCGTCATGGTGCACGAGGGGATCTGCACCATGGTGTCGCGCGGGATCGAGACGATGTCCACCCGCTTCCGGTTCGCCGAGACGTGCATCACGATCGTGGTGTCGGAGCGCATGCCGCCCGAGGCGTGGTCGGTGAGCTTGCCGTTCTCCCCGGAACGGTCGTCCGAGCCGACGAGCAGGTAGTTCAGAGGGGTGCCCGCGCTCGGGTCGTTCGGCGGGGCGACGGTCTTGGCCGGGTCGTCCGGCTTCGTCAGGTTCTCGATCGAGTCGAGCGCCGTGACGTTGCCGTTGAGCTTGGCGTAGACCACGCCGGCACCGGTCGCCGTGAACGCGAAGACGGCCACCGCCGCGATCGCCAGACCACGCACCACGTGGTGCGTGCGCGCGCTGCGCGCGTGCGCCGGTCCCTGCAGACCGTCAGCGTCCTCCGCCCGGTCGTCCGGCGTCTGCGGCAGTGCGGGGACCTCGACGTGGGACTGCTGCGGCGCCGGCGCCGGCACCGCAGCCGGCATCGCCGCGGTGGCGGGAGCCGTGCCGCCCTCGGGAGCCGCGTCGCTGCTCTCCGGAGGTGTGGCGGGACCGGCCGTGGTCCCCGGAGCGTCTGCCGGACGGGCGCCGAGCGCGGAGCGCCGCACGGGGGTCGCGGCCGGGGCGGACCCGCTCGGGGAGGACTCGGTCTGGGAGGGCTCGGCGGGGGAGGGCTCGGCACCTGTGCGGGGGGCCTCGGCGGCAGCGGTGTCGGCGGCCTTGCGGGCGGCGCGCAGGCTGGCTCTGGTGGGAAGCTGCTCGTCAGTCACGTTGAGCATCGTAGGCGGTGGGTGCGGAATCTCCTGGGAGGCTGTGGGGACCCGGGGTGGAGGACTTGTGCAGATCGCCGCCCGCGGTGCCCTCGAGGGCCGCCGGGCCCGTCCCGTCGGGTGCGCACCGGCGGTCGTCCTCCACCTGTGCGCGCAGCAGCGTGAGCTCCCGGGCCATCGTGGTGAGGTCGCGCGACAGCCGGCTCGTGCGCCGGTACGACGTCGAGATGTAGGTGAGGAAGGCGATCACGAGCGCGTACAGCAGCAGGTCGGCGCCACGGCCGACGCCCACGAGGTTCGCGACCTTCGTCAGCAGCGGCGGCCACAGCACCGCGACGCCCGCGGCGACCACGAACAGCGCGAGCAGGATGCGCCGGACCGCCTGGTGACGAGCGCCGCCCGTGGCGCGCGTCAGCGCGACGCTCACCGCGGCCACGGCGATGACCAGGAGGATCTTGATCCACATGGGGCGGGTCCTGTCGTAGGAGGGGCGGTGGGCGGGGGTTGGCGTGAGGCGGCGACTGCTTGGCGACTACTTGAAGACGAGGTCGACGAGGATGTTCACCGAGTTGAGCACGGACTGGCCCTTCGCGCGCGAGTAGTCCGTGTAGAGCACGTGGACCGGGTGCTCGCGCCACGTCGTCCCCGTCCGCGCGACCTGCGTGACGATCTCGCTCGCGTGCGCCATGCGTGCCTGGCGCAGGTCGATCTGCTCCGCCACGTCCCGGCGCAGCACCCGCAGCCCGTTGTGGGCGTCGGTCAGGCGCATGCCCGTGGTCGCGTTGGTGAACCACACCGCCAGGCGCAGCACGACCCGTTTGAGGAGCCCGGCCCGCGTGCGGTCGTCCAGGAAGCGCGAGCCCAGCACGGCCCCGAGACGCTCCTCACGGGCGCGGCGGACCATCGCCGCGGCGTCGGCGACCTGGTGCTGGCCGTCGGCGTCGAAGGTGACCACGTACCGGGCGCCGTGCGCGAGCGCGTAGGTGATGCCTGTCTGCAGCGCGGCCCCCTGGCCCAGGTTGACCGGGTGCTCGAGCACCCGGGCGCCCGTCTCGCGCGCCCGGGCCGCGGAGGCGTCGCTCGAGCCGTCGTCCACCACCACGATCCGGGGGAACGTCGCGAGCGCCTCACGCAGCACGGGACCGATCACCTCGGCCTCGTCGTACAGCGGCACGACGAGCCAGGCGTCGGCGAGGCTGTCGTCGGGCATGTCGGTGGGCACGGGGTCATTGTCGCAGGATCGGCCGGGTTCTCCTGGGATAGCCTCTTGACCGTGAACCATGCATCGGAGCCCACCGGATGACCGCACGCATCGCGCCCGGGGCGGACGTGGCCCAGGACGCGGAGCTCGGCGACGGCACGCAGGTCTGGCACCTGGCCCAGGTCAGGGAAGGTGCCCGTCTCGGTGCGGGCTGCATCGTCGGCCGCGGGGCGTACATCGGCTCCGGTGTGCAGATGGGCGACCACTGCAAGGTCCAGAACCACGCCCTGGTGTACGAGCCGGCCCGGCTCGCCGACGGCGTGTTCGTCGGTCCCGCCGTGGTCTTCACCAACGACCACTTCCCGCGCGCGGTGAACCCGGACGGCTCGCTCAAGTCGGCGCACGACTGGGAGCCCGTCGGCGTCACCGTGGAGCGGGGCGCCTCGATCGGTGCCAGGGCGGTGTGCGTGGCTCCGGTCACCGTCGGTGCCTGGGCGACGGTGGCGGCGGGCGCCGTGGTCACCAAGGACGTGCCGGCGCACGCGCTCGTCGTCGGCGTCCCCGCCCGCCAGGTCGGGTGGGTCGGCGAGGACGGGGTGCCGCTGCGCCCGGCGGACGGGGCGGACCCGGAGCAGGACGTGCGTGACGAGGCAGGACGATGGGTGGGTCCCGACAGCGGGACCGAGTACGAGGTCGTGGACGGGGACTTGAGGAAGGTCGACGCATGAGTGAGCTGATCCCGGCGGCGAAGCCGATCATCGGGGACGAGGAACGGGCCGCGGTCGACGCGGTGCTGCGCTCCGGGATGATCGCGCAGGGCCCTGAGGTCGCGGCGTTCGAGCAGGAGTTCTCGGCGGCGCTCGTCGCCGGTCGCCCCGCGGTGGCGGTCAATTCCGGCACCTCGGGCCTGCACCTGGGTCTCCTGGCAGCCGGCATCGGGCGCGGCGACGAGGTGATCGTGCCGTCCTTCACCTTCGCGGCCACCGCCAACTCTGTCGCCCTGACAGGTGCGCGCCCGGTCTTCGTGGACATCGAGGCCGACCACTTCTGCCTCGACCCGAAGGCCGTCGAGGCAGCGATCACCGACCGCACGGCCGGCATCATGCCCGTCCACCTCTACGGCCACCCCGCCGACATGCCGGCGCTCGCGGCCATCGCCCAGGCGCGCGGCGTGCAGCTCTTCGAGGACGCGGCGCAGGCCCACGGCGCGAGCATCGACGGCCGCCCGGTCGGCACCTTCGGCAGCTTCGCGATGTTCAGCCTCTACCCGACCAAGAACATGACCTCCGGCGAGGGCGGCATGGTCACGTGCGACGAGACCGTCGCGCACCAGGTGCGGCTGCTGCGCAACCAGGGCATGGAGCGGCAGTACGCGAACGAGGTCGTCGGCTTCAACGCCCGCATGACCGACGTCCACGCGGCGATCGGCCGCGTCCAGCTGCGCAGGCTCGAGGGCTGGACCGCGCGCCGTCGGGCGAACGCGACGTTCCTCGACGAGGGGCTCGCCGACCTGGACGGGATCACCACGCCCCCCGTCGCGCCCGGCGCCGAGCACGTCTACCACCAGTACACGATCCGGGTCGCCGCCGACCGGGACCGCTTCGCCCAGGCGCTGCGGGAGGAGCACCAGGTCGGTTCCGGCGTCTACTACCCGATCCCTAACCACCGGCTGCCCTCCCTCGCGGACCTCGCCCCCGACCTCGAGCTTCCCGAGACCGAGAAGGCGGCCCGCGAGGTCGTCTCGCTCCCGGTGCACCCCTCGCTGAGCCAGGGCGACCTCGAGCGGATCGTCAGCGCGGTCACCGCCCTGGCGAAGGCGGGCGCCTGATGGCCGCAGCGACCGCCGCGCCGCTGCGCGCCGGGCTCATCGGCATCGGCGCCATGGGGCGTCACCACGCGCGCGTGCTGCGCGAGGTTGACGGCGTGGAGCTCGTCGGGGTCGCGGACGCGGGCGGCGATCCCTACGGCGCGGCGGGCGACCTCGAGGTGCTGCCGGACATCGAGGCCCTGATCGACGTCGGGCTCGACACCGCGGTCGTCGCGCTGCCCACACGCCTGCACGAGCCGGTGGCGCTGCGGCTGGCGGAGGCGGGCGTGCACACCCTCGTGGAGAAGCCCATCTCGACCACCGTGGAGCAGGGCCGCCGGATGGTCGACGCCTTCGCGTCCCGCGGCCTGGTCGGCGCCGTCGGGCACATCGAGCGCTTCAACCCCGCCCTGCAGCAGCTGCGCCGGCGGTTGTCGGCCGGTGAGCTCGGGGACGTCTACCAGATCACGACCCGCAGGCAGGGGCCGTTCCCCGCACGTATCGCCGACGTGGGCGTCGCGAAGGACCTCGCCTCGCACGACGTCGACCTCACCGCCTGGGTCGTGGGCAGCGAGTACACCTCGGTGTACGGGCAGGCCACCCGCAAGAGCGGCCGCGAGCACGAGGACATGGTCCTGATCACCGGTCGCCTCGCCAGCGGCGTCATCGTCAACCACACCGTGAACTGGCTCAGCCCTATGAAGGAGCGCGTGACGGTCGTCACCGGCGAGCGCGGGGCCCTCGTCGCCGATACCGGGACGGGCGACCTGACGTTCTTCGCGAACGGCACCTTCCCCCTGGAGTGGGAGTCCGTCTCGGCCTTCCGCGGTGTCTCCGAGGGGGACGTCACGCGGTACGCCTTCCCCAAGCGCGAGCCGCTGCGCGTCGAGCACGAGGCGTTCCGGGACGCGGTGCTCGGCCTGGAGTCCGACGTCGTCACGATGGGGCAGGGGCTGCGCACGCTCGAGGTCGTCGAGGGCGCGCTCGAGTCCGCGCGGACCGGCCGGGCGATCTCCTTCGACGCATGAGGGTCACCCTCGTCTCGCGGATCTACGACCCGGAGCCGGGCGCGGCCTCGTTCCGGCTGCGCTCCCTCGTGCGCGCGCTCGCGGCGGCCGGCGACGAGGTGACGGTCCTCACCACGCGCTACGGCACGGCGCGCAGCGGCGCGGACGACGGCGGCGTGCGCGTGCGGCGCTGGCCGGTGCTGCGGGACCGCACGGGATACGTGCGGGGCTACCTGCAGTACCTGAGCTTCGACGTGCCCGCCTTCCTCCGGGTGCTCCTGGGCCGCCGCGCGGACGTCGTGGTCGTCGAGCCGCCGCCCACCACCGGGGCGATGGTCCGTCTCGCCTGCGCGGTGCGGCGGGTGCCGTACGTGTACTACGCGGCCGACGTCTGGGCGGAGGCCTCGGCCACCACGGGAGCCTCGGGCCTGGTGGTGGCCGTGCTCCGCCGTGTGGAGGGGTGGGCCTGGGACGGGGCCCGGGTCGTCCTCGCCGTGTCCGAGGGCGTCGCCTCGCGCGTCGGGCGCGTGGCGCGCCGCACGGAGGTGGTCCAGGTCGGCAACGGCATCGACACCACGGTCTTCTCGCGCGAGACGGAGCCAGGGCTCGGCGCGACCGCCGTTGCGCCGGGGGAGGCCTCGGACCGTCCGCACCCGAGCGCCACCTCGCCTGCCGGGCTGCAGGACCTCGACCCCTACCTGGTCTACGCAGGCACCGCCTCGGAGTGGCACGGCGCGGAGGTGTTCGTCGAGGCCATGCGCCTGGTGCACCGCTCGCACCCGGACGCGGTGCTCGTCTTCGTCGGGCAGGGCGCTCAGTGGGACGAGATCGCCGCGGCCGCCGCCACGCTGCCGGACGGCACGGTCCGGATGCTGTCCCGCGTCGCCGGCCCCGAGGCCGCGCGGTGGCTGCGCGGTGCTCGGGCCTCGCTCGCGAGCGTCCGGCCGGGCACCCCGTACGAGTTCGCCTTCCCCACCAAGGCCTATGCGTCGATGGCCTGCGGCACCCCCGTGGTCTACAGCGGCGGCGGCGTCGCGGGCGGGCAGATCCTCGCCTCGGGCACCGGGTGGGCCGTGCCGCAGGAGCCCGAGGCGGTGGCGCAGGCCATGCGGGCCGCGCTTGACGCGCCGGTGGACGAGGCCGAGCGCACCCGGCTCGCGGCCTGGGCGCGCGAGCACGTGTCGATGGACGCGGTCGCCGGCCGCGCCGCCGACCAGGTCCGCCGGGCCGTCGGCAGGGCCCGCCGCAGCGAGGGGAGCGCCGCATGAGCGGCCTGCGCGACCGGCTCCCGGCGCCTTTGCGCAGGCTCGCCGTGGGCGTCGTCCGGATGCTCCCCGAGCCCGTCGTCGTCATGCTCCTGCCTGACGAGCTCGGCTTCCGCCCCGCCGACGTCGTGCGCCCCGTGCCCGCCCCCGCGTCCCCCGTGCGGCTCTACGTCGCCCCGGTCAACTTCGCCGGGCAGGGCTACCGCTGGGCGCACGCCGCACGCCTGCTGCCCGGCGTCGGCGCGACGAGCATGCAGTACCGCAACCCGGTGGACCTCGGCTTCCCAGTGGACGACTCGCTGCCCGTGGCCGTGTTCGTGCACTCCCGGCGCTGGAGCCGCTGGCAGGCCGAGCGCGTGCTCCACGGCTACACGCACGTGCTCGTCGAGGCCGAACGGCCGATCCTCGGGCGCTCCCACGGGCTCGACCTGCGCCGCGAGGTGGCCGCGCTGCGTGCCGCGGGCGTCACCGTCGCCGCCGTCTCGCACGGCAGCGACCTGCGTCTGCCGAGCCGGCACCTCGCCCGCGAGCCCTGGTCGCCGTTCGGAGAGCCGGGCTGGGAGCTCGCCCGACGGCTCGAGGAGCAGGCGGCCGAGAACGCGCGCCTGCTCGAGGAGCTGGCGCTGCCCGTCTTCGTCTCGACGCCCGACCTGCTGCTGGACGCGCCTCGAGCCACCTGGCTGCCGGTCGTCGTCGACCCGGAGGCGTGGCGCGCGCCGCGCCCGCCGGACCTGAGCGGCCGCCCGGTCGTCGTCCACGCGCCGTCGCGCGGCCCCATGAAGGGCACGGCGCACGTCACCGCCGCGCTGCGGCCGCTGCACGAGGCGGGACGGATCGACTACCGCGAGGTCACCGGCGTGCCCGCGGCGCAGATGCCCGCGCTCTACACGGGGGCGGACGTCGTCGTCGACCAGCTCGTGCTCGGGCTGTACGGCGTCGCGGCCGTCGAGGCGATGGCTGCCGGGCGGCTGGTCGTGGGGCACGTGAGCGACCAGGTGCGCGAGCACGTGCGCCGTGCGACCGGCCTCGACGTCCCCGTGCTCGAGGCCACGCCCGATACGCTCGGGAGCGTCGTCGGGGACGTGCTCGCCCGGCCCGAGGCGTACGAGACGCTCGCCGCGCGCGGTCCGGCCTTCGTGGCCGCCGTGCACGACGGCACGCTCAGCGCCCAGGTCCTCGCGCCCTTCCTCGGCGTCGAGCCGGTCGGCGCGCCCGACGACGATCCTGGCGACGAGCGCGAGCACGAGCAGGGGGACGGGACCCCCGGGGACGACGGAGGGAGAGCACGATGACAGCGATCTGGCGCACCATGCGCGAGCTCGTGCCGCTGCTGCCCGGGCGCGCCCAGCGCTTCCTGTGGGTCTACGTGGTGATCTCCTCGGCGCTCGCGCTGCTCGACGTCGCCGCGCTCATGCTGCTCGCGGTCTCGATGACCTCGATGCTCCAGCGCAACCCCGTGACCATCCCGCTCGTCGGCAGCATCGGGACGGGCGGCTACGTCTGGATCATCCTCGTGGTCTCCGGGCTCGTCATCGTCAAGTCGTTCCTCTCGCTGGGCCTGCAGTGGTTCGCCACGCGGCGCTTCGCAGCCTTCGAGCTCGAGATCGGGGACCGGCTCTTCGACGCGTACATCAAGGCGCCCTGGACCGAGCGGCTGCGGCGCAACACCTCCGAGCTGGTGCGCATGGCGGACGTGGGCATCGCCAACGCCACGGCGGGCTTCATCATCCCGCTCGTCGGGCTGCCGGGGCTGGCGGTGACGAGCCTGACCGTCGTCGTCGTCCTCTTCGTGGCCCAGCCGGTCACCGCCCTCGTCACCGTCGTGTACCTGGGCCTCATCGCGGTGCTGCTGTACTTCGTGCTCGCGCGCAAGTCCGTGGAGGCCGGGCGCGTCAACCGTGACTACTCCTTCCGGGTGGCGGCGCTGATGACCGAGATGGTCGCCGCGCTCAAGGAGATCACGCTGCGCAACAAGGCGAGCGAGGTGGCCGACGTCGTCCACGCGAACCGGATCCACACCTCGCGCGCGCGGGCGAACATCAGCTTCCTCGGGGTCGTGCCGCGGTTCGTGCTCGACTCCGCCCTCATCGGGGGCTTCCTGCTCGTGGGCGGGGTCACGTACGCGGCCTCCGGGATGGACGCGGCCGTCGGGGCCATCGCGATGTTCGCCGTCGCGGGCATGCGGCTCGTCCCGTCGCTCACGGGCTTCCAGTCGGTGATCAGCCAGACGACGGCGAACATCCCCCAGGTCGAGGCCGTCATCCGTGACACGTACGCCGCCCGCGACTACCTCGCGCACGCCGAGCGGGTGGGGCACGAGCCGCTGCACCCCGACCCCCGCGAGCTGCGGCTCGAGGACGTCTCGTTCACCTACCCGGGCCGTGCCGAGCCGGCGGTCGCCGGCCTGTCCCTCACCGTCCCGCTGGGCACGACCGTGGGCCTGGCCGGGTCCTCCGGTGCGGGCAAGACCACCCTGGTCGACATCGTGCTCGGCCTGCTGGTCCCCCAGCAGGGGCACGTGCGGGTGGACGACCAGGAGGTGGCGGACGTGCTCGCGGACTGGCGCTCGCGGGTGGGCTACGTGCCGCAGGACGTCTCGCTGTTCGACGGGACGGTCGCGCAGAACGTCGCGCTGACCTGGGGCGAGGAGATCGACCTGGAGCGCGTGGAGCAGAGCCTGCGCCGCGCCCAGCTGTGGGACGTCGTCGCCGACCGGGAGGGCGGCATGCAGGCGCGCATCGGCGACCGCGGCATGGCGCTGTCCGGCGGGCAGCGCCAGCGTCTCGGCATCGCCCGCGCGCTGTACAGCGACCCGCTCGTGCTCGTGCTCGACGAGGCGACGAGCGCGCTGGACACCAAGACGGAGTCGGACGTGTCGCACGCCATCCGCTCGCTGCGCGGCGAGGTCACCGTGGTGGTCGTCGCCCACCGGCTGTCCACCATCCGCGACGCCGACCAGGTGTGCTTCATGCGGGCAGGCGCGATCGTGGCCCGTGGGCGGTTCGAGGACGTGGTGGCGGCCGAGCCGGAGTTCGCTCGACAGGCCGCCCTGGCTGGGCTGGCATGAGCGGCGCCGCACCCGGCGCCGCGGTGCCGCCCGTCGAGGTCGTCGTCCCCGTCCACCAGCCCACCCGGCCGGTCGGGCGAGCGGTCGCGAGCGTGCTGCGGGACCCGGTCGGAGCGGGCGCGATCGTCGTCGCGCACGGGCTGGACCCCCGCGCCCTCGACGCCCAGCTGGGCCCGCTCGCCGCCGAGGCCGGGGACCGGCTGCGCGTCGTGCGCCTCGACGACGGACGGCGCAGCCCGGCTGGGCCCTTCAACCACGGGATCGACGAGGTGCGCAGCGAGTGGTTCGCGATCATGGGCTCGGACGACTGGCTCGAGGAGGGGGCGCTGAGCGCCTGGCTCGACCATGCGCGACGGGCCGCGGGCGCCGGTAGCGGCCCCGACGTCGTGCTCGCCCCGCTGCGTCACCAGTCCGAGCAGGACGTGCCCACGCCGCTGCCCCGGCACGGGCGGACCGCTGAGCTCGACGTGGTCCGCGACCGCCTGCTCTACCGCACCGCGCCCCTCGGGCTGCTGCGGACGGCGGCCTGGCGGGCCCAGGGCGCGGCCTTCGACGCGGACGTGGCCCGCGGCGTCGACATGGAGACGACCGCGCTGCTCTGGTCGAGCCCCGAGATCCGCGTCGACTACGCGCGCCACGCCCCGCGGTACGTGATCGGCGCCGACGCGACCGATCGGGTGACCCTCGCGCCGGGGCCGCTGTCCGAGGTGCTGCACGCCGTGCGCAGGACGGCCGCCGAGCCTCGGCTCCTGGACCGGCCGCACGCGGTGCGCCGTGCGCTCGCGATCAAGCTCGCGCGCATCCACCTCATGGGCGTGGCGATCGCCCGCACCGAGACCGCCGACGTCGACGCGCTCACCCCCGCGGACGCCGAGGCGCTGCACGCGACGGCACACGCCCTCACCGGCCTGCACCCCGGCTGGCCTCTCGCGTTCACCGCCGCCGACCGCCGGCTGCTGGAGGCCTGCGCCGACCCGCAGGCGGGACCGGAGGAGATCAGAAGGGCGGCACGGCGTCGTCGCGAGGCCGGGCTGTGGGCGCGCAACGTGCCACGCGCGCCGTGGCGGGCCCTCGACAGGGAGTCGACCCTCGTGCGCTACCTGCTGACCGCCCGCGACACCCGTGCGGTCGCGGCTCACCGACCTCCCGGCGGGGGCGGCTCGTGAACCGTGCCGGCTCGCGGCCGAGCCTGCTCATCATCTCGTTCTCGCCGATCGTCGGCGACGCTCGGGTGCTCAAGCAGGTCAGGGCGTTCCACGAGCGCTACGACGTGACGACGGTCGGCTTCGGGCCCGCGCCGGACGGCGTGGTCGAGCACCTGCGCATCCCCGACGACCGCGCCTCGCACCCGCCCCACCCCAAGCTGCTCGTCGCCCGCCTCTACCGGGCGCTCTATCGGCGCAGCCCGGACGTGGCCTGGGCCCGTGCGGCCCTGCGTGGTCGGCGGTGGGACGTCGTGCTCGCCGACGACGTCGAGGCGGTGCCCCTCGCGCGCTGGACCCGTCCGCGCGGCGGGGTGCACGCCGACCTGCACGAGTACTCCCCGCGGCTGCACGAGGAGGACGCGGGCTGGAACCGGTGGGTCCGCCCCTACATGGCATGGATGTTCCGCCGCCACGTGCGGCGCACGGCGTCCCAGACGACGGTGGGCGCGGGACTGGCGCGCCAGTACCAGGCGGACTTCGGGTTCCTCCCCGAGGTGGCGACCAACGCCGCCCCGTACGTCGACGCGTCGCCACGGCCCACCGCGTCCACGGTCCGGCTTGTCCACTCGGGCGCCGCGCTGCGCAGCCGGACCCTCGGCGTGCATGTCGAGGCGCTGCGGCTGGCGCCCACCCGCGACGACGGCGGGCGCAACGAGCTGCACTTCTACCTGACCCGGAACGATCCCGGATACCTCGCCGAGCTCACCGCGCAGGCGGCGGGCCTCGACAACGTGGTCTTCCACGACCCCGTGCCCTACAGCGAGCTCGCGAGCACCCTGCGGGGGTACGACGTGGGGGTGATGGTCCTCGCGCCGGTCACGTTCTCCTACCGGTGGGCGCTGCCCAACAAGATCTTCGACTTCGTCCAGGCGAGGCTCGGGGTGATCGTGGGACCCTCGCCCGAGATGGCGGGCGTCGTCGAGCCGCGAGGGCTGGGCGTCGTCACCGCGGACTTCACCGCCGAGACCCTCGCGGCCGCGCTGCGCTCCCTGACGCCGTCCGACGTCGACCGGTGGAAGGCGGCGTCGCACGAGCACGCGCGCGAGCTGTCCGCGGAGCAGCAGATCCAGGTCTGGGAGCGCGCGATCGACGCCCTCGCGGTCCGGGCCGGGGCCGCGCCGGGCTCCGCGGACGTCGACGTCGGGGGCAGGCGATGAGCGGTGAGGCCACCCCGGCCCGCACCGACGCGGGGGCACAGGCCCGTGCCCGGGTGCTGATCCTGTCGTTCTCGCCCCTCGTCTCCGACGCCCGCGTGCTCAAGCAGGTGCGCCTCCTCGTCGCCGATCACGACGTGACCACCTGCGGCTACGGTCCGGCGCCCGAGGGCGTCGTCGACCACGTGGAGATCCCGGCCGACCGGCCCGCGTGGCGCTGGTCCCGAGCCGCGCTGCTGACCCGGCGTTACCGCCGCGCTTACTGGGGCAACCCCGCGGTCGCCTTCGCCCGCGGGGCGCTCGCGGGCCGCCGCTTCGACGTCGTGCTCGCCGACGACGTCGACACGGTCGGGCTCGCGCTGTGGCTCGAGCCGCGGTGCGGCGTCCACGCGGACCTGCACGAGTACGCGCCGCGGCAGAAGGAGGACCTGCTGCGGTGGCGGCTGTTCGTGGCGCCGTTCGTGCGCTGGGTGTGCCGCCGCTTCGTGGCCCGCGCCCGGTCGTGGACGACGGTGGGCGAGGGGATCGCCGCGGAGTACGAGCGCCGGTTCGGGTTCCGGCCGCGTGTGGTCACCAACGCGACCCCGTACGCCGAGCTGGCGCCGGTGCCGACCGGGCGGCCGGTCCGCCTCGTGCACAGCGGGGCGGCGCTGGCCGACCGCCACCTCGAGACGCTCGTCGATGCCGTGGGGACGAGCCGCGGAGCGGTGACCCTGGACCTGTACCTCACCCCCAACGACCCCGCCCACCTCGCCGACCTGCGCGAGCGGGCCGTGGCGCACCCCGGGCGGGTGACGGTCCACGAGCCGGTGCCCTACGACCAGCTGGTCGCCACCCTGCACCGTTACGACGTCGGGGTGATGGTGCTGGCGCCGGTCACCTTCAACTACCGCTGGGCCCTGCCGAACAAGGTGTTCGACTACGTCCAGGCGCGCCTCGGCCTGATCGTCGGGCCGTCCCCCGAGATGGCCCGGGTGGTGCGCGACGCCGGGGTGGGGGCGATCACCGACGACTTCTCGGTGGAGGCCCTGGTCCGCGTGCTCGACGCGCTCGACCCGGCCGCGGTGGACGGCTGGAAGCGGGCCTCGGCGGCCCACGCCCGCGAGCTGTCGAGCGAGTCCCAGGTGGTGGTGTGGGCCGACGCGATCACCCGGCTGCTGGCCGAGTAGGGCCCAGGCCCTGCAGGGTGTGGTTGGTCGAGCGGCGAGCGCCGGCGAGCGTGTCGAGGCCCCCGTGACCGGGTCAGCGGGCGACGAGGCGGGACGCCGCGGCCCAGCGCAGCGGGGCTTCGCGGTGCAGGCTCGACCAGGGGTCGGCCGAGAGCAGCGTGGCGGGGCGTCCGTAGCGTCGGCGGAGCGCGGACGCCCGGAGCAGGTCCGCGCCGTCGATCGCGTCGGGACCCGACGCGATCGCGCCGAGCAGCGCCGCGTCGGCGCGGGACAGCACTCGCCGCGCTCTCGGGGCCGCCCCGGTGAGGACAGCGGTCAGGCGCGCCAGGTCGCCGCGTTGCTGCGCCGTCCACCACGCTGGCTCGGGCCGGTTCGCCACCGCGCCGAAGACCTGCACGCGCAGCAGCTTGACCACGAGAGCGAGGCGTTGCTCGTCGGTCAGCGCCGCGAACCACGCGGCGTCGACCACGTGCGGCACATAGGCCAGCTCGTCGGCCACGGCGCGGGGCACCAGGGTGACCCGGTCCTCGGCGTCGTCCCCGATCACGTAGGCGGGCCCGCGGTCGAGCACGACCCGCGCGGGGGAGAACCACAGCCGGCTCACGTAGGGGATGTCCTCCCCGACGACCATGCCTTCGGCGAACCGCAGGTCGCCGAAGCGGTCACGACGCACGAGCCCGAGCGGGGCGGAACGGTAGGAGAGCCGGTCCTTGACGCCGTCGAGCAGCCCGCGCCGCCACGGGCGCACCGGCGGCGTGGGCACGCCCGCCCCCGAGGCGTGCCGCAGCCGGGCGATCACCACGTCGGCCCGGCGCCGGCCGGCGAGGGCGAGCCAGCAGTCCATCGCCCCGGGCTCGAGCGTGTCGTCCGAGCCCATGACCGAGGTGAACGCCGCGGTGGCGAGATCGAGCCCTGCGTTGAACGGGCCGGCGGGGCTGCGCACGCCGTCGTCGTGCCGCACGAGACGCAGCCGCGGGTCGTCGGCGAGGGCGTCGAGACGGTTCGCCACGACGTCCGTCGCCAGGCCGTGGCACACGACGGTGACCCGCACGTCCGCCTCGGTGCCCGCGAGCACCGAGCGGACGGCGCGCTCGACCGGACGGTCAGGGGAGTGGACGGCGACGACCAGGTCGACCTCGGGGCTCACGCGCCCACCAGGCTCTCGTAGACACGGGTGTACCGCTCCGCCACAGCGGTGGCCGTGAAGCGGCCCGCGACCGTCGCCGCGATGTCGTGCGCCGGCATCGCGGCCGTCGAGGCGAGCACCGACTGGACGGCGTCCGCGTAGGCCTGCGGCGCGTGGTCGGCCACGAACGCCCCGACGCGCGGGTCGGTGTACTCCGAGGCGCCCGTGGCCGCCCCGCTCACGACCGGGCGGCCCGCGCTCAGCGCCTCGGCCACCACGATGCAGAAGTTGTCCCCGTGGGTGGGGAGCAGCAGCAGGTCGCTGCGCTCGAGCGCAGCGGCGACTCCCTCGGGCGGCTGGTCGCCCAGCAGGTGGACGTGCTCGCCGACACCCAGACGGTCGGCCGTAGCCAGCGCTGCGGCCCGCTGTGGTCCCTCCCCGACCCAGGTCAGCGACGCTGGCACCCCCCGGCGGCGCAGCTCGGCCACCGTCTCCACGGCGCAGACCGGGTCCTTGCGCGGGATGAGGGAGCCGATGCCCACCAGGCGCACCTCGGACGCCTCGCGGGGAGGCTCCACCACGCGCTCGGGCGCCGGGACGAGGCAGGGGACGAGCTCGACGGGCCGGCCGCGACGGGCGGCCCGGACAGGGGCCGCGAGCCGTTCGCAGGCGACCGTGACCATGTCCGGACGAGCGAGCAGGCGCAGGAGCAGCGGCATCGCGGCTCGTCCGGCGGCACCGAGCGTCTCCGGCGCCGTCAGCGCCGACCAGTGCTCGGTGTGCACCCAGGGGGTGGTTCCCGCCGGGCGCCGCAGCGCGAAGGGCACCAGGCCGCTGATCGCCTGCGTGTGGACGACGTCGGTGTCGTGCGCGGCGGCGCGCACCGCCCGCGCCGCGCGGGCCCAGGCGACCGGGCTGCGCCGGTCCACCGGCACGCGCAGCACCTCGACGGCCGGGGGCGCCCCGCCGCCGATCCCCTGGCGCGGCGGTTCGTCGCCGAGCAGCGACGGCGTCACGAGGTGCACCACCCGGACCTCGTGCTCCCGCGCCAGGGCCAGCACGTCGCGCAGCACGAAGACGCCCGAGCTCGGCGAGGCCGCGGTGGGGAACCACGGGGTCACGATGAGGATGCGCACCCGATCACGCTAGCGTGCCGGTCCCCGCGGGAGCGGTCGGTAGCATGTGGGGCGCGGCGGCTGGACGCCGTCGACGACGACGAGGAGTCCGTGTGTTCGGTTCGCGCAAGATCGCTGTGGTGGTCCCCGCCTATCGCGAGGAGCAGCACGTCGGTGACGTCATCGACTCGATGCCAGACCTGGTCGACCTCGTGGTGGTCGTCGACGACGCGAGCCCGGACGGGACGTTCGCCGTCGCGTCCGCGCACGCCGACGCGCGGACGGAGGTGATCAGGCACGAGAGGAACACCGGCGTCGGCGGGGCGATCCTGACCGGTCACCGGCGGGCGATGGAGCGCGGGGCCGACGTCATGGTCGTCATGGCGGGCGACGCGCAGATGGACCCCGAGCACCTGCCGGCGCTGCTCCGACCGGTCGTGGAGGGCGGGTACGGCTTCAGCAAGGCCAACCGCTTCTACTCGGCGCAGAGCTTCGCGGGCATGCCCAGGCACCGGGTGGTGGGGAACATCGTGCTGACCTTCCTGACCAAGGTCTCCTCCGGCTACTGGGACCTCGTCGACCCCCAGAACGGCTACACGGCGGTGACGCGCGAGTCGCTCGAGCGGGTGCCGCTCGACAAGGTGTCGCAGCGCTACGAGTTCGAGAACGACCTGCTGATCTGGCTCAACATCGCCGGCGTGCGCGCCTGCGACGTGCCGGTCCCGGCCGTCTACGGCAGCGAGGTCTCCGGGATCAAGCTGCACAAGGTGGTGCCACGGATCCTCGGCACGCTGTGGCGCGGTTTCTGGCGGCGGCTCTGGCTGAAGTACGTCCTGTGGTCGTTCTCCCCGATCGCGCTGCTGTTCGTGCTGGGGTCGCTCGCGCTCCTGGTGGGCCTGGTGTGCGGCGTCTGGGCGCTGGCGCTGAGCGCCGGCGGCTCGTACGTCTCGCCCGCGACGTGGCTCCTCGCTGTGGGCGCGAGCATCGTGGGGGTCCAGTTCCTGCTCAACGCCCTCGTGCTGGACATCCAGGCGACACCCCGGTGAGCCGTGGGACGCGGGTGCGCAGGCTGGCGGCCTTCGTCGCGGTCGGGGGCACGAGCGCGCTCATCGACGCCGGGGTGTTCGCGGCGCTCCACCTCTGGGGTGTCACGGCCTGGCTCGCGTCGGGGATCTCCTTCTGCTCGGCCTTCGCCGTCAACTACCTCGGGAACCGCAACCTCGTGTTCCGGCACACGGGCGCGCACCGCGCCGCCCTGCTCCGGTACGTCGCCCTGGTCCTGGTCAACCTCGCCGTCTCCAGCGCCGGCGTGGCGTTCCTCACGGGTCCGTCAGGCCTCTCGCCCTGGCTCGCCAAGGCCGTCTGCATGGTCGCGGTGGCGGCCGGCAACTTCGTCGTCCTGCGGTACTGGGTCTTCTCCGGGATCGACCGCGGGGGCCGCCCCGGGATCGTCCCCGCCGGCCGCGTGCCGGGCGGCGACGAGCCGGTGTGACATGAGGCTCATCAGCAGGGCGATCGTGAGCAGGTAGAAGACCAGCCCGGGCACCGCGTAGCGGAACCACGTGGCGTTCCCGTTGGTGATGTTGTAGACGGCGAAGCCGAGCCCCGCGCCGAGCAGCAGGTGGGCCTCGGTGCGGCGCCAGCAGACGACTGCCGCCACGAGGCTCAGCAGGACCAGGAGGAGCAGCGGCCGGTCGCTGCTCATGTAGTTCTGGAAGTCCCTCCTGACGAGGTCCCCGACCAGGCCGGGCACCTTCGCGAGCGCTGCGGGGAGCGAGTCGGTCCCCGTCATCCGCAGGAACTGGTCCTTCTGCGAGAAGGTGGGGAAGACGGACGACTGCACGGCCTGGGAGACGAGGGTCGTGGCCGTGACCGTCACCGCGGGCCATGTCCAGCCGGAACGGCGGCCCCGGCGCCGGACGAGGTCGGCGAGCCACGCCACCACGAACGCGCCGGTGACGATCAGCGTCGCCTGGCGCGTGAACGCCGACACGACCGTGAGGCCGGCCATGGCCGCCAGCCAGTACCACCGCGGGGTCCTGAGGTAGCGCCACGCCGCGGCGAGCGTCAGCGCGGTCCACAGCGCTGACAGCGACTCGGTGAGCATCCCCGTCATGTAGGACATCACGAAGATGCTGGTGAGCATCAGCAGCATCGTCGCCGTCGTCGCGGCGGGACCGTACCGGCGCAGCAGCAACCAGGTCACGAGCACGACGAAGGCGAGGGTCGCGAGCCCAGGGACGACGAGCATCCCGTCGGGGCCGAAGATCCTGACGAACGGCGCCGACAGGGCGGGCAGCACGACGCGCGGCTGGACCAGGCCCCAGCCGAAGACGGTCGCCGTGTCCGGCATCGGCATGCCGTGGCTCTCCGAGACGGTCGCGGTCAGGTTGCGGGCGGAGTCCTGGCTCTCCCCCCCGAACCAGTAGCTCATGGCCATGTAGAACCGGGTGTCGGCGTAGAACAGCGTCCGGACCAGGAGCTGGCTCGCGTACATCACCGCCCACGTCCCGAGGATGGTGCACCAGGCGATGACGTTCGCCCGGCGGTCCCAGCGAGAGGGGGACGACTTCGTGCGCATGCTCGGGTCCTCGTTCCGGTGTGGCTCGTTCGGCGACCGCGGACGATCCTACGGGACGCTCCGTCCATGGCCCTGGAGGCGGCCCCGGACCACGCGCGGCGCTCGTCCGTCCAGGGAGGCGCGACCGCACGTCCCCGGGGGTCCGTCTCGGTAGGATGAGGACGTGAAGACAGTCGTCGTCGGCCTCGGGAAGATCGGTCTCCCGCTCGCCGCCCAGTTCGCCGACGCCGGACACGAGGTGGTCGGGGTGGACGTCAACCCCGGAACCGTCGAGACGGTGAACGCCGGCCGCGAGCCCTTCCCGGGCGAGGCGCACCTCGCCGAGAAGCTCGCCGAGCTGGTCCCCGCAGGGCGGCTGCGCGCCACGACGGACTACAGCGACGCAGTCCCCGGGGCCGACGTCGTCGTCCTCGTCGTGCCGCTGTTCGTCGACGAGGTCACCGCCCAGCCCGACTTCGCCTGGATGGACGCCGCCACGCGCTCGCTCGCCGAGCACCTGGAGAGCGGCACGCTCGTCTCCTACGAGACGACGCTGCCGGTCGGGACCACGCGCGGGCGCTGGAAGCCGATGCTCGAGGAGGGGTCCGGGCTCGTCGAGGGCGTGGACTTCCACCTCGTGTTCTCCCCCGAGCGCGTGCTCACGGGACGGGTCTTCGAGGACCTGCGCAAGTACCCCAAGCTGATCGGCGGCCTGTCGGACCGGGGTGCCGCGGCGGCACGCGACTTCTACGAGTCGGTCCTCACCTTCGACCAGCGCCCGGACCTGGCACGCCCCAACGGCGTGTGGGACCTCGGCTCGGCCGAGGCCGCCGAGCTGGCCAAGCTCGCCGAGACCACCTATCGCGACGTCAACATCGGTCTGGCGAACGAGTTCGGGCGCTTCGCGGAGAAGGCGGGCATCGACGTCTACGCCGTCATCGACGCGTGCAACTCCCAGCCGTACAGCCACATCCACCGGCCCGGGATCGCCGTGGGCGGGCACTGCATCCCGGTCTACCCGCGCCTCTACCTCTCGGTGGACCCCGAGGCGACCGTGGTCCGCGCCGCGCGTGCCGCCAACGCTGCCATGCCGGAGCACGTCGTCGCGCGTGCCGCCGACCTGCTCGGCGACCTGCACGGGCTGCGCGCCGTCGTGCTGGGTGCCGCGTACCGCGGCGGGGTCAAGGAGACCGCGTTCTCCGGCGTCTTCGCCACGGTCGACGCGTTGCGCACGCGAGGGGCCGAGGTGCTCGTGCACGACCCGCTCTACACCGACGCCGAGCTGGAGGCCTTCGGCTGGACGCCGTACCACCTCGGCGAGGCGGTCGACCTCGCGGTCGTGCAGACGGACCACCGCGACTACGCGACGCTCGCGCCCGCCGACCTGCCAGGGCTCCGCCTGCTCGTCGACGGCCGGCGCGTGACCGACCCGCAGCTGTGGGCGGGCACCCCGCGCGTGGTCGTCGGGGAGGGCTGACGTCCAGCGCGGGTTCAGCAGCAGCCCGTCCACGCGGGGGTTTCACGACCGGGCGGAGAACCGCCGCTCGTTGAGCGTCGCGTAGCCGCGCTCCGTGGCCGCCTTGGCCGGACGCCACCACGCTTCGTTGTCCTGGTACCACGCCACGGTGGATTCCAGGCCCTGGCGGAAGGTGGTGGTCTGTGGGCGCCAGCCGAGCTCCTCCCGCAGCTTCGTCGCGTCGACCGCGTAGCGCAGGTCGTGACCCGGGCGGTCGGCGACCAGATCGAAGTCGTCCTGGGGACGGCCGAAGATCTCGAGCAGCATGCGCACGACCGTCAGGTTGTCCAGCTCACCGTCGGCGCCGACGAGGTACGTCTCACCGGGCCGCCCACGCTCGAGGACGTCCCACACCGCGCGGTTGTGGTCGCGCACGTGGATCCAGTCGCGCACGTGGCGCCCGGTGCCGTAGAGCTGGGGCCGGACGCCGTCGACGAGGTTGGTGACCTGGCGCGGGATGAACTTCTCGACGTGCTGGAACGGTCCGTAGTTATTCGAGCTGACAGAGATCGTCGCCGTGATGCCGAAGGAGCGCGCCCAGGCGCGCACGAGCAGGTCGCTGCCGGCCTTCGTCGAGGAGTACGGCGACGACGGGTCGTACGGGGTGGACTCCGTGAAGCGGCGCGGGTCGTCCGTCCCGAGGTCGCCGTAGACCTCGTCGGTCGAGACGTGGTGCAGCCGCACCCCGTGGCGGCGCACCGCCTCGAGGAGCGTGAAGGTGCCGACCAGGTTGGTGCGGACGAACGGGGAAGGGTCCTCGAGCGAGCGGTCGTTGTGCGACTCCGCGGCGAGGTGCACGACGACGTCGGAGCGCGCCACCAGGCGGTCCACGACCGCGGCGTCGGCGACGTCGCCCTCGACGAGCTCGACGCGGTCCGCGACGGAGGCCAGGGATGACGCGTCGCGCGCGCACGTCAGCGCGTCGAGCACCGTGACCCGGACGTCGGGGCGGGTGCGGACCGTCTCGATCACGAAGTTCGTGCCGATGAATCCGGCGCCGCCGGTGACGAGCAGGTGCACCTCGTCCTCACTCCTCGGTCGCCCAGGCGCGGGCGCCCACGAGCGCCCAGGCCGCGAGCGTCATGCCGTCGCGCACCGTTCCGGCCGCCACCATCCGGTCGATCTCCACAGCGGACGACCATCGCGTGCCGGTGACCTCGTCCGTGTCGGACGCCGCGCGGGCCGCGGCGTCCTCCGCGACCTCGAGGAGGACCACGACGACCCGGGTCGTGAGAAGTCCCGTGTCCGGCCAGAACGAACCGATCGCGCGGGCGGTGCGCGCTTCGTGCCCGGTCTCCTCGAGGAGCTCTCGCCGCGCGGTGGCGACGGGGTCCTCGGGGCTCGCGGACTCGGCGGCCGTCGCCCCGAACCCGCGAGGGAACTCCCACTGGGCCGCGCCGACGACCGGTCGGGGGTGCTGGACCAGGAGGAAGAGGTCCCGGCGTCGCGCGACCGCGACGGCGCCCGGTCGGTCGTCGTTGACCGAGACGATCAGCTGGTCCCATGAGCGCCGTCCGACCCCCGCGCTGTCGACCCGGACCACCAGCGGCACTGGCTCGGTGATGCGCAGCAGCTCGTTCACGCAGGCTCCCCCTCCTCGAGATGTACGGCTGCGCCGGACACCGCGGTGCGGAGCCGACGGAGCTCCCCGACCGTGTCCCAGGGGATCCCCTGCAGGAGAGTGACCCCCACGGCGACTACCGTCGCTGCGAGCGCACCGTGCCCCCAGGGCAGGGCGACCGCCGCCGCGAGGATCGCGAGGGCTCCGTACGCGACGAGCCGCAGCGTCTGGGAGCGTCTTTCCGCGTCACGGTCCGACGGCTCCGAGGCACGCATGACGACGTGGGCGATCCTGCGGCTCTGCTGCCCGTCTCGGACGACCCCGCGACTTCCACCAAGCTGCGACAGGTGGTACTGCACCGTCTCGAACACCGCAGGCGGCATTGCGCCAAGCTGGTCCAGCACCCGGCGCAAGACCAGCACCGTGCCGTGCGCCGGAGGTGCCGAGCCCTCGTGCGGCTCGACCAGCTCGATCCACGCGGCGCCGTGCTGCGCGGCGATGCAGGCGAAGTAGGTGCGCGACCACCACCGCGTCAGCGCCTCCGCGTCCTGGACCGAGAGCCCCTCCTCGAGCGCCGTGCTCAGCCCGCTCCGCATCGCGCTCCTGCTGGTCGAGCATCGGGCGCGCTCGACGGCGGCGGTACCCACGGGGGTCGCCGTCGTGCGCGCGGGGGGCTCCCGGCGCTCGAGGAAGTCGCGAATCGGGAGCGGGGGAGGTGCCGCGACGGCCAGCCGATGGCGCACGGTGTGGTCGGCCCACTCGTCCTGGAGGACGTTCGCGCGCGCGAGCGCGTGCTGCCGCGTTCTGCCCCGGTCGACGAGGGCCTCGACCGCGGACCTCTCGAAGCCGGCGGCGCGGACGGTCTCGATCGCAAGGCCGACGTCGCCCTCGGGGCAGCTGATCGTCACCGGGAGCTCTCTTGGCTCGACACCGAGCGCTCGAGCGAGCCCGCGCGGACCGAGCTCGAGAAGGACGATCCCGTCGAAGAGCTGGGCGTAGGTGAGGAGGACGTGTCGGCCGAGCAGCACGGCGACCCGGACCTGGGCGAGGAGCGTGCGCTCGGCGGCGCGCGGACCGTCGACCCATGCCTGCCGTTGGGCCAGGCTGTCGCAGGAAGCTAGCAGGACCTGCGGCCCTCGACGCTCGTCTCCGTGGCCGGTCATCGGCTGTCCGACCCCTCGTCACGCGTGACGTTCTCGTCCTGCGCGACACGGTTGCGCCGCTGCGGGTCCGTACCGGCGGGGGCGGCGACGACGGAGGCGTCACGTGACCAGAGCCCGATGGTCGAGACGACGAGGTCGGCGGGGTCCGTCGCCACCGTGACGAGCACGCGTTCGTGCGCGCTGGCCGCGAGGTCGTGCACGCCCAGGAGGCGCGGCAGCTCGTCGTAACGGGTGATCAGACCGCCCGCGGCCTCGAGGGCAATCGCCCCCGGCTCGACGTCGGGCACGAGGCCGAGCCGGTCGGGATAGGTCATCACGGCGCTCGCGGCGTCGATGGCGCCCGCGGGCAGCTCCCCGGCGAACCGGCGGGCGAGCGCGGCGAGCGTCACGGCGACGAGGTGCGCGCGCGTCGCGGGCCACGCTGCAGGACGGTCGGTGACCACCACGTCGTCGGGCCCGAGCGTCAGGGTGGGCAGCGTGCCCCGGTCGGCAGCGGTGACGAGCGTGGCACCCGCGCGCCAAGCCGCCAGGCCCCACACGACCGTGCGCCAGTGCGGAGGCAGGTCGAGCACCACCCGCACCCCTGGCTCAACGTCGAGCTCCTCGCAGAGCAGGTTGGTCGTCTTGACGACCCAGTTGGCGGCGACGTGGCCCGACAGCTCGACCCGCCCCTCGTCGTCGTACCAGGTCAGGCGGGGCTGCGCCCCGGCGCCCCCGAGACGGTCGAGCACCTGGGCTGGCAGTGACGTCGGCATGGGCCGACGATACCCTTCGAACAGGTGTGCGGGAGAGTGCTCCACTATCACAGCCGGGGTTGACGTCCCAAGATGACACACGTGTAATTTCAGGAATAGTATTCACGTGACGCTTCGCCCAGCACGGCCCGGGACCGCCGGTGCAGAGGCCGGACCGCGACGACGGGGGACGGTGCACCGCTCAGGCTGTGCGTACAGGTGATCGTCAGCAAGATGTACCACCATCGACCGCGGCCTGCTCCGACGGGCCACGACCGACGACGCGACGACGAACTGAGGAGGTGCTGCATGATGTGGAACATCCTGGACGCTGACGGCCCGTTCCCGTCCGAGGCGAGCGAGCCGGCAGAGATCCACGATGTCGGGCTGTCGCTCCTCGGTGGCGACGCTGACGAGCTCCTCTCCTGGCAGGAGCGCGCCCTGTGCGCCCAGACGGACCCGGAGGCGTTCTTCCCCGAGAAGGGCGGCTCGACCCGCGAGGCCAAGAAGGTGTGCGTCTCCTGCGAGGTCCGTGCCGAGTGCCTCGAGTACGCCCTCGCCAACGACGAGCGCTTCGGCATCTGGGGCGGTCTGTCCGAGCGCGAGCGCCGCAAGCTCAAGCGACGCGCCTGACCCCGGTCCCGCCGCCGCGTCCGGGCTTCTCCCAGGTTGCCGACTCGCCGGAGGGGACGCTCGCATCGGTCGCCGCTTGGGGCAGGATGACCGAGGAATGACTTCTCCAGACTCTCTCCCGACGCCCGCGGCGACGGTTCGCGCGAGCTCGCGGACCGTGCTCGACCGCACCGCCCTCGTGGACACGATCGTCGTGACCCGGGGTGCTCACCCCTATCTGGAACGGGTGCTGGACGCGGTCGCCGACCAGACCCTGGCGCCCCGCACCCTGACCGTCGTGGACGTCTCCGACGCGCTCGACGCCGCGCCCCTGGTCGCCGCTCGCGCCGAGGCCGGACGGTTCTCCGCCGCCACGACGGTCCGCACCGTCCGGGCAGACCGGGCCGCCTCCTTCTCCGCCGCCGTCACGCTCGCCGTCCAGGGCCTCGCCCCGGCCGGGCCCGACGAGGGGCCCGAGGGTGGTGGGCCTGGCAGCGCGTCCGACGACGGCACCACGCGCGAGGACCGCTGGCTCTGGCTGCTCCACGACGACAGCGCCCCCGCCCCGCAGGCCCTCGAGGCGCTCGTCGCCGCCGTCGAGCACGCGCCCTCGGTCGGGCTCGCCGGAGCCAAGCAGGTCCGCTGGGACGAGCCCGACCGGCTCCTGGAGGTGGGCCTCACCGTCTCGCGCGCGGGGCGCCGCCTCACCGGCGTCGAGCCCGGGGAGATCGACCAGGGCCAGCACGACGGGCGCGAGGACGTGCTCGCCGTCGGGCTCGCCGGCGCGCTCGTGCGGCGCGGCCTCTGGCGGGAGCTCGGAGGCCCCGACCGGGTGCTCGGTCCCTTCGGTGACGGGCTCGACCTCTCGGTGCGGGCCCGACGGGCGGGGCACCGGGTCATCGTCGTGCCCGGGGCCGTCGTGCAGCACGCCCAGCTCTCGCTGCACGGCCTGGGCGTGCACGACCCCGTGCCCGGCCTCCTCGTCCCGGAGGACCTCGACGAGACGGCCGCCGACCCCTCCTTCGGGCGGCGCCTGCGCTCGCGGCTCTACTGGCGCGTCGGCCGGGGCGCCGGCTGGTGGGCCCCGCTGCTGAGCCTCTGGTTCGTGCTCGCCGGCGTGCCCCGGGCGCTGTGGCGCGTCGCCGTGAAGCAGCCGCGGCAGGCCCTCGACGAGATCGCCGCCCCGTGGTGGGTGCTCTCCCGCTTCCCCCAGGCGACGCTGGCCCGGGTGCGGGCCGCGCGCACCGCGCGGATCCCGCGGCGCACGTTGCGCCCGCTCTACGCGAGCAGCCGTGACATCCTCGCCGCCGACCGCAGCCAGCGCCTCGCGCGTGCCGCCCGGCGGCGTCTCGCAATCCTCGGCAACGACCTGGTCCGCGCCGAGCGCCGCGTCCTGGGCCGCCGCCGTCGTGGCGCGCTGAGCATCGCGGTCCTCGGGCTGCTCGCCGTCACGGGTGTCGCCCTCACCTCCCAGGTGGCGGGGCTGCTGCACGGCCGTCATCTCGTCGGAGGGGCGCTGCTGCCGGCCTCCGGCAGCTGGGCGCAGTGGTGGCAGGCCGTCTCCTCGGGCTGGAACAACGACGGCACGGGGGTCTCGGCCCCGGCCGACGGCTTCGTGACGCTCCTCGGACCCGTGCTGGCGCTCGCCGGCGGTCGCACGCAGCTCGCGGTCTCCGTGATGTTCGTCGGTGCGCTGCTCGTCGCGGGGCTCGGCGCCTGGTACGCGTCGGGTGCCGCCACCCGGTCCCTGCCGGTGCGGCTGTGGGCGACCCTCGTCTGGGTCGCGGCCCCGGTGCTGCTCGTGGGGGCGACCTCGGGGCGGCTCGGTGCCATGCTCGTGCACGCGCTGCTCCCGTGGCTCGCGCTCGCCCTCGCCCGAGCCCTGGGCGTGCAGCGAGCAGACGCGCCCGGCGGCCACCGTCCGCCCGTGACCGGCTCCCTGGCCGCCCTCGGCGGCGCGGGCCTCGCGTTCACCGCGGTCGTGGCGAGCGCGCCGGTGCTCCTGGTGCCCGGCATCCTCGCGCTCGTCGTCGTCACGGTCGCGGCTCGCGGTGCCTCGCGCCGCTCCCGCCTCGCGCTGTGGCTCGTGCCCCTCCCCGCGCTCGTCGTCCTCGCCCCCACGCTCGTGCGGGTCGTCGTCACCTGGTCCGCGGGCGGCTGGCGCGTGCTCGTCGCGGACCCCGGCGGGCTGAGCGATAGCACGCCGGCGCCCGCCTGGGCGGGCCTGCTCGGCCAGCCGACGCCGCCTGCGCGGTGGCCGGAGGCGCTGGGCCCGCTCGCGGCGCCGGGCCCGTGGCTGCTCGGTGGGCTGCTCGTCGTCCTCGCGCTCGTCGGGCTCTGGCGCGCGGGCGCCCGGGGCGCCCTGGCCAGGTCCGGGGTGCTGCTCGCGGCGCTCGGCACCGCGGCCGCGGTGGTCAGCGCCCGCACCGCGGTGAGCGTGTCCGGTGGTGAGGTGGTGCACGGCTGGGCCGGTGCCGGGACCTCGCTCGCGGCGCTCGGGCTGCTCGCGGCCGCCGCCATGGCGCTCGACGGCGTCGGGGCCCGCACCCGTACCCGCGCGATCGGCGTCGCGCAGGCGGCGGTGGTCCTGCTGGTCCTCGTCAGCGTGGCCGTGCCCCTGGCGACACTCGTGCAGGGTGTGGTCACCACGCGCCGGGACACGGTCGTGACGGCGCGGGACACCGTCCTCGTCCCTGCGATCGGCCGCCAGATGCAGGACGGCCCGCGCCGTGCCCGGGTGCTGGCCCTCGAGCGCGACGACGCCGTCGTCGCGTACCAGCTGCTGCGCAGCGACGGCACCCAGGTCACCGACTCCTCGGCCGTCGTGGCCGTGGGTCGCCTCCGGTCCACCGACGACCCGGTCGCCACGGTCGTCGCCGAGCTGGTGGGCGGGGGCGGCGAACGCACCGCCCGCACCCTGCAGGACTACGGGGTCGGCGCGGTCCTGCTGCCGGACGCGACCGGCGACGGCGCGGTGCTCGCCAGCACCCTCGACACGGTGGACGGGCTGCAACGCGCCACCGAGGGGGACCACGACCTCGTGTGGCGGGTCGTCACCTCCGACGACGCGCTGGGCCAGGCCTCGTGGGCACGGGTCGTCGGCTCCGACGGCACGGTGGAGCAGCTCCTGGCGGCCGGCCCGGGCGGTGTCCGTGACACGGTGCCCGCCGGCCCCGCCGATCGCGTGCTCACGGTCGCCGAGACCGCGGCCCCCGGCTGGCGCGCGACGCTCGACGGCAAGCCGCTGCCTCGCGTCGAGGACCCCCACGGGCTGCTCGCGTACCGGCTCGGTCCGCAGGGCGGCACCGTCACGGTCGCCTACGACCGGGCGAGCCGCGTGTGGTGGCTCGCCCTGCAGGGCGGCGTGCTGCTCGTGTTCACGCTGCTCGCCCTTCCCGTCCGTCGTCGCCGAGGAGGCTCGAGATGACCGCGCGCACCCGTCGGACGACGGCCGCCCTCTCGGCGGTCCTCGGCATCGCCCTCACCGCCGGGGTCGTGGCAGCGGCCCCGCGACTCGACGCGTGGGGCGCGCTCGACCACGACCTCGTCACCTCCCAGGTGAGCCAGCACGTCGTGCAGACCAGCACCGTGCTCGCCTGCCCGGGCCCGGCCGAGCTCCCCGACGACGACCGCACGGCGGCGGCGCAGCGCAGCACCGTGCACTCCGTGCTCGGGCTCGCCGAGCTCACCCCCGGCGCCAGGGACGAGGTGCTGCCCGTCACGAGCACCAGGGACGGGGCGGAGGCCGCCACCGCGCCGTCGGACGCGACCGCGAGCCTCGAGGGCGCGAGCCCCCTGGCGGTGCTGGGGTCGTCCGCGACGAGCGGCCCGGGGCCGTGGGCCGTGCGTGCGACCGCAGCGGCCTCGGACGCGGCCTCCGAGCCCGCCCGGCCCGTCGCCGCGATCAGCCACCTCGCCTCCTCCGGCGACCTGCGCGGGCTGGCGGCCGGGGCCTGCCTGGAGCCTGCGACCGACCAGTGGATCGTGGCCGGAGAGACCCAGCCGGGCAGCTCTGCCACGCTGATGCTGGACAACCCGGGCCGCACCACGGTCACCGTGACGTTGTCGCTGTGGGGCGCCGGCGGCCCGCTCGCGCCCGCGGGATCGACGACCTTCGTGGTGCCCGCGCTGGGCCACGAGAGCGTGCTGCTCTCCACCCTCGCGCCCGAGGAACGGCGGCTCGCGCTCCGCATCACGTCCACCGGTGGCGCGGTCGGCGCCACCCTCGCCGAGTCGCGGCTGGACGGGGTCGTGCCGCGCGGCACGACGCTGGTGCCGGCCGGCGCGCCGCCGGCGAACGCGCAGGTGGTGCCCGGCGTCGTGCTGGAGACCTCCGAGGTCGACGCGACCGACGCCGGGGTGCTCCGCCTGCTCGCGCCCGACACCGCCACCACCGCGACGCTGACCCTCCTCGGCACCGGAGGCCGGGAGGTCGTGCGGGGTTCCGAGACCGTCGCCCTCGCCGCGGGAGAGGTGACCGACGTGTCGCTGGCCGGGGTGCGTGCCGGGACCTACACGGCGGTCGTGAGCGCGGACGCGCCGGTGCTCGCGGGCGCGCGCGTCGTGCGCAGCGGCCCCGCGGTGACCGAGTCCTCGGGCCAGGTCGCGGTCACGGTGGGCACGAGCGCCGACGTGGCGTGGCTGCCCTCGAGCACGCTGCTGCGCGAGGGTGGTGCGCAGGGCGCAGGAGACGCCGTGCCGACGAGCGCTGCCGTGGTCCCCGGGGGGCTCGCCGCCGACGTCGTCCTCACGCCCGTGCCGAGCGCGCTGCACGCGCACCTCGCGGCGCTCGACGACGTGCCCGTGGACTACGGCGACGGCACGCCGGACCCCCGCGCGGCCGTGGCACGCGGCACCGTCGAGGCCTACGACGGCGCGGGCAGGCTCGTGGGGTCCACGAAGGTCTCGGCCCCGCTCGGGGCGACCGTGACGCTGTCGCTCTCGAGCCTCGCCCCGGGCGCCGTGGTGAGCGTGGTGCGCGTCACCTCCGACGGGGCGGCCGCTGCCGAGAGCACCGCGTCCGAGGGCGTCGACCTGGCGTGGACCACGGTCGTCGCCTCCGCCGGGGTCCCGGGGTCGATCGACGCCGTGGCCCCGCGCTCTCCCGAGCCGACGAGCCGCGCCGTCACCGTCCGGCAGTCCACCACCGTCGGACGGTGAGGCGGGTCGGACGGTGAGGCCGGGGCGCGCCCGGGGAGGTCACAGCGGCGGGCGGTAGGTCGGGTCGATGTCCTCGGGGTGCCGGCCGAGCAGGTGGGCGACCTGCTCCACGACCACGTCGCGCGCGAGCTCCTCGAGGTCGGCCAGGTCCACCGCGCGCGTCTCGACCGGGCGCCGGTAGACGACGACGCGGGCCGGCTGGCCTGAGTCGGCGGCGAAGCAGCGGCCGAGAGGGACCCCGGCGCTCTCCCACGGCGCGGGGTCGGAGGGAGGCACGTCCTCGACCGCGAACTCGGTGCCCCGCAGCTGGGCCGACCAGGTCTTCTCGACCCGTTCGACGACGTCGAGGACGATGTCGTCGAACCGCTCCGCGCGGGTGCGGGCGGCCGGCAGGGAGGCGGGGATCAGCGGACCGCGCAGCCCGCGACCGTGCCGGTCCCGGTGCCTGGCGGTGCGGGGACTGTCCATGGGCCTCACTCTAGTTCCGCCCGGCCCGCGTGCCGGGAGGATCGGGGAGGGCGACGTCCGTCGGCAGGTCGCCCGGTGCGGCATGGCGTGGGGGCGGTGCGGCGTGGGAGTACCGCCGTGTCGGTCGCTCGGGGTACCTTCACGGTGTGAGAGCCGTCCGCCAGTGCACCCGCGCCGCCTGCAGCCGCCCTGCCGTGGCCACCCTGACCTACGTGTACGCGGACTCCACGGCCGTCCTCGGACCGCTGGCGACGAACGCCGAGCCGCACAGCTACGACCTGTGCGCCGACCACGCGAACCGGCTCACCGTCCCCCGCGGCTGGGAGGTGGTGCGTCTCGCCGTCGACTACACCGAGCCCGAGCCGAGCCCGGACGACCTCACGGCGCTCGCGGAGGCGGTCCGGGAGGCCGCCCGCCCGCGCCACAAGGCGGTGGAGGAGCCCGTCCAGGTCACGGAGGTCGCGCGGCGCGGCCACCTGCGGGTGCTGCGCGGGGACGGCGCCGACGCGCGATGAGCCCGGACGACACCACGGGGCTGCAGCCCGAGACGGGGACGGCGACGCGTCGCCGCCGCCGGCAGGCCATCTCCGACGAGCCGCTCGGCTCGCTGGCGACGACGGGCTCGCTCTTCCTGGGGCGGCGCACGTGCCCGGACTGCGGCAGCGACGCGCTCACCCAGGTGCCGCTGCGCGCACCGAGCGGCGAGCGGGTCACCTTCGTCTCGTGCCAGGACTGCGAGAGCCGCGCGTGGGTGCGCGAGGACGGCACGGTGGGCACGCGCGAGGAGCTCCTCGGGGCGTCCGACCGGGGTGCCCAGCCGCCGCCCCGGTCGCCGCGACAGTACCGCCCGGGCCGATAGTCTGGCCGTATGCCTCCCGTCGTCGACCTGTCTGCGCTGGCCACCGCGCACGGAGTGCGCGGCACGGTGCCCGATCAGCTGGACGAGGACGCGCTCCTCGCGCTTGGCAGCGCCTTCGGTGAGGCGGTGGCGCGGCGCGCCCCCGGTGCCGAGGGGCTGCCGCGCGTCATCCTAGGCCGGGACGTGCGCGAGTCGAGCCCGTCGCTCGCGGCCGCCTTCAGCGCGGGTCTGGCCGCCTCAGGGGTTCGCGTCGTCGATCTGGGTCTCGCCTCGACCGAGACGCTCTGCTACGCGTCCTCCTGGCTCGCGGCCCCGGCTGCCATGGTCACCGCCGGCCACTGCTCGGCACGCCACAACGGCCTGAAGCTGTGGTGGAGCCCCGCCGCCCCGGTGGGACCTCGCGCGGGCCTGCGCGAGATCTGCGCCCGCGCCGCGGAGCTGCGGGGGAGCGGGAGCCAACGGGCCGCGAGCCCTGGGACCGGCTCGGCCGTGACCCCCGCGCAGGCCGCGGGGGAGGTGCGCGCGGACGACGTCCTGTCGGGCTACGCGGCGCACCTGCGCTCCCTGGTCGACCTCGCGGGCATCCGGCCGCTGCGCGTCGTCGTCGACGCCGGCAACGGCATGGCGGGCCTGACCGTCCCGTCCGTGCTCGGCGACGGTGCGGTCCCGGCGGTCGAGCTCGTGCCGGTCTTCTTCGACCTGGACGGCAGCTTCCCGTTCCACGACGCCGACCCCTCCGCCCCGGTGAACCTGCTCGACCTGCAGACCGCCGTCGTCGCGAACGGCGCCGACCTCGGCCTGGCCTTCGACGGTGACGCCGACCGCTGCTTCGTGGTCGACGAGCGGGGCGCTCCCGTGAGCGCCTCGGCGGTCATGGTGCTCGTCGGGCTCCAGCTCCTGGAGCGGGCGCGCGGGGACGAGCGAGCGGTCACGATCCTGCACACGGAGACGATGTCCCGCGCGGTCCCCGAGATCCTCGGCGGCTCGGGGGCGCGCACCGTCGTGCTGCGCGCGTCGGGCGAGGAGGTCGGTGCCGCCCTGGAGCAGGCGGACGCCGCGCTCGCGGCCGCCCCGCACGGACGCTTCTACTACCGCGACTTCTTCGGTGCCGACTCCGCGCTGCTGACCGCGCTGCACGTGGTGGCGGCGGTCGGCTCGCAGGCGCTCAGCCTGTCCGAGCTCGTCGAGATCGTCGAGCCGTACAGCGGCAGCGGCGCCCTCGCGTCGGTGGTGGCCGACCCGGACGCCGCGCTCGAGCGGGTGATCGAGGCCTACGTCACCCAGCAGGGCGCGGGCCCGGTGAGCGTCGACGAGTCGGACGGGCTGCTGGTCTCGCACTGGGACGAGCAGCCGCGCTGGTGGTTCCACCTGCGCGTCGAGCCCGGGGCACGCGGCACCGGCGGTGCCCGAGGGCCCGGCGGCGGCACGGTCGTCCTCGTCGTCGAGGCTGCCGACGAGGACATCATGGACAAGGTGCGCGACGACGTGCTGGCGCTGGTGCGCGAGCTCGACCCCGTGGCGGAGGACGAGGAGGAGACGGATGACTGAGATCGCGACGTTCCCGGCGTGGCTGCGCGAGAGCCTGAGGTGCCCCGTCACGGGAGCTCCGCTCGAGCCCGCGCAGCGCCCGGACGGCACCGAGGTGCTGGTGGCGGCGGGCCACCCGGAGCACGAGTACGAGGTCGTCGACGGAGTGCCCGTCCTGCTCGCGCCTGGTCCGGCGGCGCCGTAGCCCACGACCGCAGCCCCGGTCGGGCGGGCGGGACCGCGGGGGACGAGCCGCCGTCGCAACACGCGCTGGGACCCCTGTTGCAGGTGTGAATCATGTGGTGCGCGTTACGATCACGAGCATGCGCCGTAGCATCGCCGTCCTGACCGTCGGTTCCCTCGCCGCTGCCGGCCTCGTGCTGCCCGTCGTCGGCGTCGTCACCCGGGGTCTGGCCCCGGTCGCGCCCACCACGTGGTCGATCGCCCTCGCCGGCGTCGACGCGGTGGCGGCCGCCGCCCGCGGCGCCCTCGACCCGGCGCTCGACGAGGCCGGCGCGCCCCGTGCACCGGTCGAGCGCTCCGGTCCGAGCGGCGACGGCAGGCTCGTCGCGCTCACCGCACCGCGGTCGACCGACCCCTTCATGGTGGCCGGGGTCACCTGGGACGCGGACGAGGACGTCGACGTCACCCAGGTGGCCCTGCGCCTGCACGAGGACGGCGCATGGAGCCCGTGGACCCTCGTGGAGGTCTCGGACGACGTCGACGACGCCGAGCTCGAGGCGGCGGGCCGGGTGCCGCGCGACGGCACCGAGCCCCTCACCTCCACCGGGGCCGACGGCGTCCAGGCGCGCGTGCTCACCGCGGACGGCCGGGTCCCGGCGCACCTCGCCGTCGAGCTCGTCGACCCCGGCGAGGGCTCGGGAGACGACGCCCTCGCCACCCTGCCGCTCTCGACGGCGCGCGCCGCGACGGCGACGTCGTCCGTGCTCGAGCCCACGGTCGTCACCCGCGAGCAGTGGGGCGCGGACGAGAGCCTCGCCTCGTCCTGGGAGAACTACTCCAACGGGCTCAAGGCGCTCTACGTGCACCACACGGCGGGCACCAACTCCTACACCGCTGCCCAGGCCCCCCAGCTCGTCCGGGGCATCTACGCCTACCACACCAAGGCGATGCGCTGGCCGGACATCGGCTACCAGTACCTCGTCGACAAGTTCGGCACGGTCTACCAGGGGCGGCGTGACGCGCTGACCGACCTGCCCGTCGGCGCGCAGGCCGGCGGCTACAACTCGCAGACCATCGGGGTCAGTGCGCTGGGCAACTACAGCACCGCCAAGCCCTCGGCCGCGCTCGTGACGGCGATCGAGGACGTGCTCGCCTGGAAGGCGTACGAGTACGGGCTCGAGCCGCAGGGCCGGACCACGCTCACCACGGGCACCAGCTCCAAGAGCCAGACCCGCTACCGGGACGGGCAGAAGGTCAAGGTCGACGTCATCCAGGGACACCGCGACACGAACTACACGGCCTGCCCGGGGACGTACCTCTACGCCCAGCTGCCGCAGATCCGCGCGGCCGTGGCCGCGAAGGTCGAGGCCGCGCGCGTCACGGCGGGCACCGCCCAGGACGCGCTGCCCGCGCCCGCGATGACGACGAGGCCGTCGCCGGTGATCTTCACCGCCCGAGCGAGGCTCGCCTGGCGTCCGGTGCCGGGAGCCGTGCGCTACCAGGTGCTGAGCCAGCCGACGTCCTACCGCACGGCCGAGACGCGCAACCAGTCCTGGTGGCTCTGGACGACGGTGAGCGGCACCTCCGCCGCCGTGAAGATCGCCAAGGGAGCGAGCCGGGTGCTCGCGGTGCGCGCGGTGAACGCCGGCGGCCGCCCGGGCGCCGCGACGCTCGTGCGGTACACCGGGCGCGGGGTCGCGCTCTCGGCGCTCGCGGCGAGCACGGGCAGGAAGAAGGCCGGGGGCACGAAGAAGCAGTGGAAGAAGCGCACGGGCAAGGCGTACGTGGGCAAGAAGGCGCTCGCCAGCACGACGAAGGGCGCCTCGCTGCGGGTCGCCTCGGTCCGAGGGGTCGACCGGGTCGTGCTCCGCGGGGTGCGCAAGCCGAAGGCCGGCAAGCTCGTCGTGAGCCTCGGCGGGTGGTCGACGACGGTCGCCCTGAAGGCCGGGAAGAAGAACAAGGCGGGGAAGGTCGTGGTGAAGCTCGGCGCCGCGAGGTCCGGCACGCTGGTCCTCACCAAGAAGGACGGCCGCCCGACCGTGGTGAGCAGCGTCGGCCTCGGGCGGCCGCCGGTCGCCGACCCCGCCACCCTGCCCAGCCCCCCGCCGGCGGTCGTGGCCGGCTCGACGGCGGCGCCGGTCCTGGTCACCGCACCCACGGCCGACCTGGCGTGGCAGGCGTCGCCCGGAGCGAAGAAGTACTGGGTGTACACCCGCACCCCCGGCGGGACGGGTGCGGCGGGGGAGTGGCGCAAGCTGGCCTCGACCACGGGCCTCTCCTACCGGCTCACGCTGCCGCCGGACGGGGGCCAGGTCGAGGTCGGCGTCGCCGCGGTCGTCACGAAGCACGCGCGTGCGGCGGTGTCGACGCAGGCCGTCGTCGGGCCCGCTGTCGCCCCGGCCGTCACGACGGGCTGACCGAGGGCGCCCGCACCCCTGCGGGCGCCTTGCGTAGTATTCCCCCCTGATGACTTCCCAGACCGAGCTCCTGACCGGCGCCCGACGTGCGTCCCGGGGGCGGGGACCGGTCACCGTCGCGCCCGACCGCCCCCGGGGCTCAGCGGCCTTCCGCCCGGACATCGAGGGGCTGCGGGCGGTGGCCATCGGTCTCGTGCTGCTGTACCACGCCGGCATGCGGTTCGTGCCGGGCGGGTTCGTGGGCGTGGACGTGTTCTTCGTGATCTCGGGGTTCCTGATCACGGGCGTGCTGGTGCGCGAGGTGGAGCGCACCGGCCGGGTGTCGCTGCGTCGCTTCTACGCGCGGCGGGCGAAGCGGCTGCTGCCGGCGGCCGCCGTGGTGCTGGTCGTGACGGCGGTGCTGGTGTGGGTGCTCCTGCCGGTGACGCAGCGCCGGGTCCTCGGTGGCGACATCGTCTCGGCGGCGCTGTACGTCGTGAACTGGCGGTTGGCCGGTCGGTCGGTGGACTACCTGGCCGAGGGGATCGACGTCTCGCCGGTGCAGCACTTCTGGTCGCTGGCGGTGGAGGAGCAGTTCTACCTGCTCTGGCCGTTGCTGCTGGTCGCGGTGGCGCTGGTGCTGCGGCACCGGCGAAGGGGGCGCCGGATGCCGGGACGGGCGGTGATGGCAGCGGGGCTGGGCCTGGTCGCGGTGCCGTCGTTCGTGTGCTCGGTCGTGTGGACGGCCTCCTCGCCGAGCGTGGCGTTCTTCGTGACGCCGACGAGGCTGTGGGAGATGGCGGTGGGGGCCGGGGTGTCGTTGGGCGCGGCCCTCTGGGTCCGGCTGCCGCGCGGAGCGGCAGCGGCGACGATGGGCGCCGGGCTGGTGGCGGTGGTGGTCGCGGCGCTGGTTCTCGACGGCTCGGCACCGTGGCCCGGCTCGTCGGCGCTGCTGCCGGTGCTGGGCACGGCCGCGGTGATCGTGGGCGGCGCCCGCGCGGGCGGCTCGCCGGTCGGCCGTGCCCTGGCCTCGCGGCCGTCGGTGTGGGTCGGAGGATTGTCGTACTCGTTGTACCTGTGGCACTGGCCGCTGCTCGTGGCTGCGCAGGCGAGGTGGGGCGAGCTGCGGGTGCGGCAGGCGGTGGGAGTCCTCGCGGTGTCGGTGGTGCTCGCGTGGCTGAGCCACCGGTACGTGGAGAACCCCGTGCGGTTCTCCGAGCGGCTCTCACGTTCCCCGCGCCGGGCGCTGGGCCTGGGCGCCGCCCTCACGGCCGTCGGTGTCCTGGCGGGGGCGGTGGTGGTGCTCCCGTCGGCCCTGGCGGTCCCGGGAGGTGGGGGCGCCCCCGGGGCGGCCCGGGCCGCGCTCGGGGCGCAGGCTCTCCTGGACCCGTCCTACCCCGACCCGTCGTCCGTCGACCACGTGGACCGCATCACCCCCGCACCCGACCGGGCGACCCTCGATGTCCCCGCGATCTACGAGGACGGCTGCCAGGTGCTGGGGGAGCTGGCGACGACCTGCGTCTACGGCGACCGGGACAGCACGGTCACGGTCGTCCTCGTCGGAGACTCCAAGGCGGGGCAGTGGGAGTCGGTGCTCGACCGGATCGCGAGCCGCCGGGGCTGGCGCCTGGTGACCGTCCTGAAGTCTGCGTGCGCCTTCTCCGACGCGACGCTCCGGGGGAGCGACGGGGGCCCTTTCACCGGGTGCGACAGGTGGAACGCGGCGGCGCTCGACCAGGTGCGTGCGGCACGCCCGTCGCTCGTCCTCACCAGCCAGGGGGCCTTCGAGGCGCTCGACGACGGCGGTGCCGACGGTTCGTCCGCCGTCTCCGCGGAGCCGCTGGTCGAGGGGCTCGTGTCTCGCTGGACGACCCTCGCCGACGAGGGCGTGCCGGTCGTGGCCATCGCGGGGAACGCCGAGCCCCCGCAGGAGATCTACGAGTGCGTGGCGGAGCACACGGACAGCCTGTCGTCCTGCACCTTCCGCCCCCGGTGGAAGGTCGCCCGCGTCCAGCGCGAGGCGGTGCGCGACGTCCCCGGGGCGCGGCTGCTGGACCTCGGCGACCTCGTCTGCCCGCACGACAGCTGCCCGGCCGTGATCGGCGGCGTCCTCGTCTACCGCCAGGGCTCGCACCTCACGAGGACGTTCGTGGACTCCACCGAGCCGGAGCTGGAGCGCCGTCTCGACCCATTGCTCCCGGCCGCGATGCGGGGCACGCGCCGCTGAGGAGGGTTCGCCCGTTCCACCGATAGAGTGGGGGTCGATCCGTGCGGGTGGTGCGCCGAGCCGGCCGCGCCCTTGATGAAGGAGCTTGCTGCGTGGTCAGAGTCATGCCCGTCTACGGGACCCGGCCCGAGGCCATCAAGATGGCCCCGATCGTCAAGGCGCTCGAGGCGGACGGCGGGTACGAGGTCGACGTCGCCGTGACCGGCCAGCACCGCGAGATGCTCGACCAGGTCAACCGGACGTTCGGGGTCGTGCCGGCCACGGACCTCGACATCTTCGCGCACGGCCAGGGGCTGGAGGCGGTCACGAGCCGCACGCTCGAGCGGCTCACCCCGGTGCTGCAGGAGCGGCGCCCGGACGCCGTGATCGTGCAGGGAGACACCACCTCGGCCTTCGCGGCGGGGCTCGCCGCCTTCTACCAGCGGGTGCCGGTCGTCCACGTCGAGGCGGGCCTGCGCACGCCGACCATCTGGTCGCCGTTCCCGGAGGAGGGCAACCGCCGTCTCCTGACGCGGATCTCGTCCCTGCACCTCGCGCCCACCACGGGCAGCAAGGACAACCTGCTGCGCGAGGGCGTGGACCCGAGCACGATCGCGGTCACGGGGAACTCCGTCATCGACGCCTTCCTCGCCACGGCGCGCGAGCCGCGCCCCTTCGAGGACCCGGTGCTCGCCGGGGCGGCGCTCGACGGGCGGACCGTGGTGCTCGTCACCTCCCACCGCCGGGAGTCGTGGGGCGACCCGATGCGCCGCACGGCCTCGGCGCTCGTGCGGCTCGCGACGGACGAGCCCGACGTGGTCTTCGTCCTGCCCCTGCACGCCAACCCTCTCGTCCGCGAGATCTTCCGCCCGGCGCTCGAGGACCTGCCGAACGTCGTCCTCACGGAACCGCTCGGGTACACGGACTTCGCCCAGCTCACCGCCAGGAGCCGCCTCGTCGTCACCGACTCCGGCGGCGTCCAGGAGGAGGCCCCGTCGCTCGGCAAGCCCGTGCTGGTGCTGCGCGAGGACACGGAACGGCCGGAGGCGGTGACCGCCGGGACCGCGCTGCTCGTGGGGACGGACGAGGAACGGATCGTGAGCGAGGTCACCCGGCTCCTGCACGACGACGCGTACTTCGCGACGATGGCGAACGCCGTCAACCCCTACGGTGACGGCCACGCCGCGCAGCGCTCCGTCGCCGCGCTCGACGCGTTCTTCGGTCGCGGCGCACGGCTGCCCGACTTCGAGGCGTAGCGCCAGGTTCCGGGGCCGCCCGCCGGTAGAGTGTTGACGCGCCCCGGCCGGGGCGCGTCTCGACGGAGAAGGACGAGGAGCACGTGGGAACCGACAACTCAGTAGTGGTGGTGGGCCTCGGCTACATCGGCCTGCCGACCGCGGCCATCCTGGCCTCGAACGGTGTCGACGTCGTGGGTGTCGACGTGAACCCGCGCACCGTCGACGCGGTGAACGCCGGGCGGGTCCCGTTCGTCGAGCCCGACCTCGCCGGTTTCGTCAGCCAGGCCGTCGAGGCCGGGACCCTGCGCGCCTCGCTCGAGCCGGTCGAGGCGGACGCCTACATCGTCGCCGTCCCCACCCCGTTCCTCGAGGACCGCCAGCCCGACCTGAGCTACATCGAGGCGGCGTCCCGGTCCATCGCGCCGCTGCTGCGCGCGGGTGCGCTCGTCGTCCTCGAGTCGACCTCGCCCCCCGGAGCCACGGCGCAGATGCGCGACTGGATCCTGGCCGCGCGTCCCGACCTCGTGGGCGAGGACGGGGAGCCCCTCGTCCTCGTCGCGCACTGCCCCGAGCGCGTCCTGCCGGGCAGGGTGATGGTCGAGCTCGTCACCAACGACCGCATCGTCGGAGGCCTCACACCGGAGGCCGCCGAGCGGGCCAAGGCCCTGTACGAGGTCTTCTGCCGCGGCGAGATCCTCACGACCGACGCGGTGACGGCCGAGCTCGCCAAGCTCACCGAGAACTCCTTCCGTGACGTCAACATCGCCTTCGCGAACGAGCTGTCCCTGATCGCCGACCGGCTCGGGGTGGACGTCTGGGAGCTGATCGCGCTCGCCAACCACCACCCGCGGGTCAACATCCTCCAGCCCGGTCCGGGCGTGGGGGGCCACTGCATCGCCGTCGACCCGTGGTTCATCGTGGCCGCCGACCCGGCCAACAGCCGCATCATCCGGACGGCGCGCGAGATCAACGACGGCAAGCCCCGCTGGGTCATCGACCAGGTGCTCGCCGCGGTCGACGGCAACGACTCGCCCACCGTGGCCACCCTCGGCCTCGCCTTCAAGGCGGACATCGACGACCTGCGCGAGTCCCCGGCCCGCAAGATCGTCGCCGAGCTCGCGGACGACCTGCCCCACGGCACGGTCCTCGCCGTCGAGCCGCACGTCGAGGAGCTGCCCGCGGAGCTGGCGAACCGCCGCAACGTCGAGCTCGCGCCGCTCGAGGCCGCGCTCGAGGCCGCCGACGTCGTCGTCGTGCTGGTCGACCACACCGCGTTCCGTGCGGTGCCGGCTCTCCGGGAGGGTGTCGTCGTCGTCGATACCAAGGGGCTCTGGCGTTGACCCCGGTGCAGGAGGACGCCGCGGGTCCGGTCGCCAGCGTCGACGCCGACGGCGTCGTCTTCGAGGTGGCCGTCCCGCACAGCGAGACCGACTACATCCAGGGGAACCTCCTGCGCACCGGCGAGCCCTACGAGCACGACCTCCTGCGGGCCCTCGCCGCCCACGTCTCCGAGGGCGACCTGGTCGTCGACGTGGGGGCGAACGTGGGCAACCACACGCTCTACCTCGCCGTCGTCGCGGGTGCCCGCGTGCTCGCCTTCGAGCCGAACCCCGAGCTGACGGCCGCGCTCGCCCGGAGCGTCCGCCTCAACGGCCTCGAGGAGCGCGTCGAGGTGCGGCAGCGCGCGGTCGCCGACACCGCCGGACGCAGCTCTTTCACGCATCTGGACGCGGGCAACCTCGGCGCGCAGCGGATCGCCGCTCCCGGCCAGGACGGGGACTTCGCCGTGGTCCGGCTCGACGACGAGGAGACCGGCGCGCCGGTCCGTGTGCTCAAGATCGACGTCGAGGGCTTCGAGCTCGGTGTCCTGCGAGGTGCGGAGCAGCTGATCCTCCGGGACCGTCCCTGGATCTCGGTCGAGTGCCAGGACGCCGCCGGCTTCGAGGCGGTGAACGCCTGGCTGACCGACCACGGCTACGCGTACCAGGCGACGTTCAACGCCACCCCCACGCACCTCTTCGGGCCGGGGACGGAGGTCAGCGCGGCGTCGGGCGCCACGGCGGCCGTGCTGGAGACCTACCGCCTGCGCGACGCGCTCGCGTCCGAGCGTGCGGCGCACGACGAGGCCTCCCTGCGGTACCGCGAGCTGGGTCAGCGACGAGCGGCCGACCAGGCTGCCGCCGACCGGGTCGAGCGCGAGCGCGGCAACTGGGAGATGGCGTACCAGCGGGTCCGCGGCGAGGCCATCCAGGCGGCGCTGGTCAACGAGCGCCTCGACGGGCAGCTCGAGCGCACGCGAGCACGCGTGTCGCGGCAGGCGCGCCGGATCGACACCGAGTTCCGCCACAACAAGAAGCTCAAGCGTGAGCTCAAGGACGTGCAGGCCGAGCTGAGGAAGGTGCGGTCGAGCGCGAGGTACCGCCTGGGCTCTGCTCTGGCGGGAAGCGTTCGCTCCCCCCGCCGGCTCCTCCGTCTCCCGCTCGACCTGGCCAGGCTCGTCGGAGGTCGCCTGCGTCGGCGCCGTCGCCGGGCGGGGTCGCAGCCGGTGGCCGTCCCGGCGGTCGTCACGCCCCGGACGGCGAAGCCCGTGAGCTGCCTGCCTGTCACGCGGCTCTCGCAGGTGCGGGCCCTGAGCCCCGAGGACCTGACGCGGCGCGCCGCTCTCGCGGCAGCCTCGAGCGCCGCGCTGCGAGCGCGACGAGCACCGGGGACCACGCCGCGAGTCGCGGCGATCGTCGACGACTTCACCAGGCAGTCCCTGCGCATGGAGTGCGACTTCCAGGACCTCCACCCCGACGCCTGGCGTGACGAGATGGAGTCCTTCCGCCCCGACCTCCTGTTCGTCGAGTCGGCATGGCGCGGGGACCAGGGGAGCTGGCACAACACGATCTCGCGGGTGCCCGAGGAGCTCGTGGAGATCCTCGAGTGGTGCCGCGAGCACGCCGTCCCGACCGTCTTCTGGAACAAGGAGGACCCGGTCCACTTCGAGACGTTCCTGCGAGTGGCGGCGGAGTTCGACCACGTGCTGACGACCGACGTGGACCGCGTGAGCCAGTACCGTGGGCTGCTGGGGCACGACCGCGTCGGGTTCATGCCCTTCGCCGCCCAGCCCCGGCTCCAGACCCCGGTGGAGACGCACGAGCGCAAGCAGGCTCTCGCCTTCGCGGGGAGCTACTACACCCGGTACGTCGAGCGGATGCGGGACCTGCGTGCGATCGTCTCCGGTGCCGCGGCCGTGATGCCTGTCGAGATCTTCGACCGGAACCTCGGCACGACGCTGCCCGACTACGCCTTCCCCGAGGAGTACCAGCAGTACATCGTCGGCACCCTGCAGCCGAGCGAGATCGAGACCGCGTACAAGGGCTACCGCTTCGCCCTCAACCTGAACTCGGTCAAGGGCTCGCAGAGCATGTTCGCGCGCCGGGCGTTCGAGCTGCTGGCGTCCAACACGCTGACGATCTCCAACTACGCGCGCGGGCTCAAGGTCCTTCTCGGGGACCTGGTCCCCATGAGCGACTCGCAGAAGATGACCCGCGCCGTGCTCGAGGAGCTGACCGCCGACGTCGCGCGCGCCGACCGCCTCGCGGCCGCCGGTCTGCGGAAGGTGCTCGACCAGCACACCTATGCCGAACGGCTGCGCTACATCATGAGCGTCGCGGCGTCGCTGCCGTTCGAGCAGCAGGAGCGTGCCGTCGTCGCCCTCGGGCTCGTGGCGGACGTCGAGGCCGCGCACCGCCTCCTGGACACCGTGCGCCGCCAGGAGGGCGTCCACGTCGACACCCGTGCTGTCACGCAGGACGCGCAGGCCGCTGCGCTCCTGGCCGAGCACGGCGTCACGGTCCTCGGGCCCGAGGAGGCCGCGAGCACCGCCCTGCGCGACGTGACGCTCGGTGCAGCGGCCGTCGTGGCCGTGCTCGACCCCCGTGACTGGTACGGGCCGCACTACCTCCACGACCTCGCGAACGCGACCCAGTACAGCGACGCGGGCGTCATCGGCAAGAGCGAGCACTTCGCGGCGCAGGGCGACGGCAGCGTGAGCCTGTCCGGGCAGGGCGGGGCATACCGTGCCGCGGCGGACCTGCCCCTGCGGCGCGCCGCTCTCGCCCCTGCGGCGAGCGCGGCTCTCACGGTCGCGGAGCTGGTGGCACCGGGGGCGCACGCCCCCGAGGGACTCGTCCAGATCAGCATCCACCGGTTCGACTACTGCGCCGACGGCGCGGGTCAGACGTTCGACGTCGAGACCGTGACCAGCGAGCTCGACGTCGACCAGGGGTGGGACCTCAGCGAGATCTACCGTTCCGTGGAGGCCCAGACCGCTCGCGCCTCCGTGGACGACGACTGCCCGGTGCTGCCGCTCGAGGCGCTCGCGACCACGCGGGCCGACATCTACGACGCTCCGCTCGCCGCGGCGCTGACCCAGGACAGGTATCGCATCACGTCGCGGCTCGCGAGCCACGAGAGGCGCGGGCTGCGTCAGTCCAAGTCGTTCGACACGAGAGAGCTGTGGCCGGACGGCGTGGCGCGGTTCGGGTTCGCCGCGACCGGCGACCTGCGGCTCAGCCTCGTGCTCCGCTTCTACGGCGAGTCCGGCGAGATGCTCGGCACCGTGACCCGAGGCGCCGGCACGGAGCACGTGCACCCGCTGCCGGAGGGCACGGTGCGGGTCCGCGCCTCGTTCAAGACGACCGGGCCGGGCACCGGGTTCGTCCACCGGGTGTTCCTCGGCCGCTGGGACTTCGAGTCGACCGTGCAGCTCCCCTCGAGCGACGTGCTCCTGGTCACCGACAGCTACCCCCAGTACGACGACCTCTACCGCAACGGCTTCGTCCACGCCCGCGTGCGCCGCTACCGGGCCGCCGGCAGGGGCCTCGACGTCTTCCGGTTCCGCCGCAACGTCCCCGCCGCACGGCACGAGTTCGAAGGGGTCGAGGTCGCGACGGGCGGCGCCGACGCGCTGCGCGCCGTGCTCGAGACCGGCGCCTACCGCACCGTGGCGGTGCACTTCCTCACGCGCGCGATGTGGGACGTGCTCGAGGAGTTCCAGGACCGCCTCGACGTGGTGGTCTGGGTCCACGGGGCCGAGATCCAGCCGTGGTGGCGCCGCCGGTTCAACTTCGAGACCGAGGCTGCGCTCGAGGACGCCAAGGCGGTCTCGGAGGAGAGGCAGGCGTTCTGGCGCTCGTTGCTCGACGGCGCCTCGTCACGTCTCCACCTCGTCTTCGTGTCGCAGCACTTCGCGGACGAGGTGATGGAGGACCTGGAGCGGGTGATCCCCCAGGGGTCGTACTCGGTGATCCACAACCCCATCGACACCGACATCTTCGCCTACGAGCCGAAGCCCGTCGAGCAGCGCACCCGCGTGCTATCGATCCGCCCGTACGCCTCGCGCATCTACGCCAACGACCTGGCGGTGGCCGCGGTGCTCGACCTCTCGGAGCGAGACTGGTTCGACGAGTTGGAGTTCCGCTTCGTCGGGGACGGCCCGCTCTTCGAGGAGACCGTGCAGCCGCTGCGAGGGTTCGACAACGTGGTGATCGAGCGTGGCTATCTCTCGCACCACGAGATCGCGGACCTCTATCGGGAGCACGGCGTGGCGCTCATCCCCACGCGCTCGGACACCCACGGGGTCTCGCGCGACGAGGCGATGTCCGCCGGCCTCGTGCCCGTGACGAGCGGGGTCGCGGCGGTTCCCGAGTTCGTCAGCGAGCGCGAGGGGGTGCTGGCCCCCTTCGAGGACCACGTGGCGCTCGCGGAGGGGATCGCGATGCTGCACGACGACCCGGCGGCCTTCAGCCGGATGTCGCAGGCCGCCGCGGCGAGGGTCCGTGCGCAGTCGGCGGCGGACGTGATCATCCCGCAAGAGATCGCGCTGCTGTGGCACGGCCGCTGAGAACGGCCATCCTCGGCAGCTGCGTCACCCGTGACGCGTTCGCCGCGCACCCCGAGGCGCTCGGCAGCCCCGCCGAGTACTTCGCGCGGACGGCGCTCGCCAGTGCGATGAGCCCCGTCGTCGTGGAGGGGGTCGACCTCAGCAGCATCCCCTCGGCGTTCCAGCGTCGGGTGGTGGGCTACGACCTCGACCGCGCTTTCCTCGACTTCCTCGAGCGCGGCGAGCTCGACCTCCTGGTCTACGACCTGATCGACGAGCGTTTCCCGCTCCTCGTCCTCGACGGCGGCGGCGTGGTGACACGATCGGGCGAGTTCCTCCGTGCGACGGCGGACCTCGCCGTCACCGAGACGGTCGCCCCCTGGACCGAACGCTCCTACGCGCTCTGGGAGGAGGCCTGGTCCCTGCTCGTCGCCCGGCTCCGGGACCTGGGCCTCCTGGAGCGGCTCGTGGTCAACGACGTCCGCTGGGCCGACGTGGTCGAGGGCGGGGGCCAGATGCCCGACGTCTACCCGCCCACGCTCACCGCACGGGCGAACTACTTCCTCGGGCGCATGTCGGCCCGCATGCGTCGGGACCTCGCGCCGAGCCAGCTCTTCACCTACGACGGGTCGCTGCTCACCGCGACGAGCGAGCACCGCTGGGGGACGGCACCGTTCCACTACGTCCCCGCCTACTATCGAGCGTTCGCGGACCGGGTGAGCGCCTGGTCGCCCCCGGCGCGCGGCTCGGTGCCCGCCCTGGCCGGCGGCCCGGCGCCAGGGGCGGGCGCGTCGGCCCCGGCGTCGGCCCTCCCGCCTCCGGCCGAGCCCCGTCGAGGGCTTCTGCACCGCGCGCGAGCCGCGCTCGCCGGTCGTCGTGACGACCAGGCGCACGACCTCGTGATCTCGTTCCTCTTCCCGCCGGCCGCGGAGACGTCCGGCATCGTCGTCGCCAAGCGGATCGCCGAGCGCGGCGTGCCGGTCGACGTCGTGGCGAGCGAGCCCCCGCCCGGGCGGGAACCGGACGACTCCGCGCTCGAGGCCGCCGGTGGCCTGCTCCGCGAGGTCCGCAGGCTGCCGAGCATCGGCAACGAGCTGCGGGAGTGGTCGGTCGTCGAGCACTTCTGCACGCTCGGGGAGCAGGAGATCACCGCTCTCGAAGCCGGGAAGGGCGGCTACCGGACCGTCTACAGCCGGTCGATGATGCCGGCCTCCCACGTGCTCGCCGCGCTGTACAAGCTGGCGCACCCGGACGTGCCGTGGACCGCCGAGCTCTCCGACCCGTTGCTGACCGACACGCATGGTGAGCGACGGGTCGCACCTGTCCCGGACACGCCGGTCGTCCGGCGGCTGCGCTCCGCGCTCGAGGAACGTGACGTGCCATGGCCGGGCGACGACCAGATGTTCGCGCTCGTCGAGACGCTCGTCTGGCTCCTCGCGGACACGATCGTCTTCACCAACGACGTGCAGCGCCACCTGATGCTCTCGTCGATCCACGACCAGCGGCTCTTCGCCCGGGCGGCCGAGCGTTCGGTCGTCCTCGCGCACCCGACGCCCGCGCCCGCGCTCTACGAGCGGGTGCAGCCGAGGCTGAGGCTCGAGCGGGACGTCGTGAACCTCGCGTACTTCGGTGTCTTCTTCGGCACCCGGAGCGTCGACGACCTCACCGCCGCGATCACCCACCTCGCCCCTGACGACCGCGCGGCCCTGCGGCTCTCCGTCTTCACGGACAAGCCGCGCCGCACCCGTCGCCGGGTCGAGGAGGCCGGTCTGGACGACGTCGTCCGGGTGCGCCGCTTCGTGCCGTATCTCGAGTTCCTGGCGCTCACGACGCGGTTCGACGTCCTGGTGCTGGCCGACGCCCGGGCCGTGGACGTCTACGGCATCAACCCGTACCTGCCGTCGAAGCTCAGCGACTATCTCGGCGCCGGCACGCCCGTCTGGGCGCTGGTCGAGCCCTCGAGCCCGATGTCGCGCGTGCCCGGCCTGACGACCACCCCGCTGGGTGACGTGACGGCGGCCGCGGACGAGCTGCGGCGCATGGTCGCACGCGCGCGGGGCCGGGACGGCACCGACGCGGGCGCCGCTGCCGCCGAGCCACCGAGGACGGGTCATGTCGACTGAAGGCGGCAAGAAGGCGATCGTCGCGGCGCTCGCGGCCAACGTGGGCATCGCGGTGACGAAGTTCGTGGCCTTCCTGCTCACGCACTCCTCGTCCATGCTCGCCGAGTCCGTCCACTCCCTGGCCGACTCCGGCAACCAGCTGCTCCTGCTGCTGGGAGGGCGCAAGGCCCGCCGGCCCGCGGACGAGAGCCACCCCTTCGGCTACGGACGCGACCGCTACCTGTACGCCTTCCTCGTCTCGATCGTCCTGTTCTCCCTGGGTGGTCTGTTCGCGCTGTACGAGGCCTGGCACAAGTGGCAGGACCCTCACCCGATCACCTCCTGGCACTGGGTGCCGGTCGTGGTCCTCGTCGTCGCCTTCGCGATGGAGGGGACGTCGTTGCGCACGGCGGTGCGGGAGTCGCGGTCCGCGCGCGGCCGCCAGTCCTGGTGGCGGTTCATCCGCACCACGAAGTCGCCCGAGCTCCCGGTCGTGCTCCTGGAGGACTCCGGCGCGCTCGTGGGGCTCGTCCTGGCCCTCGGCGGGGTGGGCATGACGCTCGCCACCGGCGACGGACGCTGGGACGCGGTCGGCACGGCCGGCATCGGTCTGCTCCTCATCGCCATCGCCGTCGTGCTGGCGACCGAGACCGCCTCGTTGCTCCTCGGCGAGTCGGCAGCACCCGACCAGGTCGCGGCGATCCGCGAGGCGCTCGTCGGCCCCGGGGTACCATCGGTTATCCATCTGCGTACGATGCATCTCGGCCCCGAGGAGCTTCTCGTCGCTGCGAAGATCGAGGTCGACGCGCGCGAGGACGCTGCTCAGATCGCCGATGCCATCGACGGCGCCGAACGTAGGGTGAGGGCCGTCGTGCCCATCGCCCGACTGATCTACCTGGAGCCCGACCTTCGCTCATGACACCTGCTGCTGACGATGCCCGGCCCGAAGCCCCTTCGCTCGCCCCGGACGGCGTGACCGCGGAGCCCGTGCCCGAGACGGACGGCGTGCTCGCGGGACCTGTCGTCCCCGAGAAGCCTGCGCTCCCCCCCGACGGCGCGGACGTCGGGCCCGCCTACGACGTGCCGGAGACGCCCGCCCGCAAGAAGCGACGTCCGCTCCACGTCCGCCTGGTGCGCAACAGGTACACGCAGCGCGCACGCTTCCTCGTGCTCCGGCTGCTCTACGGATGGTGGCGTGCGACGCGGCCTGTCGTGCCCGGCAGGGTGGTGTTCGCCTCGGACTCGCGGGCGACGCTCAGCGGCAACCTGGGGTTCATCGCCGAGGACATGGCGAAGCGCTACCCGGACCACGAGATCCTCACGCTGCTCAAGCCCGCCATCAAGGCTCGGCGCAGCCGTCGGGACGCCTTCCGGATGCCCTGGCTGCTCGCGACGGCCGAGGTCATCGTGATCGACGACTACTACCCGATCATCTACTCGCTCAAGCTGCGTCCGGAGACCCGGCTCGCACAGGTGTGGCACGCGGCAGGCGCCTTCAAGCTCGTCGGGTTCAGCCGCGGCAGCCGCCCGGGCGGTCCCCTGCCCGGCTCCAACGTGCACCGCGGCTACTCCTTCGTCACGGTCAGCTCCGAGCAGGTGCGAGCCAACTACGCGGAGGCGTTCGGCGCGGCCGTCGACGTCGTGCAGCCCCTCGGCGTGCCGCGCACCGACGTCTTCTTCGACGAGGGATGGCTCACCCCCACTCGTGACCGCGTGCGCAAGGAGCTCGGCCTGCGCGAGGACGATCGGGTGGTCCTGTACGCGCCCACCTTCCGGGGCCGCGGGCAGAAGACGGCGCGCTTCGACCTCACGCAGTTCGACTGGTCCGATTTCATGCGCACGGTCAAGGCCGGCGACGACGGCCGCCGCACCGTGGTCCTGCTCAAGCAGCACCCGTTCGTGAAGCCGCCGGCGCCCGAGGTCTGCGAGGAGCTGGGCTTCCAGGACGTCTCCTCGTACCGGGAGGTCAACGACCTGCTCCTGGTGGCCGACGTCCTGGTCACGGACTACTCGTCGGTGATCTTCGAGTACGCGCTGCTGCGTCGTCCGATCGTGTTCTTCACCCCGGACCTCGAGGAGTACGTGGAGCACCGGGACTTCTACTACCCGTTCGACACGTACCTCGTAGGCCCGGTCGCCGCCACGACGGAGGAGCTCGGACCGCTCGTGGCCTCTGCGCTCGTGGAGGGCATCGACGACCCGTCCCGCTACGACGACTTCGTGGAACGGTTCGTGGGCGCGTGCGACGGCCGCTCGACGCAGCGGGTGACGGACGCCCTGCTCGGCAGGTCCGGGCCGGACGGTCCCGCCACGCCGCCGCAGCCGTGAGCCGCCTGCGCACCGCAGCAGCGACGGGGGCGCGCCTCGCGCTCGTGCTCGCCTCGGTGCCGCTGCGCCTCGTCCCGCGCCGCCGCAAGATCGTCATGCTCTCGCGCCAGGAGGACGGCGTGCCGGAGGACTTCCGGCTGGTCGTCGAGAGACTGCACGAGCGCGCGCCGGACGTCGAGGTGGTCGTCCTCGCGCGGCGCCTGGGCCGCGGCGCCGCCTCGGGCCTGCGCTACCTGCCGCACCTGCTGCGCCAGCTCTGGCACGTCTCCACCTCCCGGGCCGTGCTCCTCGACACCTACAACATCGTCGTGAGCGCCGTGCCGCGGTCGAAGGGCGTGACGGTGGTCCAGATGTGGCACGGGCTCGGTGCCCTGAAGAAGTTCGGGTACAGCACCCTCGACCGCCCCGGCGGACGCAGCGGGGGAGTCGCACGCGCCATGCGCATGCACGCGAACTACGACGTCGTCCTCGTCAGCGGCGAGCAGGCCCGCGCGGCCTTCGCCGAGGCCTTCGCGGTGCCCGCGGACAAGGTGCGGGTGGCTCCTCTGCCACGCACGGACCTGCTGCGAGACCCCGCACAGCGAGCACGGGACCGCGCCTCCGTCGTGTCACGGTTCCCCGAGCTCGCCGAGGGCGTGGTGCTCTACGCGCCGACGCTCCACCGGGCCGCACGCGCGGAGCCGAGCGGTGTCGATCTGGGATCCCTGGCCGCCGGGCTCGCCGACGCGGGGCGCCGGCTCGTCGTCCGACTGCATCCGTTGTCCCGCGGGTCGCTGCCGGAGGCGTTCCCCGCGTACGACACCCTCACGACCCGCGAGCTGTTGTCGGTCGCCGAGGCGTTCGTCACCGACTGCTCCTCGGGGATGCTCGAGGCCGGTGTCGCCGGCGTGCCGGCGTACTTCCTGTGGCCGCGGTCCGTGCCCCCGCAGGACCTCTACCTCGACGTGCTGAGGTGGGCCCCGGGCATCGTCGCGACAAGCGTGCCCGCGCTCGTGGGCATGATCGAGGACCGTGACGGTGCTGCTGCCCGGGAGTCCGCGGACTTCGTCCGGGGCCAGGTCGAGCTGCCCGTCGGCCGCTCCGCGACGGACGGTGTCGTCGACGTGCTGCTCGGCGCTCCGGGGCTGGCCGGGTGACGACCCGCCCACATCGTGCACGACACGTTCACCCAGGCGGCGCCCCGGGGACACCCGCGTGGGTCATACTTCGACGGGGCGTCTCGTCGTGAGCGAGCGGCCCCGGACCCGCTCCAGCGAGAGGTGAGACCGTGCGGAACATCTTGCGGCGACGACCCAGGCCGGCGCTGACCGTCGTCGTCGCGGTCTACGACGTGCGCGAGTACCTGACCGAGTGCTTCGACAGCCTCGCCGCGCAGACGTTCAGCGACTTCGAGGTGATCGCGGTCGACGACGGGTCGAGCGACGGTTCCGGGGCGTGGCTCGACGAGCGAGCCCGCGTCGAGCCACGTCTCAGGGTGATCCACCAGCGCAACCGAGGGCTGGGAGCCGCGCGCAACCGCGGCGTGAAGCGTGCCCGCGGGGAGTTCCTCACCTTCCTCGACCCCGACGACGTGCTGCCCCCGCGGGCCTACGAGAAGCTCGTCGGCTCGTTGCGACGGTCGGGCTCCGCGCTCGCGGTGGGGGCGATCGAGCGCTTCGAGGACGGCGACGAGGACCGCTGGCAGTCCCGCTGGTCCCGGGTCGCGCACGCCCGGGCGCGCAGCGCGGTGACGCTGACCGAGGCGCCCGAGGCGCTGCTCGACATCGTCGCCTGCAACCGGGTGGTGCGCCGCGACGTCTGGCGCACGGTCGTGGGGGCCTTTCCCACGGGTGTGGTCTACGAGGACCACCTGCCCGTGCTCCGGCTGTACCTCGACGGCGGTCCGTTCGACATCCTCAGCGAGACCACCTACCTGTGGCGCCGTCGCGGTGACGAGTCCTCTCTGGGGCAGCGCAAGCACGAGCTGCAGAACCTGCTGGACCGCGTCACGGCGAAGCGGCACGGACTGGCGGCGGTCGACGCCCACGGTGACGAGACGGTCAGCCGCTGGTACGTCTCTCGTGTGCTCAGCGTCGACCTCCCCCCGTTCCTACGAGGCGCGGCCGACCCGGTCGCGAGCGAGGAGTACTGGCGGGCCGCTCGTGACTTCGCACGCGTGTTCGTCGAGCGCGCGCAGGCCGCGCCGGCCGTGTGGGACTACCCCGAGCCCCACCAGCGGGTCTCGGCGTGGCTCGCTGCCGAGGACAGGCGCGGCGACCTGAACCTTCTCTCCGAGGCCGCGCTGGAGCAGGGCCGGGCGAGGCTGCCCACGAGGGCGCAGCAGGGAGACGTGCTCCTCGACCTTCCGGCGCTGGGCGTGGAGTCGTCGGACGTGCCGCGCGCCCTGCTGGTGCTCGACCCGTCCGACACGACGCTGAGGATGACGGTCCTCGACGTCGCCACGGACGAGGACGCGCTCGTGGTGACCGGTCGTGCGCGCCTGCGCCGCCTGCCGGGCGCCCAGCTCACGGCGCTCGACCTCGGGCTCAGGGTCGCACCGGAGGCTCCCCGGGCCGAGCCCGGGGAGGACGCCCTCGTCCACGGCTCGGCGACGATCGCGCCGGTCGATCCCGCGGTCGCCCCCGGGTGCGACGTGGTGGTCCGCTTCCCGCTGGACGAGGTGCGGGCAGCGGTGAGCGGTGGCCGTGTGCTCTGGCTCACGGGGACGGGGACGGCCGACGGTGTGACACGGGAGCTCGGTGTCGTGGAGACCGCCATGGGCGGCAGGCTGCGAGGCCAGGGGCTGCAGCTCGCCGAAGGGATCTATGCACGTCGGTCCCGCAACGGGTTCGACGTGCGGGACCGCCCGTTCGCGCCCTCCGCGGGTGCTCCGGAGAGGCCCGGGACGGGTCAGCTCTCGGACACGCCATAATTTCCCATCGATCCGCTATGCTTCTTCGGTCGGCCGCCCGTGTCGACGTGCTCTGGCGCCACGGACGCGCTCTGTCGGAAAGGCCACATCAGTGACGCGAATCCTCCTGCGTGCTCACAAGGACCCCTTCACCGCGCTGTCGGCCGAACGTACCTACGTGACCGACGCGATCGGCTCGAACGTGGGCAACCTCGTGTTCAGCCACGCCGCGCACCGGCTGCTCAGCAGGCGGGGAACCAAGATCATCTCCACCGCGCAGCTCGCCGAGCCGAAGAAGTCGCGACTGGGACGGCGGCAGGGCTTCGACCACGTCGTCATCCCGCTCGCGAACGCGTTCCGGAACTCCTTCCGCGAAAAGCTCGACGAGCTCAGCGCCTTCGTCGAGGGCCTCGACGCCGATGTGCCCGTGACCGTGCTCGGTGTGGGCGCCCAGGGAGGGCTCGGTGGGAACCTCAGCCGCCTCGACCCGCTCGCCGACGCCGTCACGCGGTTCATGCGGGCCGTGCTGGACCGCGCGCCGAGCGTCGGCGTGAGGGGTGAGGTCACGCGCGAGTACCTCGGCGCTCTCGGTTTCGGGGACGAGCACGTCACCGTCATCGGGTGTCCATCGATGTTCCTGCGAGGGCCTGAGCTCACGGTTCGCGAGCCGCGCGCCCCGCTCACCGCTCAGTCGCAGGTCGCCGTGAACGTCTCGCCGTACGTCGCGGAGATGGGCGCGATCGTCGAGAAGAACGCCGAGCGCTACCCTCGGCTCACCTACTTCGCCCAAGACGTCCACACCCTCGGCATGATGCTGGGCGCACCGTACGCGGGGCCCGGACGCAGGACCACCAACCCCGTGAGCCCGGAGCACCGGCTCTACCGCGAGGGCCGCATGGTCTTCTGCCTGGACCCCTGGACCTGGTTCGACGAGCTCGCGCAGCGCGAGATCTCCTTCGGCACCCGGATCCACGGCAACATCGCGGCCCTGCTCGCGGGCACGCCCGCCGTCGTGCTCGCGCACGACTCACGGACTCTCGAGCTCGCCCGGTACTACGAGATCCCGTTCCGCAAGATCAGCAAGGTCTCGGAGAAGCTCGACCCTGCACGGCTGCTCGAGAACTGTGACTGGGGGCCGCTGCAGAGCGGTCACGCGGCGCGATGGGCGACGTTCGAGGGCTTCCTGCATGCGCACGGCCTGCAGCACGCCTTCGAGACCGGGGGCGCGGCGGACAGGTTCGACGCCAAGGTCGCCAAGGTGCGCTGGCCAGACCCGGTGCGGCCGGTGCCCTACGAGCAGCGCGCGGCACGCGTCGACGCCGGGGTGCGCGACCGGGCGGAGAAGATCTTGGCGGCGGAGGCACGATAGCTGCGACTCGTCTCCGCGCGCGGACGCGACGGCAGCGCGACGCGAGAGCGTGACGAGGCCCCCGGCGATGGCGGGATGTCAGCCCCACCATCGCCGGGGGCACTTCATCGGTCACCTCTGAGTGCTGCCCTCGGGCTCAGTGCTAGTTGCACTCCGCCATCGAGGCTGTGCTGCACTCCCGGGCGCTCGTCAGGTAGATGCCGTGGTCCGAGTACGCGCTGTGATTGACGGTGGTGGTGCCGGGGTTCGATCGGAAGTAGGCCTGACGCAGGAAGACATAGTCGATCTTGCGGTCGAGCACCGTGTTCCCATCACCTGACTGGTCCTTCGTCCACTCGTTGCACCCGTCCTGGGTCGAGGACTGGTTGATGTGCCCCGCGCGGGTCGTGCACTGGTCCGCCTCCTCGAACTTCGAGTAGGTATGGCCCCCGCCCACGTAGAGATGGTCCAGGCCCTGATCGGTGCGCTCGAGGTTGAGGTCGCCCCCGACGATGACCGGGCTGCCGGACGACGGGTACTTGCTCAGCGCGATCTCGGCGAGGTTCTTGGACTCGGTGCGCGCGTCTGCCGCCGAGGTGTTCGTGTGCGCCACGCAGAGGTGGGTGGAGTAGGGAGTGTCGTTGACCGTCACGCACAGCGCCGGGCGGCATTGCGACACTCCGGAGCATCCGCCCGCGGCGAGGTTGCGCATGTTCCACTCTTTGGGGTTGCTCAGTGCACGCGACGTGGGGACGAGGATCGCGTTGCCGTGAGCCTTTGAACCTGCCGCCGGGCCGTCCGGGACCGCATCGCAGAGGGGTTCGTTCGCCTGATCGATCGAGAACCCGATGGGGATCCCCGCGCTGTTGGCTGTTCCCGGCCAGACGGTGGCGTTCCGCTTCGCGAGCATCCAAAGGTCACTGAGACAGACCTCGTTGAGGAAGACCGCGTCGGGCCCCCACGACTTCACCTTCGCTATCAGTTCGTTGGCTTTGTCCAAGGCGGGTCCACCTTCTCTATCTGTCGGAAGGCCATTCGGATTTCCCGACACGTCCTCCGGGGCCTTGCACTTGGCCCCGCAGTAGTTGAACTCGATGGCGCGGTAGTTGCGATAGCTGCCGCCTGCGGCTTCTGCTCCCTGCTGCGAGACGGCGAGCAGTACAGCGACGAGCAGCGACAGCGCGACGGCGAGCGCGAGCCCCCGGCGCGTGGCGATCTGAGACATGAGGTTCTCCTTCGAACCGGCGGTGTGCGGTCATGGTGCCATGCCTGTCACAAGGTTCGAGGCCTTGCACTCGAAGACCGTAACAGCGAGCAGCGCCACCCGCCACGGGACGCGAGAGAGGCCTTGGTAGGATCGGGCTGCCGTCTGGCTTGGACGGCGCGTCCGTGGAACAGGTGCCCGTCAGCCCGGGAGCTGCGCGGCGGCTCCGTCACCTCAGGGAGAGATCGTTCATGGCGAGCGCACGCCCGTTCGAGGCAGGGTCGAGGATCCTGCACATCGGTCCGCCGAAGACGGCGACCTCGAGCCTGCAAGGGGCGATGCACATCTCCCGTGAAGCGCTCGCTGAGCATGGCGTGCGGTACGCGGGACCGACGAGGCACGCGCGGAGCGCGGCGACGTTCGCCGCTCTCGGACGAGTCCCCGCGGAGAACTCCCCGCGCAGCGGCAAGGTGTGGAGGAAGCTCGCCGAGGAGATCCGGACGGCGGACGAGCGGCTCGTCTTCGCCTCGAGCGAGGCGTTCTCGATGGCGCGGGCGCCCGAGGTCGACACGATCGTCCGCGATGTCGGGGGGGCGCCACAGATCGTCATCACCATCCGCCCCTTGGCCGTCATGCTGGCTTCGTCCTGGCAGCAGCGGGTGCGCAACGAGGGCGTGAAGGGCTTCGAGGCGTGGCTCCGCTCGCTCTTCGCGAAGGACGGCTCGGGAGTGATGAGAGCCTGGTTCTGGGAACGTTACGGGCTGTCTCAGCTGATCGACCGGTGGGGCGCGGCCGTCGGCCCCGAGAACATCACGGTGGTCGTCCTGGACCCGTCGGACCGGAGCATGCTCCTGCGCTCCTTCGACGAGCTGCTGGGCCTTCCTGCGGACACCTTGCAGCCCGACACCCAGAACAAGAACGAGTCGTTGCCCTATCCCGAGATCGAAGTGCTGCGCCACTTCAACAAGCTGTACACCGCGTCCGGGGGCGACCGGGTGGAATGGGTCGACACCGTTCGTCGTCACGCGTTGCTCCGGGTGCGGACCGCTGAGGAGCAGGTCTTCCAGGCTTCGCGGATCGATACGCCGCGCTGGGCCGCCCGTGCAGCCAACGAAGTGGTCGAGGGCTGGATCACAGTTCTCGAGACCAGCGGGGTGCGAGTGCTCGGCGACCCGACGCACATGCTCGTGAGCCCTGACTCCTTCCCCGAGTCCGTCGCGGTCCCCAGGACGGTGTCGACCGAGTCGGCGGCCCGTCTCGCGCTGCTGATGTACGAGGCCGCGCGCGATCACTTCGGCGGTACCGAGGAAGTCGAGGACGACAACACGGCCGTGGACAGCGGTGACGACGAACCAGCCCCGGCGGCCTCGGCCCAGAGGAGACCGAAGCCGGTTGCTGCTCGGATGCGTGCGGCGCTCAGGGTGCTGCGCGGCTGAGCCTCTCGGATGACGGACTCCCCGCCCGATGTCGACCCGCAGCACCTGACCTCGGCCTTTCCCGACGGCTCGAAGGTGCTGCACATCGGGCCGCCCAAGACCGGAACCTCCAGCCTCCAGGGAGGCCTCCACGTCTCGCGGGACCGGCTCTCGGCCCACGGGGTGTCCTACGCGGGGCAGACGCGCCACGCCCGTGCTGCTGCCACCTACGCGGCACTGGGGCGTCGTCCGGAGGACGTCGGCCCGGGCGCGCCCGCAGCGTGGCAGCGGCTGAGCTCCGAGGTTCGCGGGTCCTCGGCCCGGATCGTCCTGTGCTCCAGCGAGGCCTTCGCGATGGCGGACTCGGCAGCGGCGCGGCGCGTCGTGGACGACCTGGGCGGCGAGGTCCAGGTGGTCCTGACGCTGCGGCCGATGGCGGCGATGCTCGCCTCAGCGTGGCAGCAGAGGATCCGCAACCAGCGCGCCGAGCAGTACGACGCCTGGCTGGCGCAGATGTTCGCCCCCGCGCCGCACGCCGGCCCCGCCGCCTGGTACTGGGAGCACTACGGTGCGGACAACCTCGTGCGGCGATGGGGCGAGGTCGTGGGCGCCCAGAACATCACGGTGGTCGTCCTCGACCCGGCGGACCGTGGGTTCCTGCTGCGGGCCTTCGACGCGCTCCTCGGCATCCCGGAGGGGACGCTGGTTCCGGACACCGCCACGGCCAACGAGTCGCTCCCGTTTCCTGCGATCGAGATGCTGCGGCACTTCAACCTCGCCTTCGACGAGTCCGGCGGGCAGCGCCGCGAGTGGGTCCAGGCCGTGCGCCGACGCACCCTCAAGCGCATCCGGGAGTCGGAGGAGCCGGTCTTCGCCCCGGCCGGGATCGACGTCCCGCGTTGGGCGGCCGAGGCCGCCAACGAGGTCAGCCTCGGCTGGATCTCCTCGATCGATGCCTCAGGGGTGCGGGTGGTCGGTGATCTTCAGCACCTGGTCGTGGACGCCTCCCGGCATCCCGAGACCGTCGAGATCCCGGACGAGATCTCCACGAAGGACGCCGCTGCCCTGGCGTTGCTGCTCTACGAGGGCGCGCGAGAGCACTTCTCCCGGTCCGCCGCGACCCCGACGCAGCACCTCGATGGCGACGCAGGCGTCGAGGAGGATGCTGACGAAGCCGTCGCCGAACGCCGCACGCTGATGCAGCGTCTCGCTGCGGCCGTGCGAGCGCTGCGGGGCTGAGACCCTGGTGCGGTCGAGAAGCGGGCCTTGAGAACGGGCCGACCAGGGGCTCAGCGGCCGTCGAACCGGCGCGCCAGGCCACGAGCGCGGCGCGCCGCCGCGCGGAGCGCCCGGGCGGCGAACCGCCGAGGTCTGGGGATGCGTGCGTAGGCGGCTGCCTGCGCGGCACGTTCCCGCTGTGCCTCCTCCGCAGCCGCGGCTCGTGCCTGGGCCTCCCGTCGAAGCTCCTGGCGTGCCGCCTCGAGCGCTGCCGCGCGTGGGTCCTCTCCCGGCGCGACCGTCGTGACGGCAGCGGCGGGATCCGCCCCGGTCGCCGCGTCGGTGCCCAGCAGGACGCCCATCGCGAGACGCGCGGCGACGACGGGGTCCGCGGTGACAGGCTCCGTCTCCCCGACCTCCTCGCGGCTGTGCGGCTGTGCCGTCAGCAGCTCGAGATCGCCGGCGAGCAGGACGTCGGTGGCGCGGACGCCGTCGATGATCGCTCGGCTCACCGGCTCGGCCGCGTCGAGCGCCCACTGCGGAAGGAGGATCTTGCGCTCGTCCTTCTCCGGTCGCCGCTCCTGCAGGAAGTGCGCGGCACCCGAGCGCATCACCTTGGTGTGCAGGGCCATGCCGAGCCGAGCGTTCCAGAAAGCGGTGTTGAAGAGCCGCACCGCCTCCACCTCACCGAGGGTGAGAGAGCGGTTCGACTTCGACCGGTCGACGACGAGCGTGCCTGGCGTCAGCCCGAGGAGAGACTCGAAGGAACGGAGGATGGAGCTGTGGTCGGAGTCGTCCACGACGACCACCCTCACCCGCTCAGGTCCCACCACGGCGGCCCAGCGCTCGATCAGACGATCATGGCGATGACGGCGCCAGAAGGTCGGCTCCGCACCGGGATCCTCGAACACCCGGTGCAACCACTCGTCGAGCGGGTCGATGCGCCCGGACTGGATGAACTGCTGCCACTGCGAGGGGATGATCTTGGCGAGCGGGCGGAGCGTCACCACCACCTGGATCCTGTCGGCGCCCACGGCGTCGACGACCCGCTGGATGCCCTCGTCGTCCGCGTCGGCGAAGAACTCGCTGCTGAGCACCGTGCGCGGCTCCTCGGCCGACCGCATGGCGCCGAGGACCTCGTCCCACCTGTCCATGCCGGGCGGTCGGCCGGAGTCGGTGAACGGCGAGCGCCGCCCGGTGATCGCGAGGATCGCGCTGATGGGATGGCGGTTGTAGCCGACGAAGCGCACGCCCTGCTCCGCCAGGGCGTCCCGTGAGTTGAAGAGCGCCGACTGCAAGGACGTCGTCCCGGTCTTGTGGGGGCCGATGTGCAGGACGTGCGACCCCTCCGGGACCAGCAGCTCGTCCGCGCTGACGATTCGTACCATGACCATCCACATCGCTCGGGTACCGGGCCTCGTCTACCCTAGCCCGTCACCGTGGCTGCTCCCCAAGCTTCGAAACGGGCTGCTGCTCGCCACCGAGGCGCGGACAGTCTTAGGCTCCCGAGCATCATATTCCAGACTTGTCGTATAGTACGGGTGGGCGGCAGAGTGCCGACCGATCTTCATCGAACCCAAGGGGGGCCTGTGCGTAGAAAGATATGGCAGTGCAGTGCAAGCGTCGTGGCAGCAGCGGTGCTCGCAACCTTCTCGCTCACGACGGCTGTGCCGGCGAGCGCGGCAGCCGTCAACAACCAGACGGACCGGATCGTCGTGCTCGACAACAACCTCGAGAACCGCACGGCGGGGTGCGGGTACGACTTCACGTGGCTCGCTACCCACATGAGCTCGTACACCTACCTTCCCGACGTCTTCACGGTCCAGCAGGTGGCGAACCAGACCGATCTCACCAACCTCCTGACATACCTCAAGAACACGTGGGGCAAGGAGTATGCGGGAGCGATCGCGATCCCCACGCCGACCTCGGCGAACAACATGTACCCGACTGCCGCGGCGGGGTCGTGCCAGTACCAGAAGCGCTTCCAGACGAATGCGGTGATCTGGCGCAAGGAGCGGTTCAACAAGCTCGGGCAGGCCACCTGGAACTCTGACGCGAAATACGGCAGCGGCTCGTGCGCGAACCTCATGGACGTCAACCCGAAGCAGGCGCGCACCAAGAACATCGCCGTCGCCCTGCAGGACACGCTGGCGAAGCGGACTGTGGTCGTAGCGTCCATCCACTGGCCCACGAACAAGCCCGACGGCGACCCGACTCGCGACAGTCACTCCTGCGCGGCGGAGAACTTCAGCGAGGCCAACCAGGCTGCTGACAACCTCGCGTCGACGTACCGGTACGCCAACTACAGCAACGCCCCCGCTCCCGCACGCATCATCGGTGGCGACACCAATGCGAAGACCTCCATCGATGGGTGGTGGCAGAACGCGAAGAACGCCGGCTACCGGGACCCGATCGCGGAGAAGTGCGGGCAGACCACCGGCGCGAACTACTCGGTGTGCCTGAGCCAGAAGACGGCTGAGAACAACCGTCTCGACTTCATCCTGGTCGAGCACGGGGGTGGTTTCACGGCGAGCGCCTCGGAGACGATCCAGGTGCCGACGGGGGGCACTCCGTACTCCAACCACCTGGCGGTACGAGCGATGGTCCACTACTGACCGAGGCTGTCCCGCTCTGACGCGTGAGGGTGCCGCCGCCCGGGATCAGGAGTCCCGGGCGGCGGCACCCTTCGTCGTCTCGTCCTTGTGCGTCGGCCGCATCGCTGCTGCCGGTCGGCTCCGGCTTGCCGCAGCGGCTCAGTCCTCGTCGGTGCGCCGCACGTCCACGACGAGACCGGTCGCGGGCGTGCCGATGACGGCCAGTGCCGAGGCAGCGACCTGCTCGGCCGACAGCAGCGTGCCGAGCGGCTCGTCGCCGAAGGCGTTCGAGCGCATCGGGGTCGCGGTGCGCTCGGGGTTGACCACGTTGACCTTGATGCCCTGGCTCGCCCACTCCTCCGAGAGCGCCTGCGTGAGGTTCACGACCGCGGCCTTGGTCGAGGAGTAGAGCGAGTAGTTCTCGCGCCCGCGGGTGTAGGAGGACGACGTGAAGAACAGCAGGTGCCCCTGGGACTCGCGCAGATAGGGATAGGCGGCCTTGGCGACATGGACGGGCGCGAGGAAGTTGACGCCGATGGCCTCGTCGATCTCCGTGTCGGTCGTCTCGTTGAGACGACCGATGCGCAGCACCCCGGCAGTGAGCACGACCGCGTCGATCGAGCCGTGCTCGGCCACCGTCTGCTCGAAGGCCGCGGTGATCGATGCCGAGTCCTCGACGTGCAGGCCGGTGGTGGAACGGCCGTGGGAGACGACGTTCGCTCCTGCGGCGCTCGCGAGGCGCACGATCTCGGCGCCGATCCCGTACGAGCCCCCGAGGACGACGACGGTCTTGCCCGTCAGACGCGCGCTGCGGTCCGCGACGGCGTCGTCCGGAGCCGGCTGCGAGGCGAGCTGGAAGAGCTTGTCCGCGATGTAGAGGTCGATCGGCAGCGTGATCTTGAGGTTGTGCTCGGCACCGGCGATCGTCTTGATCGGCACCTCGGGCGTGTAGGTGAGCACGACGCCGCAGTCGTCGGTCGCCTGGAAGGCGGGGTCCTCGCCGGCCCTGGCGTACGCGGCCTTGAGCACCGAGGTCAGGAACGCCTGGGGCGTCTGTCCGCGCCGCAGCCTGCTGCGGTCCGGGATGCGCGTGATGACGTCGTCGTCGTCGACCTCCACGATCGTGTCCGCGGAAGGGATGGCCACGTCCACGGCGCCGTAGGAGTCGAGCGTCGCGATGCAGTCGGCGATGATCCTCTCGTCCACGAGGGGGCGCACGGCGTCGTGGAAGACGAGCTTTGCCTCCTCGTCGCCGATCGCGTCGAGGAAGCGGTTCGTCGTCTCGTTGCGGGTCGCACCGCCCTCGAGGATGCGTGTGAGCTTCGTGTACTTGTCGCCGAGGATCGTGGAGACCTGCTCCGACCAGCCGGGGGTGATCATGACGACGACCTCGTCGATGCCCGGGTGCGCGTCGAAGGCGCTGACCGTGTGCTCGAGGATCGTCTTGCCCGCGATCTTGACCATCTGCTTGGGGACGCTGAGACCGATGCGGGCACCCACGCCGCCGGCCAGGACGATTCCGATGGTTCGCACGGGGAGATTCACCATTCTGTCGAGCGGCTGCGGCGCGGACGTCCCGCCATCGTGACGGCCGCCGCACGAGCACGGATCGCGACGATCCTACCGTGACACGCCGTCTCCCAGAGGGCTGGACGGGGAGGCCCGTAGGATGGTCGGACCCGATCACAGGAGGAATCTCCCCGTGCGTACGGACCGCCCACGCCGTCCGATGGTCGCCGCCACGCTAGGTGCGCTGCTCGTCACGAGCGCCCTGACCGTCCCGGTGTCCTTCCCGTCCACCAGCGTCGCGGCCACCACCAGCCCCATGACGGCCCCCGCGGTCGTCACCGGGGTCGGGGGCGTGCCCCACGACTTCCCGAAGACCTCGGCGGTGAGCGTCCGCTGGTGGTGGCAGCCCGGGGTCGCCTCGTACCGGGTGGTGGTGGCCAAGAACAGCTCGTTCAGCAAGGGGCGCCACGCGGTGGTGGTCCCGGCGACGAGCGCGCAGCCGCCGAGGGGCTACCAGAGCACGAAGGTCGCCGGCCTCAAGAGCGGCACGCGCTACTGGGTCCGTGTCCGTGCGATCGGTGCGGACGGCAGCAAGGGGCCCTGGTCCACCACCGCGCGGACGGCGACCGCTGCCAAGCCCACGCCGTCGAAGGCGCGCTTCCGCGTGAAGCCGGGCAAGAAGCCCGGCTCCGTCACGTTCCGCTGGAAGAAGCGCAACCTGCGCCCGTCGAAGTACGTCCTGACCATCGCGAGCTCGATGTTCTACCCGGGGTCGGAGGGCCTCGCGAGGCGCGGGCGTCACCAACGCAAGATCGTGATCCCCGGCAAGCGGTCGTCGTACACCGTCTCCCCGAAGGTGGCGAAGAAGGCGGGCGTCCGCGTGGGGAGCGGAGACACCCTCTACTACCGCTTCGTCACCAAGTACCCCAAGAAGGCGAAGAAGCGCACCCAGCTGAGCACGGGCCTCCACGGCACGCTCACTGCGCCCGGGAAGAAGCCTCGCAAGGGCGCCAAGGTCCGGGTCGCGACCTACAACGTCGCCTCTGCCACGGTGACTGCCCCCGAGACCGGTGTCGGGCGCCCCTGGCTCAACCGCGTCGCCAAGGTCGCCAAGATCATCAACGACTCCGGTGCGGGCATCGTCGGGCTGCAGGAGCTCGGCCCCGGGAACCAGATCGACGGCCACCTCTCCATGACGCGTGACCCGGTCCGTCAGACCGACAGCCTGGTGACGAAGCTGAACAAGGACCTCGAGCGTGCTCCGTGGCGCCTCGTGCGCGCGGGGGCGTACACAGGCCCCGGCGTCCCGCAGGGCACCCAGGGCGCGCGCATCCTGTACGACGCGTCCCGCTACGAGCTGCTCACCGACTGCGACGACGACGTGCCTGCCTCGACCTCGTGCACGATCAGCACCCCGATCCTGCCGGGGGAGACGACGATGACCAACGAGCGCCGTGCGGCCTACGCGGAGTTCCGGGACCGTTCGACCGGTACCCGGTTCTACGTCGTCAGCGCGCACCTGGACTACCGGCGTGGCGCCACGGCGGCGCAGCAGCGCGCGTACGACCTGCTCCGCAAGAAGCAGGCGAAGCGGGTGGTGCGGTTCATGCAGAGCATCAACACCGACAACCGGGCCGTCATCCTGACCGGCGACCTGAACGGCTGGCAGAACGACGTCGTCTCCGGGAACCCCGCGCACGACGCGCTCCTCAAGGCGGGGTACTACGACGCCTCCGCGACCAAGAAGCGCAAGGGCGACGACCTTCTGACGTCGACGAGCTGGCGTACGAGCATCCCCAGGACGAGCCTCGCCTCGCGGCTCGACTACATCATGGTGCGTGGTGTGAAGGGATCGCTCTCCTACGTCAACACCATGGTCGCCAGCGACGCGGCCCGGGCGTCGGACCACTCGCTCGTGATGGCCGACCTGAGGATCCCCAAGAAGGCCAAGGGCTGATCCCTCCGCGTCCTGTCCCGGGCGGCGCGGCGGCGTGGGCCCTCTGACCGCCTCGACGCCCTATGATCTTGGGAGCGAGTCACGGGGGAGCCCTCCCGCGCGCCCGTGAGGAATCGTGAGGAGAGGCATGGGAGCAGCAGCGCCAGCAGCGCTGTCGACCGGTGTGATGTCGCCGCAGGACGCGGCACGCATCGCTGCCGAGAACGGTCTGCAGCCGATCGGTGTACGTCCGTCCCTGCGTGGCTACCTCAGGGCGCTGCGGCAGCGTCGGCAGTTCACGCACGTCCTCGCGTCCTCCAAGGCGTACGCGGAGAACCAGGGCACCTACCTCGGCCAGCTCTGGTCCATCCTCACGCCGACGATGAACGCGCTCGTCTACGTGATGATCTTCGGGCTCCTGCTCAAGACCAACCGCGGCGTCGAGAACGTGATCGGCTTCATCGTCGTGGGCGTCTTCGTCTACCGCCTCTTCGACGAGGGGGTGAACACCGCCGGCAGGTCGATCCCGACGAACGGCAACCTGGTCCGCGCGCTGCAGTTCCCGCGCGTGGTGCTGCCGACGGCGGGCATCTTCTCGAAGTACCTGGGGCAGCTGCCCTCCATGCTCGTGATGCTGGCCTTCGTGCTCCTGAGCAGGTTCGTCCCTCGCAACGTGCCGGTCCCGGTCTCCTGGCGGTGGCTCCTGCTCCCGGTCGCGATCCTGCTGCTGCTCGGTTTCACGCTCGGCGTCGGGTACGTCTTCGCGCGGATCTGCGCGGGCGTCCCCGACCTGCTCAACTTCTTCCCCTTCGTCTTCCGGATCCTGATGTACGCCTCGGGCGTCATCTTCCCGATCAACCACTATGTGCACAACGCCGCCCTCGAGCGTGTGCTCGAGTACCAGCCGGTCGCGCTCTACCTCGACCTGGCACGCCAGTCGGTGCTGCACGAGCCCTCGATCCCTCTCATGTGGTCCAAGTGGCTGCTGGCGCTCGCCTGGTCGGTCGGCGTCCTGCTGGTGGGCTTCGTCTTCTTCTGGCGCGCGGAGGCGAGGTACGGGCGTGAGTGAGCAGGACCTGACCGTGCCACGCCCCCTGCCGGCAACCTCCGCGGACACTGCCGACGAGCCCGGGGCCGCGGCGCGAGTGCTGGGCGCACCGTCGCTCGTCGCCCAGGACGTCCACGTCACCTACCGCGTGGTCGGCTCGCGTGGGCGCGAGCGAGGCGCGAAGAGCGGCGGCGGCAGGCGTGCTCGCCTGCGCCGCCTGATGGACCGGGGCCGTGAGCACACCGGTGGCGTCACCGAGGTCCACGCCGTGCGCGGCGTCTCCTTCGTCGCGAGGCGCGGCGAGTCCATCGCGATCCTCGGGACCAACGGCTCCGGCAAGTCGACGCTGCTGCGTGCCCTCGCTGGCCTGCAGCCCATGTCGCAGGGGTCGGTCTACGTGGACGGCGTCCCCTCGCTGCTGGGGGTGAACGCCGTGCTGATGAAGAAGCTCTCGGGCGAGCGCAACATCGTCATCGGCGGCCTGGCGCTGGGCCTGACCCGCGCCGAGATCGACGCGAAGCTCGACGAGATCGTCGAGTTCGCGGGCATAGGGGATGCCGTCTACCTGCCGATGAGCGCCCTCTCCTCGGGGATGGCCGCCCGCCTGCGGTTCGCGATCTCGACGGCACGGGTGCCGGAGGTCCTCATGATCGACGAGGCGCTCGCGACCGGTGACGCCGCTTTCCGGCAGCGCAGCAAGGAGCGGATCGAGCAGATCCGGGAGGCCGCCGGGACGATCTTCTTCGTCAGCCACTCGCTGGCGGCGGTGCGCTCGATGTGCACGCGTGCCATCTGGCTGGACAAGGGCGTCGTCCGCATGGACGGCGACGTCGACACTGTCGCCGACGCCTACCGCGACCACATCAAGGCGGACAAGCGCGAGGCCAGGCGGGCGCGCCGGGCGAAGCTGGGCGAGGAGGAGTGGCAGCGGCGTCGTCAGGCCCGGCGCGCACGGCGCGAGGCGCGCAGGAGCGCCGAGGCGGCGGAGAGCCGCTGACTCAGCCTGCGGCCGTGGGCGTCAGCCCGACGGCGGTGGCGTCTTTCTGGTCGCCGCGGTCGCTGCGTCGGTGACGCCCGGCACGGGGCGCCGCGAAGACCGGGTCCCGAGCACGCGCCGCCGGAAGACGATCCACGCGACGTTGCCCAGCACGAGCGCGGCGACGGCGGAGGCCAGCACCCACGGCGTCGGCAGGCCGAGCAGCTTCAGCCCCGAGGCCAGCAGCAGCACCGCGAGGGCGCGACGGATGATGCCGCCCGGGGCGCGGCTCGAGATCTGCGCCCCGATCCAGGCACCCGGGATCGCCCCGATGACCAGGGACCCCGCGACGTCGAAGGTGAAGTCCCCGAAGATGAGGTGACCTGCCGCGCCGGCGGCGACGAGCGGGATCGCCTGCACCAGGTCGGTCCCCACCAGCTGCGAGGCCTTGAGGGTGGGGTAGAGCAGCAGCAGCGTGATGACGATGATCGAACCGGCGCCGACCGAGGTCATGCCGACGATGAAGCCCGCGATCGCGCCGAGCATGATCGTCGCGGCGGGCCGGATGTGGATGCTCGTCGGCGCGGACATGCGCGCCGGCCCCTCGCCGAGCGGGGTGCGCCGTTGGATCATCGAGATCGCGGCGCGGGTCACGAGCCCGCAGGTGGCGATGAGCAGCGCGATGCCCAGGAGGATCTTCAGGACGGCGTCGAAGCCCTCGTGCTTGCCGAGCGCCTGCGAGCAGACCGCGCCGAGGAACGCCGCGGGGACCGAGCCCAGGCACAGCCACTTCACCAGCTGCAGGTTCACGGTCCTGCGGCGCAGGTGGACGATGGCGCCCGCGGGCTTCATGACCAGGCTGACCACGAGGTCGCTCGTGATCGCGACGAGCGGGTCCACCCGGAAGAAGAACACCAGCATCGGCGTCATGAGGGCCCCGCCACCCATGCCCGTCAGGCCGACCACGATGCCGACCGCGAGGCCTCCGAAGATCAGGCCGACGTCCATCAGCGCCGTCCCCGCCCACGCGCGACGGTGCTCGTGACCGGCCGCGCCGGGACGGGACAGAGGTCGTTTCCGAGGAGGCGCAGAGTCACGTCATGGACCTTACCGGATTGTCCGTCGGGATGCTAGGAAAACTGGTCGATTCTCATCATGCGACCCGCTTCATCGACGAGAGAGGCTCGGGCGTCCCGTCGTCGCGCCGGTATCCTGGACAGCGTCCCCCCGCGCTCCCAGCACCCCGGAGAACCATGCCCGCGTCGCCCACGTCCGCCCGCCACGCCTCCGACGGCTCGCCCTTCGACGAGGTCCCCGGCCGCTACAAGGTCCGCGACCTCTCGCTCGCCGAGGCCGGCCGGCACCAGATCCGGCTCGCGGAGCACGAGATGCCCGGGCTGATGGCGCTGCGCGAGGAGTTCGGCGACGCGCAGCCGCTCGCGGGCGCCCGGATCGCGGGATCGCTGCACATGACGGTGCAGACGGCGGTGCTCATCGAGACCCTCACAGCCCTCGGCGCCGAGGTGCGCTGGGCGAGCTGCAACATCTTCTCCACCCAGGACGAGGCCGCTGCGGCGATCGTCGTCGGGCGCGACGGCACTCCCGAGGCCCCGGCGGGTGTCCCGGTCTTCGCCTGGAAGGGCGAGACCCTCGAGGAGTACTGGGAGTGCACGGACCAGATCCTGCGCTGGACCGCCCCCGACGGTACCGAGACCGGGCCGAACCTGATCCTCGACGACGGCGGCGACGCGACGATGCTCGTGCACCTCGGTGTGGAGCACGAGGCCGCCGGTGCGGTCCCGGCGGACGGCGTCGAGGGCGAGCCCGGCTACAGCGAGGAGGTCAACGTCATCCGCGCCGCGCTGCGCGCCTCCCTCGCTGCCGACCCGAACCGGTTCACCCGGGTCGCCCAGGACATCCTCGGCGTGACCGAGGAGACCACCACCGGCGTGCACCGCCTGTACCAGCTCGCCGAGGCCGGCACGCTGCTGTTCCCCGCCGTGAACGTCAACGACTCGGTCACGAAGTCCAAGTTCGACAACAAGTACGGCATCCGCCACTCGCTGCCCGACGGCATCAACCGGGCCACCGACACCCTCATGGGCGGCAAGGTCGCCTTCGTCGCGGGCTACGGCGACGTCGGCAAGGGCGCGGCGGAGGCGTTCCGGGGCCAGGGCTCGCGCGTCGTCGTCTCCGAGGTCGACCCGATCTGCGCGCTGCAGGCCGCGATGGACGGCTTCCAGGTGGTACGGATCGAGGACGTGCTCGGGGAGGCCGACTTCTTCATCACCACGACCGGCAACAAGGACGTCATCCGCGCCGAGCACCTGGTGCGCATGAAGGACAAGGCGATCGTCGGGAACATCGGGCACTTCGACAACGAGATCGACATGGCCGGTCTCGCGCACGTGCCCGGCGTCGTCAAGACCGAGATCAAGCCGCAGGTGCACGAGTGGACGCTGCCCGCCGATGAGCACGGCCCTGCGCGCTCGGTGATCGTGCTGAGCGAGGGGCGGCTGCTCAACCTGGGCAACGCGACCGGGCACCCCTCGTTCGTCATGAGCAACTCGTTCACCAACCAGGTGATGGGGCAGCTCGAGCTCTTCGCCGACGCCGCCCGCCCGGCCGCGGAGCGCACCTACGAGCGCAAGGTCTACCGGCTGCCTAAGGTGCTCGACGAGAAGGTCGCGCGCCTGCATCTCGACGCCCTCGGCGTGCGCCTCACGGAGCTGACCGAGGACCAGGCCGCCTACCTCGGCATCCAGGTCGCCGGCCCCTACAAGCCCGACCACTACCGCTACTGACCGGTCGCGTCGCGGTTGAGTGACGGATATCCAGGTTTTCCTGGATATCCGTCACTCAACCGGGCGACCCTCGGTCGGCCGGAGGCCGTCGTCCACAGGCGGATCGTGGGCCGACGTCGTCCACAGGTCGCGCGCTCTCCGCGGCATCGGGTCGGCCGCGGGGCCAGGCTGGAGCGGTGCGCCGTCCTTCCTCCTGGTACCCCTCCGTGGCGGATCAGCAGAACGGCGCGTTCACCGCAGCGCAGGCGCAGGCCGAGGGCATGCCTCGTAGCACGGTCGCGTCCCGGGTCGAGACGGGGCGGTGGGTCCGGGTCGCCGGGCGGGCGCTGCGCGTGCGAGACCGGGAGGCCACCCACGCCACGCTGCTCTGGGCCGTCGAGCTGACCTGGCCGGACGGCATCGTGTGCCGCGCGCTCGCAGCACGCCACTGGGGAGCGCCCGCACCGCTGCCCCGGGAGATCGACATCGTCGTCCCCTCCCAGCGCCGACGACTGCCGGGTCTGTTTCCGCGCCGCATCGCGGTCCCGCCGCAGGAGGTGCTGCTCTGGGGAGACACGCTCCGGATCACCGCCGAGCGCCGCAGCCTGCTCGACTCCCTCGCCTGCTTGCCGCTCGACGACGCGCGCGATCTGCTCGCCTGGACGGTGGCGCACGAGCGGCTGAGAGCCGTCGACCTGGAAGCCGACGCGCGCGAGCGACCCGACCGTCACGGCAACGCGCAGCTCCGGCGGCTGGCGCGCGAGGCGGCGGGCGGAGCGTTGAGCGTCGCCGAGAGGCGGTGCCACGAGCTCCTCCGACGGGCCGGGATCACCGGCTGGCAGGCGAACGTGCAGGTGCGTGACCACGCCGGCGTCATCGGGAGGGCGGACGTCCTCTTCGAGGAAGCGCGCCTTGTGATCGAGATCGACGGCTACCGGGCGCACGGTCCCGAGGCGTTTCAGCGCGACCGGACTCGGCAGAACCGCCTCGTCGCGGCGGGCTACCGGGTGCTGCGCTTCACCTGGCATGATCTCGTCCACCGTCCGGGCCACGTGGTGGCGCAGGTCCGCGCCATGCTCCGCCGCTGACCGGTGTGCGATCGAGGTCGCCCAGCTGAGTGACGGATATCCGGGTTTTCTTGGACATTCGTCACTCGATCGGGGGCGAGACCGGGGAGGGTGGCGACGCCCGCGCGGTCAGGACTCGTCGGGCAGGCCCCAGGGGAGGCGGCGGACCTGGGCGGCGCGCGCCTGGGCGTGGTGGGCGGCCCGCACGGCGGCAGCGTAGTCGCGCTCGCGCCGCTCCACGAGCAGCGCGGCGAGGAACAGGTCGGGCGGGGTGCCGAGCGGGGGACCGGGCGCCACGAAGGGCTCCAGTCGCGCCGCGAGGTCCTGCCCGAGGCGCGCCCGCGAGGCGGGATCCAGGGCGGTCGCGCGCGCGAGGTACTGCCGGGCGGCGAGCGCGTAGCCGTCGGGCAGCGGGCGGATGTCGGCCGACCGCGCCCAGCCGGCCAGGTGCGGGGGCATGACCAGCGGCGTGAGCCGCACCCCGCCCGAACGGGTGCGCAGCGCGTAGGTCCCGGCCATGATGTCGCCCAGGCGCTTGCCCCTGCTGTTGAAGAACGTCACGACGACGGCGAGCCCGCCCGCCGTCATCCACAGCTCCAGGACGCCGAGCAGCCCGCGCACGAGCGCCTGCCGGAAGCGGATCGGTCCGCCGTCGTCGCGCACGATGCGGATGCCGAGCGCGTACCTGCCGAGCGAGTAGCCACGCGTCAGCGTCTCGACCCCGACGGGGAGGACCACGAGCGCGAAGACCACCGCCACGAGCACGGCCACCGTCGCCGCGCGATCGCCGGCACCGAGGCCGACGGCGGAGGCCGCGACGATCAGCAGCGTCGCGATCGTGTAGATCGCGAAGGCGTCGATGAGCCCGGACAGCATGCGCACGGCGAAGGAGGCGGCACGCGCGTCGACGACGACGCCCTCGCCCAGCACCGTGCCGTCGAGCACGGCGAGCCGCGCCGTCTGGAGGTCACGGTGGCGGGGAGCGGTGTAGGTCGCCGCGCGCGGGGCCCGCTCGCGCCGGGTGTCGCGCCGCCCGGTCCCGGTCGGCGTACCGGGTGCCGTGCCGGGTGAGGAGGCGGGGTCGGGGGCCACGCAGGCATCTTCCCACAGCGCCCGGGGGCGCGCGGTGTGCCAAGGTAGGCCCGTGGATCTCGATGCCTACACGCTCGTCCACTCCCACGAGTGGGAGCGCCTCGACCAGCTCGCCTCCCGCCGCCGGCTCAGCGGCACGGAGGCGGACGAGCTCGTGGAGCTCTACCAGGTCGTCGCCACCCACCTGTCGACGATCCGCTCCACCGCGGCCGACCCGTCCGTGGTCTCGCGGCTCTCGGACTCCCTGGTGCGCGCCCGCTCCCGCATCACCGGCGCGCGCGAGCCGTCCTTCCGCGACCTGGGCACCTTCTTCGCCGTCTCGCTGCCCGCCGCCCTCTACCGGGTGCGCTGGTGGACCCTCGGGGTGGCGGCGGCGGTCGTGCTCGTCGGGGTGGGGGTCGGCATCTGGGTCGCGACGACGCCGGAGGGGCTCGCCTTCGTGGGCACGCCCGCCGAGCGCGAGCAGTACGTCGACCAGGCCTTCGCCGACTACTACCACCCCGGTGCGGGCTTCGCCTCGATGGTCTGGACCAACAACGCGTGGATCGCCGCCCAGTGCGTGGCCTTCGGCATCACCGGTCTGTGGCCGGCCTGGGCGATGCTCCAGAACGCGATCAACGTCGGCGCGGTCGGGGGCCTCATGGCGGCCTACGGCGAGCTCGGCCTGTTCTTCCGCCTCATCTCCCCGCACGGGCTGCTCGAGCTCACCTCGGTCTTCGTGGCGGGCGGGGCCGGGCTGAAGACCTTCTGGACGATGGTGGCGCCCGGCGGCCGCCCGCGCTCCCAGGCGCTCGCGGCCGAGGGGCGCTCCCTGATCACGCTCGCGATCGGGCTGACGCTCACCCTCGCGCTCTCGGGCGCGGTGGAGGGCTTCGTCACCGGCTCCTCGCTGCCGTGGGCGGTGAAGATCGCGTGCGGCGCCGCCGCGCTGGGGCTCGTCGTCGCCTACGTCGCCGTCTTCGGGCGCCGGGCGGCGCAGGCCGGGCGCACCGGGGACCTCGACGAGCCCGAGGCCGGCTACGCGCTCGCCTATGCCTCCTGACCCCGGCCTCCTGACCGTCTGCCTCGTGACCGGGCCCCGGCTCAGAGCCGCCCGGCGGCCTTGAGGTCGAGATAGGTGTCGGCGAGCCGGGGAGCGAGCTGCTCGGCGTCCCCCTGGACCACGACGACGCCGTCGCGGGCGAGCACCCTGCCCACGGCGTCCCGGTCGAGCCGCACCCGCTCCTGCGCGGCACGGTCGTAGACGTCGGCGCCGGGGGTGGGCACGGCCTCGCCCCCCGGGGGTGCCTCGGCCTCCGGCGACACGGAGGCCAGCACGACCGTGTGCCGCGAGGTCAGCTGCCCCGCGACCGGCAGCAGCCCGGCCATCACGGCGGCCGGGTCGAGCGCAGTGACCAGCACCACGAGCGCCCGCTGGGAGAGCTGCTCACGGGTGAGCGCCACGACGCCGGGCCAGTCGGTCTCCAGGAGAGAGGGCTCCACGTCCGAGAGCGCGTCGGCCACGACCGGCAGCAGCCGAGCGCCGGCGACCCCCGCGACACGCGCGCGCAGCGCACGGTCGAAGGCGACGAGCTCCACCCGGTCCCCGGCGTGCGAGGCGAGCGCGGCCAGCAGCAGCGCCCCCTCGATCCCCGCGTCCAGGCGGGTCCCGCTCCCGGCCCGCACCGCGCTGGTGCGGCCGGTGTCGAGCACGATCAGCACCCGGCGGTCCCGCTCCGGGCGCCAGGTGCGCACCACGACCTCCGAGCGCCGGGCGGTCGCGCGCCAGTCGATCGACCGGACGTCGTCGCCGACCACGTACTGGCGCAGCGAGTCGAACTCGGTGCCCTCGCCGCGCACCTGGACCGCGGAGCGGCCGTCCATCTCCCGCAGCCGCGCCAGCCGGCTCGGCAGGTGGCGGCGGGAGGTGAACTCCGGCAGCACCCGCAGGCGCGCCGGCGCGTCGAGGTCGGACTGGCGGGCCGCGAGCCCCAGGGGGCCGTACGAGCGCACCGCGACGCCGGCCGCCTCGAGGTCTCCCCGGCGCACGGGACGCAGGGTCGTGGTCAGCCGCCGCGCCTCGCCTCCCGGGAGCACCAGTCGGTGACGGTTGCCGGTGGCCCCCGCGGACGGCACCCAGGCGTCCCGCACGAGCAGGCGGGACCTGCGTGCCACGGTGCTGCGCAGCACCAGCCCGCAGGTCACGGTCCCGGAGAGCCGCACGCTGCCAGGCACGGTGCGGCTCACGACGAGACGCCGCGGCGAGGGCGCGGCGATCGCGTCCCCGATCGCGACGAGCAGCACCAGCAGCACCCACGCCGGGCCGGCCCAGGCCGGCAGCGGCAGGAGCGCCGGCACGATGCCCACCGCCGCGACCGCCAGCAGGCGCCCAGTGATCAGCACAGCGGCCCCCGCCTCGCGAGACAGGTCATCGTGGGACCGGGATGGCGGTGAGCACGGAGTCGAGCACGGAGTGCACGGTGACGCCCTCGAGCTGGGCCTCGGCGCGCAGGGACACCCGGTGCGCGAGGGTCGGGTGCACGAGCGCCTTGACGTCGTCGGGGGTGACGAAGGCGCGGCCGGACAGCCAGGCCCACGCCTTCGCGGTGGCGAGCAACGCTGTCGCACCGCGTGGCGACACCCCCAGCGAGAGCGACGGCGAGTGCCGGGTCGCCCGGCACACGTCGACGATGTAGCCGAGCACCTCCGGAGCGACGCTGACCCGTGCGACCTGCGACCGCGCAGCCGCGATGTCGTCGGCCCCTGCGACCGGTGCCAGCCCCGCCCCGCCGAGGTCGCGCGGGTCGAAGCCGCTCGCGTGCCGCGCCAGGATCTCGACCTCGCCGTCACGCTCCGGAACCGGGAGCGTCACCTTGAGCAGGAAGCGGTCCAGCTGCGCCTCGGGCAGCGGGTAGGTGCCCTCGTACTCGACGGGGTTCTGCGTGGCGATCACGACGAAGGGGTCGGGCAGCGACCGTGGTTCCCCGTCGACCGACACCTGGCGCTCCTCCATCGCCTCCAGCAGCGAGGACTGGGTCTTGGGAGGGGTGCGGTTGATCTCGTCGGCGAGCAGCAGGTTGGTGAAGACCGGGCCCTCGCGGAAGGAGAACTCCGCGGTGCGCGCGTCGTACACGAGCGACCCGGTGATGTCGCCCGGCATCAGGTCCGGGGTGAACTGGACGCGCTTGGTGTCCAGGGCGAGGCTCGCGGCGAGCGAGCGCACGAGCAGGGTCTTGGCCACGCCGGGCACCCCCTCCAGGAGCACGTGCCCGCGGCACAGCAGCCCGATGAGCAGGGAGGTCACGGCGCCCTCCTGGCCCACGACGGCCTTGGCGACCTCGCCGCGCACGGCGGCGAGCCGATCCCGGGCGGGGGAGTCTTCCGGAGCAGGGGGCAGGGGAGGCTGGGTCATGGTCGTCGTACCTCTCTGGCGAGCTGGTCGAGGGCGGTGGTCAGGTCGGCCAGCGCGGCCGTCGTGGTGGGGGCGGGGCCGTAGAGCAGCGAGCGGACCTCGTGCGGGTCGCGGCCGGCGGCCCGCGCGATCGCGGCGACCACGTGGTCCGGGCCGCTGTGCGTCGCGAGCCCGACGGTGCCCGCGACGCGGTCGACGGTCCCGGCGCGCACGAGCGCGGCGGCGTGGGCCGCCGCCCGGGAGCGTCGGTAGAGGCGCGCTCGACCGACGGTCACCTCGTCGCTGCGCACCACGACGGGCAGCGGCTCGGCGACGAGCGGTCCGAGACGGGGAGCGCGCCACCAGACCAGCAGCACGAAGAGCAGCAGCAGGACGACGATCCACGCGGTGCGCGGACCGCTGCCGCTCCCCGACTCGGCGGCGAGGAGCGCGGGGTCCGGGGTGAGCCAGACGAGGGTCGGGTCCTTGCCGAGCAGCCGCAGGCCGAGGGCAGCGTTGCCCGCCTGCAGCACCGCGGCGTTGGTGAACGGCGCGGCCGAGCCCAGGACCGTCACGTCGTCCACGCGCACCATCGCGGCGTCACCCGGGGAGCCGAAGCACGAGACCGCGGCGGGGGCCGTCGAGACGAGCCCGGCACCCGCCTGCGCGAGGGACCCGGCCGCCCGCGCGTCCGGGTCGTCGCAGCCGGCGGGCACCGCGTCGTCGGGGCCCGCGGAGCCGGTGTGGCGCACCCCAGGCGCGAGGCGTGCGAGCACGGCCTCGGACGGCGCCATGAGGACCACGTGGCTCGCGTCGCCCGGCAGCGTCGCGAGCTGCGCGTCGGTCATCGTGGTGTCGTGGGTGACGAGCAGGGTGGCGCTGCCCGCGCTGCGTGCGAGGGCGCGTGCGGCGGCGCTCGGCGTGCCCACCTCGACGACGTCCACGCCCTGCTGTCGCAGCACCTGCGCGAGGGCACGCATGCCCTGGTCGCCCCGGTTGCTCGGTGACCACGGCACGTCCGAGTAGCTCGGCGTCGCGAGGAGCTGGACGACGACGAGCGTCGCGACCGCTGCCGCCGCGGCCAGCCACCAGCGGCCGGTCCGCCACCAGCGGGCCGCACGCCAGCCCTGCGCGGGGCGCGGGGCGCGCCTCACGGACGGTCCTCCGTGACCACCGGGAGCGCCTCGGACAGCGCCCGTGGCCTCGCCTGCCGTGCCTCCTCGGCGAGCGCGCGCACGGCCTGCGCCTGGTCGCGCGTCGCCGGCCGCGAGCCGTAGCAGACGGCGTCGAAGAGGGACGCGGCGCTCGCGGCGCGCGCCGCGTGGTCGGGCAGGTGCCGTCCGAGCGAGGCCGCGGCCTCGTGGGCGGTGAGCCCCGGCCACGGCTCGACGAGCACGCGGTCGACGCCGTCCTGGACCAGCCCCCGGTACGAGGCGGCGAGCGCCCCCGACCAGTCGTGCTCCGACCACGCCCGCTCGGAGCGGCGCCGCCACTCCTCGGCGGTCGTGCTCGCGTCGACGACGCTGTCCGGCACCACGGCCGCCGCGCGCCGCCGGCGCCGCAGCGGCCCCACGAGCAGGACGATGCCGACGACGACGGCGGCCACGACCACGACGACGATCCACGTCCCCACGTTCCCGGAGGACGCCGGCTGGGTCAGACGGTCGAGCAGCTCGGAGACGTGGCGCACCACCCAGTCCACCGGGTTCTCGTGGGGGTGGTACTCGGGCTTCCCCAGCTCGTCGCGGAGCCACTGCTCGGCCGTGGGCGCGTCCGGCTGGACGGGGACCTCGACCCGCACCCCGGCGGGCCCGCCCGTCACCGGCACGAGGGGGAGCGCAGCGGTCATCGCGGCGGTGCGTTCGCGGCGGCCGCGAGCTGGACGTCGAGCCCCTCCCGGCGCATGCGCACGTCGATGTAGAGCAGGCTCGTGACCGTCGCGCTGAAGGCGATGCCGACCGTGTACCCGATCACGCTCGAGAGCGTGGTGAGCACGATCACCAGGACGTTGCTGCCGTTCGCCGCCGAGACGATGCCCGCCGCCACGCCGAGCGGCACCCCGACGATCTGCTGGACCACCGCGACGATGATGGCGGCGAGCAGCGTGATGCCGAGCACCCGCCAGAACGACGAGCGCACCAGACGCCAGCTGCGTGCCATGGCGGGCAGCACCGGTGACTCCTCGAGCACCACGACCGCCGGGGCGAACCCCAGCGAGACGCTCACCCACACCACCGCGGGGATCGAGGCCAGCACGAGCAGACCGCCGATCACGCTCAAGGGCACGGACTCCTGCCAGATCCCCAGGAACAGCAGGGCGATCGGCACCCCGACGATCAGCAGGCAGAGCAGCCCGGACAGCAGGCTCACCCCGAGCAGCGCCCAGATGCGGCTGCGGGCCTGGTCCCAGACCTCGCGCGCGGTGGGTCGCAGCCCCAGCACCACCCGGCTGATCGCGACGACCAGGATGCCGGTCGCGATCACGCCGGCCAGGAGCATGCCGACCTCGGAGCCCAGGGTCGGGCCGAGCAGCGTGCTGCTCGTCAGCAGCACCGAGGACGACGCGTCGTCGAGGTCGTCGTAGACCTCGCCGAAGCGCGCGTCGAACCACGGCGTGAACGCGGCCCCCACGAGGGTGAGGAGCACGACGCACACCGCGACGACGGCGAGCGTGAGCCCCAGCATCACCTTCATGTTCCGGCGCACGGCGGTGAAGGCGCCGTCGAAGATCTCGCCGAGGGTCAGCGGGCGCAGCGGGACGACGCCGGGCTTGGGCACGACCGGCAGCGGCGCAGGGCGGTAGCCGGGCCGGCCGTCGCCGTACTGGGGGGCGCCGTACTGCGGAGCCCCGTACTGCGGCACGCCGTAGCCACCCGGTGCCGGCTGCCCGTACGGTGGCTGCCCGTACGGCACCTGCCCGGGCTGCGGCTGACCGGGTGCCGGCGGCACCGGCTCCCCGGCGGGCTGACCGTAGAGCGGGATCGGTGACCCCGGGGGCACGCGCTGCCCGTACTGCGGGGCGGGCGGCTCGCCCCAGCCGCTCGGCTCGGGCGCGTCAGGGCTCGTCATCGCGGCTCAGTGCTCCGTCCGTTCGCGGGGACCCGCCCGTCGTCCGCTCCCGGGCTCGGGTCGCGGCACGGGCGTGATGGTCGAGGTCACGTCGAGAGCCATGGTCCCACGAACATGGCTCTCGTGGCGGAAGGTGGCAAGATGACGCCCATGAGGCCACGCATCCTGGTGATCGACGACGACACCGCGCTCGCGGAGATGATCGGCATCGTGCTGCGGGCCGAGGGCTTCGAGGCGACCATGTGCGCCGACGGCGACCAGGCGCTCGCGGCCTTCCGGAGCGCGCAGCCCGACGTCGTGCTCCTCGACGTCATGCTCCCCGGGATGGACGGCACCCAGGTCTGCCGGCTGGTCCGGGAGGAGTCGAACGTCTCGATCATCATGCTGACCGCGAAGAGCGACACGGTCGACGTCGTCAAGGGCCTCGAGTCCGGCGCGGACGACTACGTCGTCAAGCCGTTCAAGCCCAAGGAGCTGGTCGCCAGGATCCGTGCCCGCCTGCGCCACACGCAGGAGGCCGTGGCCGAGCAGCTCACGGTGGGCGACCTGGAGATCGACGTGACCGGCCACCGGGTCTCCCGCGGCGGGGAGCCCATCTCGCTGACCCCGCTCGAGTTCGACCTCCTCGTCGCGCTCGCGCGCAAGCCCTGGCAGGTGTTCTCCCGAGAGGTCCTCCTCGAGCGGGTGTGGGGCTACCGGCACTCGGCGGACACGCGCCTCGTGAACGTCCACGTCCAGCGGCTGCGCTCGAAGATCGAGCACGACCCGGAGAACCCCGAGATCGTGCTCACCGTGCGCGGCGTCGGCTATCGCGCGGGCGTCGCCCCGCAGCCGTGACCCGATCGCCCCTGCGCCTGCTCCGCCGCGCCGTCCGCGCCTGGCGGACCTCGCTGCGCGTCAAGGTGATCGGCTCGACGATCGCGGTGGCGCTGGTCGCCCTCGTGCTCGTGGGGACCGTCATGTCCGCGACGATCCGGGACGGCATCTTCGACCAGCGCGTCAACACGCTGCTGCTCGAGAGCTCGCGCTCCGCCTCCATCGCGCAGTCGACGTTCAACGCCTCCACGGCGAGCAACGGCACCCAGGTCCAGCAGTTGCTCAACGACATGATGTCCGCGCTCCAGCCAGGGGGGTCGAGCGACCACGACATCTTCCTGTGGCGCTCCCTGGAGGCCGGCCCCGCGAGCATCTCGGTGAACGACATCTCGACCGCGCCCGAGCGCGGCTCGACGATCAGCGACCGGCTCCGCGCCGCCGTCGTGGGCGGTGGGGACGAGCAGCACTGGCAGTCCGTCGCGATCCCGGTCGCCGGCGGGACGGAGCCGGGGGTCATCGTCGGCTCCACGGTCGAGGTGCCCGTGGCGGGGACCTTCGAGCTGTACTTCCTCTACTCGCTCGCGCCCGAGCAGCAGACGCTCACCTTCATCCAGCAGGTGCTCGCGATCTCCTCCGTGCTCCTCGTGGGGCTGCTCGGCGCGGTCACCTGGCTCGTCACGCGGCAGGTGGTGCGCCCCATCACGCAGGCCGCGTCGGTCGCCGAGCGGCTCGCCGACGGTCACCTCGACGAGCGGCTCGAGGTCCGCGGTCACGACGAGGTCGCCACGCTCGGCAGCTCCTTCAACGCCATGGCCGCCAGCCTGCAGGACCAGATCGAGCAGCTGGCCGCGCTGTCCGACGTGCAGCGGCGCTTCGTCTCGGACGTCTCGCACGAGCTGCGCACCCCGCTCACCACGGTGCGCATGGCCTCCGACCTCATCTACGACTCCCGCGCCACCCTCCCGCCGGCGCTCGGTCGCTCGGCCGAGCTGCTCGCCATGCAGCTCGACCGCTTCCAGTCCCTCCTGGACGACCTGCTCGAGATCAGCCGGTTCGACGCCGGTGCGGCCATCCTCGACGCCGAGCGCCACGACGTGCGCGCCCTCGTCGAGCACACGGTCGACGGCATGACCCCGCTGTCCGAGCTCAAGGGCGTGCCCGTGCTGGTCGACCTGGGGGAGCGGGAGGCGACGGCGGACATCGACCAGGTGCGCGTGGAGCGGATCCTGCGCAACCTCGTGGCGAACGCCATCGAGCACGCCGACGGCACGGTGGTGGAGGTGACGGTGCGCGCCGACCACCGGGCGGTCGCGGTGCGGGTCCGGGACCACGGCGTGGGGCTCACGCGCGAGCAGGCGACCCACGTGTTCGACCGGTTCTGGCGGGGCGACCCGGCTCGCGCCCGTACCACCGGCGGCACCGGGCTCGGCCTGTCCATCGCGCAGGAGGACGCCCTGCTGCACGGCGGGCGCCTCGAGGCCTGGGGGCGCCCGCAGCACGGGGCGGCCTTCATGCTCACGCTGCCCCGTCGCGCCGGCATGCCGCTGACGAGCTCGCCCATGACGATCACCGGGTCGAACGTCGAGAAGGCAGCGGCCTTCCTCGCGAGCGTCGGCTCGGCGCCGACGGGCGGGAGTCATGGGCCGGCCACCATCCCCGACCTCGCCGACCCCGAGGAGCAGCCATGACCCGTCGCGCCCTGCTCCGCCCCGCCACCGGCGGACGCCGCCTGCGCGTCGCTGCGGCCGCGCTCGCCGCCGCGCTCGTCATCCTGCTCGCGGCCTGCGCGCACATCCCCGACGCCGGCAGCGTGCGCACCGGTGACGTGACGCCGCCGGACTCGGGGGAGATCTACGTCCAGGCCTACGGGCCGACGGCGGGGTCCGAGCCCGTGGAGATCGTCACGGGCTTCCTGCGCGCCCAGGCGGCCGGGGTCGTGGACGGCTACGCCGTCGCGAAGCAGTTCCTGACCGATCGCGCGGCGCAGGTGTGGGACCCGACGGTGCGCACGACGGTCTACGCGGGCGAGCCGACCTTCGCGACGACCCCCGGCGCCGCGGACGCCGGTTCCGGTGCCGCCGGGGCGACGCCGGACGGCGCCGGCGACACGGCGCAGGACGACACCGGCGCGTCGAGCGTCGTCGTCGCCGGCTCCCTCACGCTCTCGGCGATCCTGTCGAGCAACGGCGTGCTGACCGAGGCCGGCGCGAACGCCTCCCAGGACCTCGCCTTCACCCTCACGCGGGTGGCCGGTCAGTGGCGCATCGACAAGGTGGACAACGGGGCGTTCGTCTCGCTGCCGAACTTCACCTCCACGTACCGCGCGGTGCGACTGCAGTTCCTGTCGCCGGACAACGCCTACCTCGTGCCGGACGTGCGGTGGTACCCGCAGCGCAACCTCGCGACCTACGCGATCACCGGCCTGCTCGCCGGACCGGTGACGTGGCTGCGCGACTCCGTGCACTCGGCGCTGCCCGACGGGACCGCCCTCGCCATCTCCGCGGTCTCCGTCGACTCCGAGGGCGAGGCCACCGTGGACCTGACCTCCGGGCTGCTGGGCGTGCCGACCGCGGACCGGGCGCTCGTCCGCGCCCAGGTCGAGCAGACGTTGCGGGACATCCCGGAGGTGCGCTCCGTCCGGTTCCAGGCCGAGGGCGCGGCACTGAGCATGCCGGAGGCGGCGACCCCGGTCTCCGACGCCATCGTGGCGAGCAGTCCCACGCTCGTCGTGGGGGGCAAGGTGGGCACGCTGCGGGACGGCGCGTTCGTGGCCGACCCGACCGCCGGCTCGTTGCGCAACCTGGCCGTCACGGCTCTCGCCGTCGAGCCGGGCGGCGACTCGGGCCCCGCGCCGATGGTGGTGGTCCGCTCCGGCTCCAGCAGGATCGCGGTGCTCGGCACGCAGACAATGGGCGACAGCGCTCGTACCGTGCTCTCCGGGAACGGCCTGGTCGACCCTTCCGTGGACCGCTACGGCTGGATCTGGACCGCGACGGCCGCCGAGGGGCTCATGGCGGTCAACGAGACCGGCGACGCCATCTACGTCTCCGTGCCGTGGCTGCAGGGGCGGACCGTCAGCGCGGTGCGTGTCTCGCACGACGGTGCTCGCGTGGTCGTCGTCTCCTCGGGAGCGTCCGGGACGGAGACCCACGTCGAGCTCGCCGGCGTGGTCCGCGACAAGTCGGGGGCCCCGACGTCCCTCAGCGCGGCGAGCGCGATCGGCGCCCCGGTCGTCGCCGCCTCGAGCGCCGTGTGGGTCGACGACGTGACCGTCGCCCTGCTGGGCAAGGTGGCCGCCGCCGGGGCGCCCGCGGTGCAGCTCGTCCCGCTCGCCGGCTGGACCGAGTCGCAGCCCAACGTCGACAAGGCGGACAGCATCGCGGCGGGGCGTGGACCCCGCTCGATCTACGTGCTCACGAGCGGGGGCGCGCTCTTCGGGCGCGGCGCCACCGGCGTGAACTGGCTCCAGGTGCTCACGGGAGTCACCGCCGTCGCCTACCCGGGCTGAGCCAGCCGCCGGTCGAGCAGGCCCGTCGGGGCCGTGTCGAGACCCCTGTGCACCCCTGCCGCTCGTCCACAGTCGCAGGCCCCGCTCACCGGTCACCCCTGCGGTGCCGCACGCTGGGCGCGTGACGCCGAGGGAGGACGCCGCGGTCGGGCGGCAGGGTGCGACGGACGTGGGCGCTCGCGGTCGGGCGGCGCTCGGTCGAGCCGCGCAGGTCCTGTTCGACGTCGTCCTGCCGCGCTCGTGCGCCGGGTGCGGTCGGGAGGACGTCGGCCTGTGCGCCGCGTGCCGCGACGTGTGGCGAGGGCCGGGCGCGCGGGTGGAGGCCGCTGCCCCGCGCCTCGACCGGCTCGACGGCACGACGCCGTTCCCGGTCTGGGCGGTCGTGCCCTACGCAGGAGGGGCGCGGTCCGTCGTGGTCGCCTGGAAGGACCGGGGGCGCCGGGACCTCCACCCCGTGCTGCGGGGTGCGGTCGCACGCGAGGCGGCGCGGCGTCGCTCGGCGCTCGCCGCGCTGCCGCCGGACCTGGCGCTCGTCGTCGTGCCCGTGCCCTCCACGGCGCGCGCGGTGCGCGGTCGTGGCGCGGACCTCGTCGCCGACCTCGCCGCGACCGTCGCCGCGCGGCTCGCCGTGCCGTGCGTGCCGTTGCTGCGGGTGCGGCACCGCAAGCGCGACCAGGTGGGTCTCGGTGCCCGGGACCGCGCGCGGAACCTGCGCGGCGCGCTGCGGGTCGACCCTCGTGCGGCCCGTGCCACCCGGCGGCGCGCGCCGGGAGCCTCCCGCGGCTCCCGAGGACCCGCTGCAGCCGGGCCGGCGGTCGTCGCGGTCCTCGTCGACGACGTCGTGACCTCCGGGGCGACCCTCGCCGCCTGTGCCGACGCCCTCGCCACGGCGGGTGTCCTCGTCGTCGCCGCGATCTGCCTCGCGGCGACCCCGGCACCCGGTGCGGCGGCCCGTGCATTCCCCCTCGCTCCGGGATAGCCTGGTGGGCACCACACCGCGAGGTCGCGGAGCGGTCGAGGTCACCTCGGCGGCGGGACAGCTCGTCCGGCCCCGGCGGTGGCAGGAGTGACGAGGAGGTGCAGGCACGGCGCACCCTCGATCACGGGTGCGGCTCTTCAGCCAGGACGTCGGGGCAGACGTCTCGCCCCACAAGGAGGCCACCATGGAGATCGTCGTCGTCGGTAGGCACACCGAGGTCGCGGACAGGTTCCGCCGCCACGCGGAGGACAAGCTCGAGAAGGTCAGCCAGCTCGCGCCGAGCGCCCAGCGCATCGACGTGGAGGTGACGCACGAGAGCAACCCCCGCCAGGCCGAGGTGAGCGAGCGGGTGGAGCTCACGGTGCGGGCCAAGGGGCCCGTCGTGCGGGCGGAGGCCGCGGCCGACGACCGGTACGGCGCCCTCGACCTCGCCCTCGACAAGCTCAACGAGCGGCTGCGGCGCGCGCACGACCGCCGGACCCGCGCCCGGCGCCGAGGCGAGGCCGTCGACGTCGTGGAGCCCGCCCCGCTGGGCCAGCCCGGTGGGCCCGAGGCGTCCGCCGCCGAGGAGGAGCCGCCCCTCGTGCCGCAGGAGCTCGGCGAGGCCGTCGAGTTCCAGCGTGGCGGGTCGCCCGTGGTGATCAGGAACAAGCTGCACCCGGGCCGCTCCATGAGCGTGGACGACGCGATCGACGAGATGGAGCTCGTGGGGCACGACTTCTTCCTCTTCATCGACGCCGAGAGCTCCCGGCCTGCCGTCGCCTACCGGCGTCGCGGCTGGACCTACGGCGTGATCGAGCTCGACACGACGTGCGCCGCGGTGGCCGACGAGGAGTAGCCCGCCGACCGGTCGGACGAGCAGGACGACGCCCGCGGGTCCGCGCGACCCGCGGGCGTCGTCGTGCGCCCGCTGCGGGACCGCGCACCCGGCTCGGCCTGCACGCTCAGCGCGAACACCGTGACCCGTCGCACACACGGCTCCGGGCCTCGCCTACGATGGACCGGTACGCACCGTCGCGCCGACGGTGCGTGCACCGGTGCTCGAGGGTGCCCGCGGTGCTCCGCGAGCGTGCCCGCAGAGCCCCCGACCCAACGACACAGGAGTAACGCGTGCCCGCGATCCTCGAGAAGGTCCTTCGTATCGGTGAGGGCCGGATCCTCAAGAAGCTGTCGGCCATCGCCGCGCAGGTCAACGCCCTCGAGCCCACCATCGAGGAGCTCAGCGACGAGGAGCTGCGCGAGGAGACGGACCGGTTCAAGTCGCGGCTCGCGGACGGCGAGACGCTCGACGACATCCTCCCCGAGGCTTTCGCCGTCGTCCGCGAGGCCAGCCGCCGGACCCTGGGCCAGCGCCACTTCGACGTCCAGCTCATGGGCGGCGCGGCGCTCCACATGGGCAACATCGCCGAGATGAAGACCGGTGAGGGCAAGACGCTCGTCGCGACGCTCCCGGCCTACCTCAACGCGCTGTCCGGCAAGGGTGTGCACGTCGTCACGGTCAACGACTACCTCGCGCAGTACCAGAGCGAGCTCATGGGCCGCGTGTTCCGGTTCCTCGGCCTGACGACGGGCGTGATCCTGGGCAACCAGAACCCCGCGCAGCGCCGCGAGCAGTACAAGGCGGACATCACCTACGGCACGAACAACGAGTTCGGCTTCGACTACCTGCGCGACAACATGGCGTGGAACGTCGAGGACCTGGTCCAGCGCGGCCACAACTTCGCCGTCGTCGACGAGGTCGACTCGATCCTCATCGACGAGGCCCGCACCCCGCTGATCATCTCCGGCCCGTCGGACGGCGACGCCAACCGCTGGTACGGCGAGTTCGCCCGGGTCGCGCGGCGCCTGACCAAGGACGTCGACTACGAGGTCGACGAGAAGAAGCACACCGTCGGCGTGCTCGAGCCGGGCATCGCCAAGGTCGAGGACTACCTCGGCATCGACAACCTGTACGAGTCTCTCAACACCCCCCTGATCGGCTTCCTCAACAACTCGATCAAGGCCAAGGAGCTGTTCAAGCGGGACAAGGACTACATCGTCCAGCGCGGCGAGGTGCTCATCGTCGACGAGCACACCGGCCGCGTGCTGCCTGGGCGGCGGTACAACGAGGGGATGCACCAGGCGATCGAGGCCAAGGAAGGCGTCGAGATCAAGGCCGAGAACCAGACCCTCGCCACGATCACGCTGCAGAACTACTTCCGCCTCTACTCCACGCTCTCGGGCATGACCGGCACCGCCGAGACGGAGGCCGCGGAGTTCCAGGGCACGTACAAGCTCGGCGTGGTGCCCATCCCCACGAACAAGCCGCTGCAGCGGATCGACCAGCCCGACCTCGTCTACAAGACGGAGGAGGGCAAGTTCAACGCCGTCGTCGAGGACATCGTCGAGCGGCACGCCAAGGGCCAGCCGGTCCTGGTGGGCACCACGAGCGTCGAGAAGTCCGAGCTGCTCTCCAGCAAGCTCAAGAAGCAGGGCATCCCGCACGAGGTGCTGAACGCGAAGCAGCACGCCCGCGAGGCCGCGGTCGTCGCCATGGCCGGACGCAAGGGCGCGGTCACCGTCGCGACCAACATGGCCGGTCGAGGCACCGACATCATGCTCGGCGGCAACGCCGAGTTCATCGCGGTCGCCGAGCTCGCCAAGCGGGGCCTCGACCCGGTCGAGACCCCGGAGGAGTACGAGGCCGCGTGGCCCCAGGCGCTCGAGGACGCCAAGGAGGCCGTCGCGGCCGAGCACGACGAGGTCGCGGAGCTGGGCGGCCTGTACGTGCTGGGCACCGAGCGCCACGAGTCCCGTCGCATCGACAACCAGCTGCGCGGTCGTTCCGGCCGTCAGGGCGACCCGGGCGAGTCCCGGTTCTACCTGTCGATGGAGGACGAGCTCATGCGGCTGTTCAACTCGGGGCTCGCCGAGTCGATCATGAGCCGCGCCGGCTTCCCCGAGGACGTCCCGCTCGAGTCCAAGATCGTCACCCGCGGCATCCAGAGCGCGCAGTCCCAGGTGGAGGCGCAGAACTTCGAGATCCGCAAGAACGTCCTCAAGTACGACGACGTCATGTCCCGCCAGCGCGAGGTGATCTACGACGAGCGCCGCCAGGTGCTCGAGGGTGCTGACATGAAGGACGAGGTGCAGCACTTCGTCACCGACGTGCTGACCGCGTACATCGAGGGCGCGACCGCCGAGGGCGCCCCGGACACGTGGGACCTCGAGGCGCTGTGGGCCGCGATCAAGGCGGTCTATCCGATCTCCATCACCCCGGAGGAGGTTGTCGAGCAGGCCGGCGGCGCGCTCCTGCTGAGCCGGAACCTGCTGCTCGAGGAGATCCTGTCGGACGCGAAGTACGCCTACCAGGCGCGCGAGGAGCAGCTGGGCGAGGAGAACCTGCGTCAGCTCGAGCGCCGCGTCGTGCTGAGCGTGCTCGATCGCAAGTGGCGCGAGCACCTCTACGAGATGGACTACCTCAAGGAGGGCATCGGCCTGCGCGCGATGGCCCAGCGCGACCCGCTCGTCGAGTACCAGCGCGAGGGGTTCCAGCTCTTCCAGGCGATGACCGAGGGGGTCAAGGAGGAGTCCGTCGGGTTCCTGTACAACCTCGAGGTCAAGGTCGAGGAGAACGCCGAGGGCGAGACCGAGATCGAGGCCGAGGAGATCGAGCTGGGCTCCGGCGAGATCGAGCTCGAGGAGGACTTCCAGGAGGACGAGGAGGTCGTGGCTGCCGCAGGCGTCCAGGTCACGGGCTACGGTGCTCGCTCCGGCACGCGTTCCGCGGGCAAGCTCGTCGCCAAGGGCCTCGACGAGCCGCGCCGCGAGACGCCGCTGCAGTACTCCGCCCCGGGCGAGGTCGGCAGCGAGCCGCGCCGTGCCGGTGGCGCGGGGACCGGGCCTGCCGCGGACGGTCGCACCTTCCCCGGCACGCCGCGCAACGCCGAGTGCCCCTGCGGCTCCGGCAAGAAGTACAAGTCCTGCCACGGTCGCAACGAGACCGCCTGACGCCGCTCCTCAGGCGTGCTGCCGAGCGCCGGTCGCCCTGCACCTCGTCGTGCAGGGCGGCCGGCGCTCGGTCGTCCCGGGACCGGGGCGTCTCAGCCGAGGACGAGCGCGCTGACCCGCCAGCGGTCGCGACGCAGCTCGGCACGGGCGGCGACCGCTCGTGCGCGCCCGCCCACCGAGACGACGACGGCCACCTCGGTGGCGGCCGCGCTCACCACCCAGGCCCGCACCCGCGTCACCCGGACCCGGTGCGCGGTCACCCGTCGTTCGACCAGCGGCTCGACCCCGGCGATCATGAGGCGGTGCTCGATCGCCGCCAGCACCTCCGGGACGACGAGAGCCGCGAGGTGCTGGAGCGTGCGCTGGCCCTGGAGCACCTCGTAGGCCACCACCGCGACCCGGCAGCAGGCGTCGATCGCGCCCTCCGAGGAGGTGGTGCCCGCGGACCGGGCGGGACGGGTGCCTGGTCGGCGGCGGGCCGTGACCGGCCCCGTCACGGCGGTGCGCTGGGGGATCGGGCGCGGGGGTGTGCGCAGGACCTGCGACGCGCTCGTGCGTGTGCTCGTGAGCTGCGCACCGGTGGTCCGGGGGGCGGGCCGGGCCGTCGTGCGCGGGGCTCCGGGCGCGGGCGCCGCGCCGGTGACGTCCTGGGTGGTGGCGTCGTCCTCGCGGACCGACGTGTGCGGGGTGCTCATTGCTCCTCCTTGAGCGGTTCAGGTGATGTCTTCATCCTGCTCGGCACTCGGCGCCGCGGAACCCCCTGCCCCGCTGCCGTGAGACGATGTGGGAGCGTTCCCACCCCTCGTGGGACCACGGCAGCGCCCGTGCCCGGTGCGGCGGGCGCTGCCGTCCGGGGGACGGAAGGCACGTGCGGCGGTGGCAGACTGGTGACATGCGCATCTACCTGCCCTCGACCCTCCAGGAGCTCGCTGCCGGCCCGGCGACGAGCGGACGGATCGGCCTCGGGCCGAGGAACGCGCACGCCGTGACCCCGCATCTCGAGCGGGCGCTCCTGGACACCGAGGACGCCCCGGCGCAGGGGCCGCTCGATCTCGAGGAGCTCGAGTTCGCTGCGCTGCTCGCTGCCGCGGACGACTCCCTCGTGGAGATCGCGCGCACCCCCCAGGTGCCGTGGCAGCGCACCGTCGTCTCGCTCGACGTTCCGGACGATGCGGTCGAGGTGGTCGACGAGCCGGACTCCGCGCCCTCGACGGTGCGGATCGTCAGGGAGCTCGGGGACCTGCCCGTGGCCTGCGTGCACGTGGACGAGACCGAGGCCGCGCAGGCGGTGGAGGCGGCGCTGGGTGGCGAGGAGGCCGCGCTCGAGGCGCTGGCCGACCTCGACCTGCTCTGGTACGCCACGAGCGAGCTGGCCGAGATCCCGGGGCTCCCGGAGGTCGACTGAGCCTCCTGCGCGGCCAGCCCTCGCACGACGAAGGGGCCGGCAGCCCCTCCTCCGTGGAGGCGGGGCTGCCGGCCCCTTCGTCGTGCTGTGCCCTGTCGGGCTCGAGACCGTCAGAGCGTGAGAGCGGAGCTCGTCATCGCACCGCGACGGTCTTCTTCGTGGTGACCTTGACGGTCTTGTAGCCCGCCTTCTTGACGGTGACCTTCACCTTCAGCGTCTTCCTGCGGTCAGCCTTGGTGATCTTGTGCGCGGCCTTCTTGCCCGCCTTGCCCGTGATCTTCTTCTTCCCGCTGAACCACTGGTACTTCACCTTGACGCCGCCCACGGAGTACTTGCCCTTGCTGACCTTGGCCTTCTTGCCGACCTTGATCTTCGCGGCCTTCTTGGCCCCCTTGATCGCGGGCTTCTTGACGACCGTGATGCTCCCCGCCTTCACGGTGACCTGCGCGGTCGTCGAGGTCACGGTCGTGTAGCCGGCCTTCGTCGCGGTGACGCGGACGGCCACGCCCTTGTTCAGGTCGTTGCCGACGGGCGTGTAGCGCGCGCTGGTCGCCCCCTTGACGGGGGTCCCGTTGACGAGCCACTGGTAGGCGACCGACACGCCGGCCGCGGAGTAGGAGCCGCTCGTGACGGTCGCGGGGGTGCCGACCGTGGCCGCGGAGATCACCGGCGCCTTCGTGGCGGTGAGCGACTCGCGTGCCACCGTGCCCGCGGACAGCGTGGTGACCAGGTCACCGTAGCCGGGGCTCGAGACCGTGACCCGGACCTGCAGCGCCGCGCCGACCTGCGCCGCGCCGGGCACGAAGCTCGTGCCCACCGCGCCGGGCACGACCGCGTTGTTCGCGAGCCAGGCGTAGCTGACCGTCGCGTCCGCGGGCAGGTACTCGCCGGGGGTGACGGTGACGGCGTGGCCGAAGACGACGTCGCCGGTGACGGTGGGGGAGGCGAGGACCACGACGTCGCCCGCGGCGACCTTCGAGCCGACCACGTCCGAGACGAGGTCGTCGTAGCCCGACTTGGTGGCCGTCACCTTGAGCCCGACGGTCGTGTCGAGCTGGTCCGCGCCGAGCACGAGGGTCGACGAGGTGGCGCCGGGGATGGCCGCTCCGTCAGCGGTCCACTGGTAGGAGGACGTGACGCCGGGCGTGCTGTAGCTCGCGGCGGCCGCGGTGAGCGTCTGGCCGACCGCGAAGGTGCCCTGGATCGTGGCCGGGCTGTTCGCGGTGAACGTGCCCTTGGCGACGGTGCCGGTGACGTCGAGCGTCGTGGGGAGGTCGCCGTAGCCGGCGAGCGAGGCGGTCACGATCACCGAGATGTGCGCGCCCACCTCGGAGCCCCCGGGCGTGAACGAGGCGCCGGTCGCGCCGGGGATCGGCGTGCCGTCCGCGAGCCAGGTGTACGTGATGGCAGACGCCGCCGGGGTGTAGGTGCCGCCCGTGGCGCTCAGGGGGCTGCCGACCTTCGGGGTGCCGGTCACGGTGGGCGCCGTGGCCTTCACGAGCGTGCCGGGCGTGACCGTGACGCCGTTGCTCGCCGCCGCGCCGGAGACGTGCCCGGGCTTGCGGCCCGTCGCGACGACCTTGATCTCCTGGCCGACGTCGGAGGGGCGCACGGCGTAGGTCGTGCCGGTCGCGCCGGGGACGGCCGTGCCGCCCACGGTCCACCGGTAGGCGTTCGAGACGCCCGTCTCGGACCAGGTGGGTGCGCCGCTCGCGGTCAGGGTCACGCCCGCGTTGGAATACTGCGCGCTCGTGGGGGTGATCGTCGGGGCGCCCGTCGCGGTGAGGGTGATCGCGTCCTCGTCGACGACGGCGTCGCTCGCGATCGCGAAGACGTGGAAGTTGGGCTGGTTGCCGAAGGTGATGGACTCGAGCGTCGCGCCCGGCGTCTGCGGGGCGAGCTCGTAGACCTCGGTGCGCCACAGGCCGCAGGCCAGCTGCTGAGCGCTGCCGTTGTACCAGCGCTGCGGCCAGGTGGCGACGCGGACGTTCGTGCCCTGTGGGTCGCTGTCGCACCAGTCGCTCAGCTGGGCGCTGATGCTCTGCGTCGAGCTGTCGGAGTAGTTGAGCGTGATGCTGGCGGTCTTGGAGCCGTTGCTGGCCAGGCCCACGAAGGAGATGGCGGTCGCGGGCGTGGCCGCGAGCGAGCCCAGCCCGTAGCTCGTGTCGATGGTCTGGTTGGAGGCCGTCACGTTGTCGGGGTCGCCCGGGACGCCGCCCGAGACGGAGTAGGTCAGGCCGGTGTCATCGAGGTCCTGCAGCGTGTCCGGCGTGACGCCTGCGCCCTCGCTGCGCACGAGGTAGCTGCCGAGGTTGTCGATGTCGGCGTAGTCGCTGCCGGCGTCGCCGATCCCCGTGTTGTTGAAGTAGCCGTCGAGCCAGCTCGAGGACACCGCGCGCTCCGCGGCCAGCGCGGCCCCGGGGGCTGCGAGGCCGGTGAGGGCCACGGCTCCTGCTGCTGCCACGGCAACGAGTCTCGGTAAACGGCGTTCCAGGGTCTTCATGCGTGCGTCATCTCCGTCGGCGTAGGACCCGCAACGTCGCAGGTCGTCCGGTGTGTCGGGCTCGTCGTCGCTGCCAGATCGTCACGTCGGTGTGTGACAGCGCTGTCATGCCTGACAAGAGGCTAGCCCCGTGGCTCCCGCCGGTCAACGTGGGGCGCCACGTCCCGTCTGTGCACGCCCGGGGCGGGGAACGGACGTGCCCGGCACCCGTGAGAACGGGTGCCGGGCACGAGGTGTGCGGATCCGAGCGGTGGTCAGTGCACGGTGGTGGTCTTCTTGGTCGTGTACTTCTTCTTGGCGTAGCCGGGCTTCTTGACGATCACCTTGGCCTTGAGCTTCTTGCCGCGGTCGGCGGCCTTGACCTTGTAGCGCTTGGAGGTGGCGCCCTTGATCTTCTTGCTGCCGCGCAGCCAGCGGACCTTGATCGTGGTCTTGCCCGCGGGCTTGTACGTGCCCTTGGTGACCTTGAGCTTCTTGCCGACCTTGGCCTTGCCCTTGATCTTGGCCTTCTTGGTGACCTTGATCGTGCCGGCCTTGACCTTGGGGGTGGTCGGGGAGGTGGCGGCGACGGTGGTGTAGCCGGTCTTGGTCGCGGTCACGCGCACGGAGAGCTGCCTGCCCTTGTCGGCCTTGACCGGTGTGTAGGTCGCCAAGGTGGCGCCCTTGACAGACACGCCGGCGCGCAGCCACTGGTAGGAGACCGTCACCCCGGGCACCGAGTACGCACCGGGCGTGGCGGTGAGGGTCTTGCCGACCTTCGCCTTCCCGGAGACCACCGGAGCCTTGGTCACCCCGATCACCGGGGCGGCCGAGGCTGCGACCGGTGCCGTGGCAGCGGTCGTGGTGGGCTCTGCCGAGGTGTACCCCGTCTTGGAGGAGGACACCGTGACGCTGATGCGCTTGCCCACGAGCGAGGCGTCGAGCAGCAGCGAGGAGTCGACCGCACCGGCGACGGGCGAGCCGTCGGCCAGCCACTGGTAGGTCTCGGCGACGTCCGGCACGCTGTACGTGCCCGGCGTCACGGTGAGCCGCTGACCGACCTTGGGCGTCCCCGAGACGGTCGGCACCGCGGTGACGGTGTAGGTGCCCGGCGTGATGCTCACCGCCGACGAGGTCACCGTCGCCGGGGCGAGGCTGGCGACCTGGCCGGTGACCACGACGCTGAGGTCGGCGCCGGCGTCCTGCGGTGTCAGGGTGTAGACGGCGGCGTCCGCGCCGGCGATCGGTGCGCCGTCACGCAGCCACTGGTACGAGACCGTGGGCACCGTGCTGGCGCCGGGCACCGTGAACGTCGGAGCCGTCGCCGTGAGCGTCGCACCCGGGGCGTACGCGGTCGCACCGGCGACCGAGGCCGTCCCCGTGGCCTTCACCCCGGAGTCGCTCGCGATCGCGAAGATGTGCAGACGACCGGCGTCGGTGCCCGAGGGCCACGTGATCGACGTGAGCGTCTTGCCGCCGAGCGAGACCGGCACCGTCGCGTACAGGCCGCAGGCGAGGTTCTGGGGGCCGTTGGCGTAACGCTCCGACGCGCGGCCGGAACCCGTGTTGCCCGTGGTTTCCCAGCCGCACCAGTCGCTCGCGGAGATCGAGACGGGAAGGGTGCTCGAGTCGGAGAACGTCAGCGTCGCGGTCTGGTTGAGGACGTTGCCGTTGTTCGCCGAGACGATGAACGCGATCTTCGTCGCGCCCGGGAGCTTCCCGGTCAGGTCGGTGGTCTGGCCCTTCGCGATGATGTTGTCGTACGCCGTCGCGGAGGACCCGGCGCCCGAGTCGCTCAGCACGTAGTCGAGCGACGGGTCGGAGGGGTGCTGCAGGTGCACGCCCAGCGGCATGCCGCTCTTGGTGGCGATGTCACGCAGGAAGTACTCGTGGTTGTTCGCGTCCGTCACCGAGGCGTTGAACTTCGCCGAGGAGCCGTTGTCCCGGTCGCCGAACGCCTTGTTGTTGAAGGCGCCCGTCGCGGCCAGCGGCGAGACGTCCGGCACGGAGACGAGGGTCGTGGCCGTGACCGCGTCCGCGCCGGAGCCGAAGGTCCAGGTCACGGGATAGCTGCCGGGCTTGACGCTCGCGTCCGCGCTGACCGTCACCGGGACGTTGCGCATCACGGTGCCGCCACGGGGCGACAGGTTCGCCGACGAGCCCTGCGGGTACGTGACGGAGATGCCGGACCAGGCGTCGGCACGCAGCTCGCCGGAGACCGGCTGGGTGCCCGTCAGCTGGACCGACACGGTGGTGCTCGCCGAGCCTCCGGCGGGAACGACGGTGCGGCCGCCAGGGGTGGAGACGACCAGACGGGTCGGGAGCGCCGGCGCGGGGACGAGCGAGCCCGGGGTGTCGGCGTCCGTGGTCGCCCACGAGGACGGCGTGGCGCCGACCGTGAAGTCGAGGGTGCCCGCGCTCGTCAGCTCGTCGCCGGTGACGTACGCCTTCGGCTCCGCGGCGCCGCTGACCTTGACGGACTGCGTGTAGCGGTTCTCCGGCGAGACGCCCTGCGCGGTGATGACCAGCTTGTCGGTGCCGTGGAAGTAGGTCTGGTCGAGGTCGATCGTGACCTTGTCGAAGACGGGCGTGGTCAGCCCCCAGGTGTTCGACCCGGGCATGATCGGGTAGATGCCGATCGTGGAGAGCACCTGCCAGGCCGCCATCGTGCCGAGGTCGTCGTTGCCGGTCACGCCGTTGGGCGAGTCGGTGAACAGGGTGAGCGCCTCGCGCACCACGTCCGTCGTCTTGGACGGCTTGCCGAGCCACAGGTAGATGTACGGCGAGTGCAGGTCGGGCTCGTTGTTCGGGTTGTACGTGGAGTAGCCGTAGTAGCCGTAGGTCCCGCTGACCCACCAGTTCGGGTTGTCCTTGCCGGTGACCGGGTCGGCGGCGTTGTGCGCGACCTGCCCCGGGTGGTTCTCGAGGTCGATGTCGTCGTAGGCGAAGAACGTGTCGAGGCGGTTCTCGGCAGCAGACTTGCCGCCGAGCAGGCTGATGAGCGACGGGACGTCCTGCTGCACGAGCCAGGTGTACTGCGCGGAGGTGCCCTCGTGGAAGCCGTCGATCTGTGCCGGGTCGGTCTCCGTGAGGTACGCGCCGCTCGCGTCACGGGTGCGGAACAGGTTGTTGTCCGGGTCCCACAGCGAGCGGAAGTTCTGCCCGCGCAGCGCGTAGCGCGCAGCGTCCTCGGTGTGGCCCAGCCCGGCGGCCATGTGCGAGAGGGTGGCGTCGGCGAGGGCGTACTCGAGGGTCGCGGAACCGCCGTGGTCCAGGTCGTAGTCGGTGTTGCGCGACTTGGCCGCCGTGTTGAACGGCACGTAGCCGTCCTCGAGGTACACCGGGTTGCCGGCGCGGCCGTTCTGGAAGGCGGCCTTGTTCGGCGTGCTGTCGGCGTTGTGCTTGAGCACGGCGTAGGCGCGCTCGGCCCAGCCGCCGTCGAGCAGACCCTGGTCCCACGCCGTCACGAGGAAGGGTGTGCCCGGGTCACCGGTCATCGTGTTGGTCTCGACCGGGCCGTAGCCCCAGCGCGGGAGCCAGCCGGACTGCTCGGACTGCAGCACGAGCGACTTGGCCATGTCCGAGGCACGCTTCGGCTCGGTCAGGTAGAGCCACTGCTCCTGGGTGCGGTACGTGTCCCACAGCGAGAAGTTCTGGTAGTAGTCCGTCAGCCCGGCGTTCGTGTCGGCGGTGTTGTGCACGTCACCGTCCCAGCCCCGGTAGCTGCCGTCGACGTCCGAGCCGAGGTTCGGCGCGAGGAAGGAGCGGTACAGCGCGGAGTAGAAGACCCGCAGCTGGGTCTGGCGGTCGCCGTTGCCGGCGTTCAGGTCGCCCTGGGTGACCTGGACCTTGCCGAGCTGGGCGGCCCACGTGGCCTGCGCGGCCGTCTTCGCCGCGTCGAAGGTCTCGGTCTCCGCGGCGAGGTTGGCGTCGGCGCCCGCGGCGCTCGCGTAGCTCAGGGCCGACTGGAACTCGACGGTGGCGTTGTGGGCGAACTTCAGGGAGACGCCCGTGCGGCCGGTCGCGTTGACCGCGTCGACGGTGCCGCTGGTGGTCTCGGTGCCGAGCGTGCTGCCCGTCCAGGTCGTCGCCGACTCGATGGGGGTGGCGAACTTGGTCGTGGTCCACACCGAGAAGGGCAGCGTGTTCTGGCAGAAGCCGTTGATGTCCGACCGGGTGCGCACCGTGCCTGTGGCGAGGTCGACGTGGACCTCCGAGGCGGTGACAGTGCTCAGGGCCTGGCCGGGGTTGACGCGGACGTAGGAGGCGGTGGTGCCGGTGGTCGCGAACGTGTAGCGCTGCAGGCCCGTGCGCTCGGTCGCGGTCAGCTCGACGGCGATGTCGTTGCCCGTCCCCGACTGCACCGTCGCGGTGTACAGCCCGGGCGACGCGGCCTCGACCTTCTTGCCGGAGCCGTCCTTCTTGAAGGAGCGCGCGTACCCACCGTCGGCGTAGTCGGTGGACGAGGGCTGCGAGGTCGCCGGGGTGACCGGGACGAAGCCGTCGATGCCGCAGCCCACGCCCGACATGTGCGTCAGGGAGAAGCCGCGCACCGAGCTCTGCGTGTAGTCGTAACCGGTGTTGTGACCCGTGTCGGGGGAGAGCTGGACCATGCCGAACGGCACCGTGGCGCCCGGGTAGGTGTTGCCGTCCTCCTGGCTGCCGATGAACGGGTTCACCAGGCCGAGCGCGTCGGTGCCCGTCACGGTCACGGAGGCCGCCTCGGCCGTCGGGGCGGCCACCAGCCCCGCGACGCCGAGCGCGACGGCGGCGGTGGTCGCCGCCAGTCGGGCGGAGCGTGACCGGAGTCGTGCAGGGCGAGGGCGCGACGCGGTGCGCGCGGTCTGAGGTCGGGGTGTCAAGGGTTCTCTCCATCCACGTCGGTGTGGTTCATATGACATCGCTGTCATCCGAGTGGAAGGCTATCGCCCAGACCCTCGCCGGTCAACCGGAGAACGGGCGGTGGACGCGCAGGATCATGCCGTTTTCAGGGCACTCGCGAGCCTGGCGTCCGATCCTGTGCGCGCGCGGCGGGACGTCGCCCGGGGACGCTGCCGGGACGTCGCTGCGCGCCTCAGGCGCGCAGCGACGCGAGCACGTCCTCGTGCAGCAGCCCGTTGGTGGCCAGCCCGGAGCCGCCGAAGGGCCCGGCGACGCCGTCCACGGACGTGAACCGGCCCCCCGCCTCGGTGACGATCGGCACGAGCGCCGTCATGTCGTACAGCTCGAGCTCGGGCTCCGCCGCGATGTCGACGGCACCCTCCGCCACGAGCATGTAGGACCAGAAGTCGCCGTAGGCCCGGGTGCGCCAGACGTCGCGCGTGAGGTCGAGGAAGCGGGGCAGGCGGCCCTGCTCCTCCCACCCGCTCAGGGAGGAGTAGGAGAGCGAGGCGTCGGCGAGGCTGCTCACCCCCGAGACCCGCAGCCGCGTCGCCGAGGCGAGCGATCGCCCGGTCCAGGCGCCGGTGCCCTTCGCGGCCCACCAGCGCCGGCCCAGCGCGGGCGCGGACACGACCCCCATGACGACCTCGTCGCCCTCGATCAGCCCGATGAGCGTGGCCCAGACGGGCACCCCGCGCACGAAGCTCTTGGTGCCGTCGATCGGGTCGATCACCCAGCGTCGGGACGAGTGGCCGGTCGTGCCGTACTCCTCGCCGATGATCGCGTCGCGGCTGCGTGCCCGGCCCAGCTGGGCGCGGATGACCTCCTCGGCCTGCCGGTCGGCGTCGGTGACGGGCGTGTGGTCCGGCTTCGCCTCGACCCGCAGGTCGAGCGCCTTGAAGCGGTCCATGGTGATGCCGTCGACCTGGTCCGCGAGCACGAGGGCGAGGCGGAGGTCGTCGTCGTACCGGGAAGCAGCCATGGCCCTACGGTAGCGGGCCGCGAGGCGGGGGTCAGGCCCGGGAGGAGAGGAGGCGCCGCGCCGAGACCACGCGGGCGGCCCGGCGCTCGTGCTCGGCGTCGTCGGCCGCCTCGGCGACCCACTCGTCGAGGGCGCAGTCCGGCGCGTCCTCCAGGTGCGTGCAGCCGCGCGGGCAGCGCTCGGCGACGGGGGCGAGGTCGTCGAAGGCGGCGAGCACCCGGTCGGGGTCCACGTGGGCGAGCCCGAAGGAGCGCACCCCGGGGGTGTCGATGACCCAGCCGCGCGGTCCCGCCTGCTCGCCCGGCGCGGCCGGGGGGTAGGCGGGCAGCCGCAGCGCGACGGCGGAGGTCGAGGTCTGCCGGCCGCGGCCGGTCACGGCGTTGACGTGGCCGACGGCGCGCCGGGCCTCCGGGACGAGAGCGTTGACGAGCGTGGACTTGCCGACCCCCGAGTGCCCGACGAACACGGACGTGCGACCGGCGAGCCGCGCGCGCACCTCGTCGATCGGCGTGATCCCGCCGTCGTCGTCGCGGCGGGTCACGACGACGTCCACCCCCACCGGGCCGTACACCTCGCGCAGGGCGGACGCGTCGGCGAGGTCGGACTTGGTCAGGCACAGGAGCACGCTCATGCCGGCGTCGTAGGCGGCGACGACGCACCGGTCGATCATCCGGGGGCGCGGCTCGGGGTCGGCCAGCGCCGTGACGATCACGAGCTGGTCGGCGTTCGCGACGATGATGCGCTCGAAGGGGTCGGTGTCGTCCGCGGTGCGGCGCAGCACGGTCGTGCGCTCGGCGATGCGGACGATCCGGGCGAGCGTCCCCGGTTCGCCGGAGGTGTCGCCCACGACGTCCACCCGGTCGCCGCACACCACACGGTGACGGCCGAGCTCGCGGGCCTTCATGGCGGTGACATGGCGCTCGTCGGGGCCGTCCTCGTCCGCGAGCAGCGTGTAGCGCCCGCGGTCCACGCCCACCACCATCGCTCGCTCCGCCTCGGCGTGCTCGGGGCGGATCTTGGTGCGGGGGCGGGAGCCGTGCTTGCTCGGGCGGGCGGTGAACTGCGACTCGTCCCAGCGGCGCGGTGTCACACGGCGTCCTGCCGCCGGGCGGCGCCACCGCTGCTGCCCAGCATCTCGGTCCACATGGCCGTGAAGCGAGGGAGGGTCTTCGACGTCGTCGCGACGTCCTCGATCTCGACGCCGGGGGTGCGCAGCCCGACGATCGCCCCCGCGTGCGCCATGCGGTGGTCGTGGTACGTGCGCCAGACACCGCCGTGCAGCTGTCGGGGCGTGATGACCAGGCCGTCGTCGGTCTCGGTGGCGTCGCCGCCCAGCCGGTTGATCTCCGCGGTGAGAGCGGCCAGCCGGTCGGTCTCGTGGCCGCGCAGGTGGGCGATGCCCCGCAGGCGGCTGGGGCCGTCGGCGAGGGCCATGAGGGCGGCCACCTGGGGGGCGAGCTCTCCTGCCTCGGTCAGGTCGAGGTCGATGCCGCGCACCGTGCCGTCACCGGTCACCGTGAGCACGCCGTCCTCCAGGCGCGTGGCAGCCCCCATCTGCTCGAGGATGCCCGGCATCAGGGCCCCGGGCTGGGTGGTGCGTGCCGGCCAGCCCGGCACCCGCACGGTGCCGCCGCCGGCCACGGCCGCGGCGAGGAAGGCGCCGGCGTTGGAGAGGTCGGGCTCGACCTGCACGTCGCGCGCGGCGACGGGCCCCGGGGCGACGCGCCACACCGTGGGCTCGGGCTGCGTGACGCTCACGCCGGCCTCGCGCAGGACGGCGACCGTCATGTCGATGTGCGGCAGGCTGGGCAGCGTGGCGCCCACGTGCCGCACCTCGAGACCCTCGCGGTAGCGGGCTCCGGAGAGCAGCAGCCCGGACACGAACTGGCTCGAGCCGGAGGCGTCGACCTCCACGACGCCTCCGTCGACGCCGTCGGGGCCGCGGCCGTGCAGCACGAAGGGCAGGGTGCCCCGGCCGTCGTCGTCCACCCGGACCCCGAGGGCGCGCAGCGCGTCGACCACCGGGGCCATCGGGCGCACCCGCGCCCCCTCGTCGCCGTCGAGGCGCACGGGCCCGTCGGCGAGCGCCGCGAGCGGCGGCAGGAACCGCATGACCGTCCCGGCCAGGCCGGTGAAGACGTCGACGTCGCCCGTGAGCCGCTCGGCCGGGACGACGTGCCAGACGTCGTCGGTCCCGCCCTGCTCGAGGGAGGTGCCCAGGGCCCGCAGGGCGGCCACCATGAGCTCGCCGTCGCGGCTACGCAGGGCTCCGCGCACCGTGCCGGGCCCGTCGGCGAGCGCGGCGAGCACCAGGTAGCGGTTGGTCAGCGACTTGGAGCCGGGGACGACGACGGTCGCGTCGGTGCCGCCGGAGGGTGCCGTCGGAGCAGGCCAGGGGGCGTCGGGGAGAGCCGGGGACATCATGGTCCCAGGGTATCGGGACGGGTCTGCGCCCGAGGTCGCGGGACCGGCGGGTCGGGGCTCAGTCCTCGTGGCCGGCGCGGCGCTGCTCGCGGGCGTGACGGACCCGCCAGGCGAGGGAGGGGCGGCCCTGGGTGTCCGCCGTCTCGAGCGTGGTGGCGCCGACGAGCGCGAGGGTCTGCAGGAACGGCTGCAGCGGTGCGCGGCGTCTGCCGCCGGGCTGCGCGGCGCCCTCGGGGTGGCGGGTGAAGGGCTGGCGCGCGACGGCCAGCGGGAGGGTGAGGAGCGTGAGCGCGAGAGCGCTCGTGCGCGGCGCGCGGCCCGACGCGAGGACCAGCCCGGCCGCGACCGTGAGGGCTCCGTGCGCCCGGACGACGCGGACCGTCTCGGTGGGGGTGAGCGGCGGGCGCTGCGCGACCTTCGTCACGAGGTCGAGCGCGGGCCGGGCGGTCGCCACGTGCTCCTCGGGGTGACGGACGGCGTCGACGCCGTCGTGGACGAAAGGAGCCGCCAGCAGGGCTCGCGCCAGGGATCGGACGACCATGGTTCCTCGCTCTCGGTACGTCCCCTCACCGTAACGTGCCGTCCGGTTCGTGTCGCAGGGGTGTGATGAGATTCCTGGCATGGACGGCACCGCGATCACGACCTCGCCCACGTGGGACGCGAGCCAGCGCGCCGCGCTCGCGGCCGCCGCGACGCGGCCCGCCGTGGCGGTGCTCGGGGCACCGGGCACCGGCAAGAGCACGCTCGCGATCGAGATCGCGGCACGCGCCGTCGAGGACGACGGGCTCGACCCCTCCCAGGTGCTGCTGCTCACCACGACGCGCCGGTCCGCGGCGGTGGCGCGCGAACGGCTGGCGCGACGGTGGGGTCGCACGGTCCTCGGCACGAGCGTGCGCTCCGTGCAGTCCGCGGCCTTCGCGATCATCGCGCACGACTGCCGGCTGCGCGGGCTCCCCGCGCCGGTGCTCGCCACGGGGCCCGAGCAGGACGCGACGCTGGCCGCGCTCCTGGCCGGGCACGCGCGGGGCGAGGGAGCGCGGGTCCGGTGGCCGGCGACGATCAGCGAGGAGACGCTCGCCCTGCGGGGCTTCCGGGACGAGCTGCGCGACCTCCTCATGCGGTGCGCCGAGCGGGCGGTCGCCCCGGTCGACCTCGCGCGGCTGGGGGAGCGGCACGGCCGACCGACCTGGGTCGCGGCGGCGCAGGTCTACGAGGAGTACCTCGACGTCAGCCTGCTCTCGCGCAGCACGCCGGACCTCGGGCCGCGGTACGACGCGGCGACGATCGTGACCGAGGCGACGGCGACGGTGCGCGCCTGGGTGGCGGAGGACGAGCCGGAGCGGATGCGCCCTCGTCTGGTGGTCGTGGACGACTACCAGGAGGCGACCGCCGCGGTCTCCTCGCTGCTGGCCGCCCTCGTCTCCGACGGCGCGCGGGTCGTGGTGCTGGGCGACCCGGACTCCGCCGTGCAGGGTTTTCGTGGTGCCCGTCCCGGCCTGCTCGGACGGGCGTCAGCGCGTCCGGAGGCAGGTGCCGGCACGGCAGGGGAGCTCGACGCGACCGAGATCGTGCTGAGCACCGCCTGGCGGCAGTCGGCCGCGCTGCGCGCGGCGACCGTGGCGGTCACCGAGCACGTCTCGGTCGTCTCGGGGGCCACCCACCGGCGGGCGAGCGTCCCCGCGCCCGTCCCGCTCACGGAGGCCGCACCGGGGGCGTCCGTCGCCGAGGAGGGTGCCACGGGGGCCGGGAGCGTCCGGCGGGACCCACCCGCCCTCGAGCTCCGGGTGGTCCGCTCCCTCGGCCAGGAGCACGCCGTCGTGGCGCGCGCGCTGCGCGAGGAGCACGTGCGGCGCCAGGTGCCCTGGGGGCGGCTCGCGGTCGTCGCGCGGTCGAGCGCCCAGGTCGCGTCCCTGCGACGCTCGTTGCGCGCGGCCGGAGTGCCGGTGCGTGCGGACGGCGTCGACGCCCCGCTGCGCGACGAGCCCGCGGCCCGGGCGCTCCTCCTCGCGGTGACGGTGGCCGCACGGGGCACGGCGCTCGACGAGGACACGGCGCTCGACCTGCTCGCCTCGCCCTACGGCGGTCTCGACCCGCTCGCCCTGCGCAGGCTGCGTCGTGCCCTGCTCGCGGCGGAGCGTGCCGCGGGCGGTGCACGAGGTTCCGGCGAGCTGCTGGCCGCGGCGCTGCTGGCGCCGGCCGTGCTCGACGCGATCCCCGCGGACCTGGCGGCCGGCCCCCGGAGGGTCGCCCGGGTCCTGGCTGCCGCAGTCGCTGCGGTCGGGGCGGGAGCGGAACCGCACCTCGGGCTGTGGGCGCTGTGGCAGGCGGCTGGCGTGGCCGAGGGCTGGCGGACGACCGCGCTCGGCGAGGGCGCGGCCGCCCAGCGGGCGGACCACGACCTCGACGTCGTGCTGGCGCTGCTGCGCGACGCGGAGTTCTTCACCGAGCGCAACCGGGGTGCCACCCTCGCCCAGCTCGCCGAGCACCTGCTCGCCCAGGACCTCGCGGCCGACTCGCTGGGCGCGCGCGGGATGGTGGAGGACGCGGTGGAGGTGCTCTCGCCGGCGGACGCCGCCGGGCGGGAGTGGGACACGGTGGTGGTCGCCGGCGTGCAGGACGGCACCTGGCCTGACCTGCGCCTGCGTGACTCCCTGCTCGGCGCTCAGGTGCTCGCCGACGTCCTCGACGGGCGTGGCGACGGCGACGACCCCCGGGTCGCCCGGCGCAGCGTGCTCGACGACGAGCTGCGCATGTTCGCGGTGGCCGTCTCCCGGGCTCGTCGACGCCTCGTGGTCACCGCCGTCGAGGGAGAGGACGAAGAGCCGTCGGTGTTCTGCGGCCTCGTCGCGCCCGACGGTCCCGCCGCGGTGACCCGTGAGGACCTGGTCCCCCTCGACCTGCGCGGGCTCGTCGCCACCGCGCGGAGCCGGATCGAGGACGCGGTCGCGCGCGCCGGCGGGCGTGAGGACGGGCGGGTCGCGGACGAGGGCGACCGGTCCCGGGGGCACGGGACGGGACGCGAGGACGCTCGGGGAGAGGCGCGGGCGTCGGCCGAGGCGTGGGCACGGGTCCTGGCCTCCCTCGCCGCGGAGGGCGTGCGCGAGGCCGACCCGCGGTGGTGGTACGGCGTGGCGGAGCCCTCGAGCACGGTGGGGCTCGCGGAGGACGACGCGCTCGTGCGGGTCTCGCCGTCGAAGGTGTCCCAGGTGCACACGTGCTCCTTGAGGTGGGCCCTGGAGTCTGCCGGCAGCGTGCGTGGCGAGTCCGTCACGGCGGGGCTGGGCACGCTCGTGCACAGCATCGCGCAGGAGCACCCGACGGCCGGGCCGCAGGAGCTCGCCGAGGTCCTCGACGCGCGGTGGGAGGAGCTCGGGCTGCGTCCCGGCTGGCCCGCGACACAGCTGCGCGCGAGAGCCGGGGAGATGGTCCGTCGGCTCGGAGAGCTCCAGCGCGCGCAGGACGCACCGGTCGCCGTGGAGCAGGGCTTCGACGTCGTCGTGGGCCGCGCGCGGCTGCGTGGCTCCATGGACCGGCTCGACCGGCAGGGGGACGGGCTGGTGGTCACCGACTACAAGACCGGGGCGTCCGTGCCCTCGATCCCGGACGCGCAGGTCGACCCGCAGCTGGCGGCCTACCAGGTGGCCGTGGCCGCGGGGGGCACGGCGGTCGCGGACCCCGGAGCGCGGGACGACCAGGCCGGGGCGGACCCAGGCGACGTCGGGCCCGACCCCCTGCGGGCACGAGGCGCCCGCCTGGTCTACCTCGCCAGGGGCAGCCGGGGCGCCACGGTGCGCGAGCAGCCCCCTGTCGAGAGCTGGGGCGACCCGGGCTGGGCGGCGGCGATGGTCGACCAGGCGGCGCAGATCATGGCCTCCGCGCAGTTCTGGGCGACCCCCAACAAGGGCTGCGAGACCTGCGGGGTGCGGCGCAGCTGTCCGGTTCGGGAGGAAGGCCGCAGGCTCGCCCCGCCGCGTGCCCCGAGCCGGGACCAGGACAGCGGGCGCGCCCCCGTCAGCGACTACGCCACGCCCCAGGCGCGCCGGGAGCGGGCCTGGCCCGAGCGGGCGACGGACGACAGCACCGGGACCGGTGCGCGGGAGGACCAGGCATGAGCGCGGCCGCACCACGGATCTCCGCCCTGCGGATCGCCGAGCTGCTGGGCCTGCCGGCGCCCACGCCGGAGCAGGTCACCATCATCGAGGCGCCGCTCGCGCCGATGCTCGTCGTCGCGGGCGCTGGCTCGGGCAAGACCGAGACCATGTCCGCCCGCGTGGTCTGGCTCGTCGCCAACGACCTCGTCGCGCCGCACGAGGTCCTCGGCCTCACCTTCACCAAGAAGGCGGCGGGGGAGCTCTCGGAGCGGATCATGCGTCGTCTGCGGGCCCTGCGCCGGGCGATGCACCGGGCCGAGGCGCCGGGCAGCGCCCTGGACCTCCTCGACCGCCCGACCGTCAGCACGTACAACTCCTACGCGGCGAGCATCGTCGCCGACCACGGTCTGCGCATCGGCGTCGAGCCCGGCTCCCGCCTCGTCACCGAGGCCGGGCAGTGGCAGCTCGCCTCGCGCATCGTCGAGGGCTGGGACGGTGACCTGGGCACCGAGCGCGCGGTGTCCACGGTGACGGCCGCCCTCCTCTCCCTGGCGGGCTCCCTCAACGAGCACCTCCTGACCCCGGGGCAGGCAGCTCGGCGGATCGCGGCGGACCTCGAGGTGATCGCGGCGCTCCCGGCGGGCACGGCCCGGGGCGGCACCCCGCGCACCGTCCAGGACCTGGCGGCCTCCCTGAGGCTGCGGCACGCCCTCATGGGGCTCGTCGAGGAGCTGCAGGCCGTGAAGCGCGCACGCGACGTGCTCGACTTCGGCGACCAGATCGCGCTCGCGGCGCGGCTCGCCGTCGAGGTGCCCGAGGTGAGCGAGGTCGAGCGGCGGCGGTTCCCCGTCGTCCTGCTCGACGAGTACCAGGACACCTCCCACGCCCAGACCACGCTGCTGCGCTCGCTGTTCCCCGGCGGGCACCCCGTGACCGCCGTCGGCGACCCCCACCAGTCGATCTACGGCTGGCGCGGGGCGAGCGCCTCCGGCCTCGCCCGGTTCCCGGCCCAGTTCGCCGACGTTCACGGCGAGCCTGCGGCGGTGCGGCACCTGTCGACCTCGTGGCGCAACGACAGGATCGTCCTCGACGTGGCGAACCGGCTCGCCGCCCCGTTGCACGAGGCCGACGGCGGAGGCGCCGTGGCGCGGCTGAACCCGCGGCCCGGTGCGGGACCGGGATCGGTGCGCGCCTACTGGGGCGAGACGGTCGCCGACGAGGCGGAGGCGGTCGCGGACTTCGTGGCCGCCCGCTGGCGCCCGTCCTCGAGCGGCGCTCCGGTCTCCGCGGCGGTGCTGTGCCGCGCCCGCAAGCAGTTCCCGCTTCTCGAGGCGGCGCTGCAGCGGCGCGGCCTGCCGGTCGAGGTGGTCGGGGTCGGCGGCCTGCTGTCGACGCCCGAGGTGGCAGACCTGGTGGCCTTCCTCCAGGTGGTCCACGACCCCTCCCGCGGGGACGCCCTCGCGCGCCTGCTCACCGGCCCGTGGGTCAATCTCGGGGCGCGCGACCTGCACGAGCTGCACGCCTGGGCGCGGGCCCTCGACCGTGCCGACTCCGACGGCACGCAGGAGCACCCGTCCGACCCGCGCTCCCTCGTCGACGCCGTGGACGAGCTGCTCGCCTCGGAACGGGCCGCGAGCCCGTCGCGGCCCGGCCCGCGTCCGTCCGGCCGGGGGCCGGCGCTCGGCAGCGAGGGACGAGCACGCCTCCTGCGCCTCGCCCGCATGCTCGAGCACGCCAGGTCGCTCACGTACCTCCCGGTCCCCGACCTGCTCGACCGGTGCGAGCGGGTCCTCGGGCTCGACATCGAGACCGCCCTGGCGCGCCGTGACGGTGACGTGCGGCTGCACCTGGACGAGCTGCGTGCCGTCGCCGCAGACTTCTCCGCCAGCGCCGAGGCGGCCACCCTGGGCGGGTTCCTGGCCTGGCTCGAGAGCGCGGAGGCTCACGAGGACGGGCTGGACATGCCCCTCGCGGAGCCGGACCCCGACGCCGTCCAGCTGATCACCGTGCACGGCGCGAAGGGGCTGGAGTGGGACGTCGTCGCCGTGCCCGGTCTGATCGACGGGCAGTTCCCCAGCCCCGGGACCGGTGACAAGGGGCCGACCGACAGCGCCTGGCTCACCGACGTCGCCGCGCTGCCGTACCACCTGCGAGGTGACCGCCAGGACCTGCCCCGGCTCGCGATCGAGGAGGCCACGACCCAGAAGGAGCTCGAGGACGCGGTGGCCGACCTCAAGCGGCGGGCGGGGGAGTTCGAGGTCCTCCAGGAACGGAGGCTCGCCTACGTCGCCGTCACGCGCGCCCGCCGCGAGCTCTTGCTGAGCGGAGCCTGGTGGCGGGAGACCGGCACCAGGGCCGGCAGCCGTTCGACCTTCCTGACGGAGGTCGTGGACGCCGGCCTCGTGGGCTGGGACGAGGGCTCGTCCCAGGAGTGCGAGAGCGCCGCCAACCCGCTCACCGCTCGCAGCGAGGTGCGGTGGTGGCCGGCCGCGCCCCGGGAGCGGTCACCTGCCGAGGCGGCGCGGAGCGCGGCGCTGGTCCGCTCGGCCGAGCTCGTCGACCAGGCGCTGCGCGGCGCCGACGAGTCCCCGCCCGGTGGCGCAGCGGGTGTCGCCGTCCCTGCCGCTCTCACGCTGCACGAGGCGGAACGGCGCGAGCTGGCCGACGTCAGCGAGCTCGCGACGCTCCTGCTCGAGGAGCGTCGGCGCCGGGCTCGCAGCCGTGACGTCGCGAGCGCCCCCGACCACCTCTCGGCGTCCGCGCTCGTCCGGATGGCCGGCGACCAGGAGGCCTACCTGCGCGACCTGCGCCGTCCCGTCCCGCAGGCGCCCTCGGACGCCGCACGGCTGGGGACCGAGTTCCACGCGTGGGTCGAGGCCTACTTCACCCGCCCTGCCCTGCTCGATGTCGACGCCCTCTACGGCGGCATGCTCGGCGAGGAGTCCCTCGAGGAGGTCGGCGTCCCTGCCTTCGCGCGCGACCTGGCACGCCTGCGACGCAGCTTCCTGCACTCCCCGTGGTCGCGGCTCGCTCCGCTGGCGGTCGAGCAGGAGGTGGACACCCCGGTTGCCGGCGTCACCACCCGCACGAAGATCGACGCGGTCTTCCCCGACCCGCAGGCCCCGGGGGGTGTCGTCGTCGTGGACTGGAAGACCGGCCGCTCACCGCGCGACGACGCCGAGCGCGCGGCGCGCGACGTCCAGCTCGCGGTCTACCGGCTGGCCTGGGCGCGAGCGTCCGGTCTCGACGTCGGGAAGGTCAGGGCGGCGTACTTCTTCGCGAAGGACGGCACGACGGTGGAACCCACCGTGCTGCTGGAGGAGGCTCAGCTCGACGCGCTGGTGCGCTCGGCGTTCTCGTCCGGGCGGTCCTCGGGGGTGTCTCGGTCCTCCGGGTCGTCGGTGTCCTCGGCGTCTGTGACCTCGGTGCCGGGTTCCTCCGACGTCTCGTCGTCCTCCGGTGCCGCGGTGCCGCCCGGGGGCTCGGTCGGGGTCTCGCCCCCGAGCGGGTCGCCGGACGAGTAGCCGGCCACCGGCGCGCCGGTCCTCACCCGCTCGACCCGGTTGGTCGGCACGGCGGACTCGTCGACGGTGGACCCGACGGTCTCGTCGTCCCCGGTCCCACCCTCGTCCTCGTCCTCCAGGCGCATGGCCACCGTCGTGACGTCGTCGGCGGGGCGCGGTCCTCGATAGCCGTAGCTGGGCAGCTCCACGAGCTCGCCGTCCGCCGCCGCGGTCGCGACGTCGAGGTCGCACAGCATGGCGACGGCGTCCTCGACGACGTCGGGCAGGTCGTGGTGCACGCCGTGCAGCAGCCACCGCACGAGCGCGAGCTCGCTCGCCAGCAGCGCCCGCTCCGTGAGGAACGGGTCCAGGAGCTCCGTGCGGCGCAGCTGGTACGCCTCCATGATCGTGTCCAGGCTCTCGGCCGGAGCTGCGGCCAGCAGCCACGCGAGGTCGTCCGCCGGGTCGGCGACGCGCACGTCGGACCAGTCCTGGACGGCGCTCACGGCTCCCGCCTGCGCGAGGATCGCGTCCGCCGAGAGGTTGGCGTGGGTGATGGTGGGCTGGAAACGCCACATCGCCACGTCGGCGAGTTTGTCCTCCCAGCGGCGCAGCAGCGTCACCGGCACACGGCCGGTCAGTGCGGCGTCGTCCACCTCGGCCAGCCGGCGCTGGCGGTAGTCCTCCGCGGAGTAGGAGGGAAGTCCCGTGTGCTCGACGATGGAGACGGGCAGCTCGTGGAGCGCCGCGATCGCCCGCCCCACGGAGGCGGCGAGGCCGGGACCGGGCGCCAGCCGGTCCACGGCGAGAGGATGGCCCGGCAGCTCGGCGTGGACCACGGCGCGGCCGCCGTCGGGCAGCGGTGCGAAGCCCGCCGGGCGGGGGACGACGAAGGACAGGTCGCCCGAGGCCACGTAGGGCTCCACGGCTTCGAGGAAGGCGACCTCGGCCTCCAGCGCGGCCCCTGCGGCGGGGGTGGCAGGAGCACGGACCACCCAGCGGCGCTGCTCCGCGTCGACCACGACCGCAGCGTCGAAACCCTCGGCGGCGGTGTCGAGCGGCGCCACCTGCCGGCCGTCGAGACCGGGGACGGCGAGGGTGGCGAGGGCGGCGAGCGCGAAGGCGGAACGAGGCACGGCACCACCGTACGGCGGGCTCCCGCCCGGGACCCGGAGCACACGCGCGTCGCGGTCAGCCCGGGTGACGAGCGGCGGTCGGGAGGAGGGGCGTCGGCGCGAGACGCCTCAGAGACCGAGCCGCTCCTTGACGTCGCGCAGCGAGGGGTTGGTGGCGGCCGAGCCGTCGGGGAACACCACGGTGGGCACCGTCTGGTTCCCGCCGTTGACCTGCTCCACGAAGGCGGCCGCCTCCGGGACCTGCTCGATGTCGACCTCGGTGAACGTGATGCCGTCCGCGGCCAGCTGCGTCTTGAGCCGGCGGCAGTAGCCGCACCACGTGGTCGTGTACATGACCAGCGGGGTGGTCGAGTCGTTCTTCTCCGTCACCACGTCATTCTACGCCGCGGTTCGCAGGGCGGTGGGGCGCGGATGTGATTCGCGCAACGTCCGTCGACGGTCACCAGGGCCCTCGAGGTCTCGTCGAGGCTCGGGCCCAGGGCGGCCCACCGTTGCCCTGCCAGGCCTCGGCGGCGACGAAGGACCGGACGGTGCTGCGGGGCGTCGCCGACGCCAGGTTCCCACCAGGCGAGATCGTTCTCAGCAGGGGTCCTCCAGCACCTAGATTTAGTGGCACCTTATATAGGTAAGCCTTACCTCAATCAAGGAAGCAGGATCACATGACGACAACGCGCCGAGACAGGAGCCTGGTACGCCTCCTGATCGCATTCCTGCTGTCCCTCGGGCTGGCGGTGGCGGGAGCCGGGGCGGCGGCTCCGGCGACGGCGGCCACGACAGCCGCCTTCAACGAGCCCTCCGACGTGACCGTGATGCCCGGCGCGAACGCGACCTTCTCGGTGGGGATCGGCACCTACTACTACATGCGGTGGTACCGCGTGGGCTCGACGACCCCGGTGGCGACCGACAGCAGCACGTTGACGCTCGAGAACGTGACCGAGGCCGACGACGGTGCGCAGTTCTACGCGACCTTCTACGACGCGAGCTTCAACTCGCTGCAGACGCGCACGGTGACGCTCACCGTCGGCGCGGTCAAGGTCGGGTTCGCCGCAGACCCGCAGGACGCCGCCGTCCTCGAGAGTCGCCAGGTCACGTTCACAGGCACCCCGACCGGTACGTCCCCGTTCACCTACCAGTGGCAGACCAGCGCGGACGAGGGAGCGAGCTGGGAGAACGTCGAGGGCGCGACGGGCTCCTCGCTGACGCTCCGTCCCTCGCTCGAGCAGGACGGCGCACTGGTGCGGGTCGTCGTGGACAACCCGGTCGACGACCCCACCGCGTCGAAGGCGGCACGGCTCACGGTGCACGCGCAGGACACACCGTCGGTGAGCGTCTCGGACGCAAGCCTGGTCTGGGGCCTCAACAGCATCTACCAGGGCGGCAATCCCGCAGGCAACGGCTGCAACTACTTCTCGGCGGGCACGCAGCTCACGTTCTCAGGAGCGCAGGACGGCGTGCAGATCGTGCACGAGACCGCGGAAGGCCTGGTGGCGGTGTCCGACGGAACCAAGTGTATCGACCAGTCGACCACGGGCATGCAGCAGCGTGTCCTCCTCGCGCACGGTGAGGGTGACGCGAACCTCGAGACGGGTGAGGCGACGATCCAGTGGCACGGCGCCTTTCTCGCCAACGCGTACGGTGGCCTCGTGCCCTGGTGGCTCAAGGACCTGAAGCTCGTCGTGAAGCGTGACGGCACGGGCACCCTCTCCGGCATCGCGGGCGGATACGGCTCCGATATGGACGACCCCTACGTCATGGTCCCCCTCAAGGAGCGCGAGGTGACGGTCGCCACCTTCCAGGACGTCTCCGTCACGAGCGACGGCATCGTCGTCCAGCCGGACTACGAAGGTGTGGAGATCACGGTCCCGGCGGACGTGGCTGCGGAGGCTCAGCAGCGCACCAGCGCGGGCTGGGGCGGCTGGCCGCAGTCGTTCGTCGACTTCCATTTCGCCACCGGCCTGTCCTCCTACTGGTACACGAGCGGTCTGAGCGCCGACCCCGACAAGCCGCCGTTCTCCTTCACCGTCTCCTTCCAGCAGGCTCCCAAGGTGATCAACGTGCCTGCTGTCACGGCTTCGCCGGCGCTGTCGGACGGCCCGACCGTCGTGAACGGCCGCACGGCGACGGTCACGGCGACGGTCGAGAACGCGACCAGCATGATCTGGCAGAGATCGACGAGCGCGAACGGACCATGGACGGACGTCGACGGAGCGACGTCCGAGTCGCTGGCGTTCACCGCGACGCCCGACTGGAACAACACGTACGTCCGGATCCTCGCGACGAACAGCGAAGGGACGGCGGCCTCGGCCCCGGCGCTGATCAAGACCCAGAACTACGCAGCGCCGTCGTTCTCCACCCAGCCCAAGGCGGTCACCGCGTTCGCGGGCCAGCGTGCCTCGATCACAGCCCAGGCCACGGGGTTCCCTGCCGTCGACGAAGCGAGCTATCGCGTGCAGGTCAGCACCGATGACGGGGCTACCTGGGCGACCGTCGAGGACGCGTTCCTCACGACCGTGGCCAAGACCTTCGCGATCCCCTCGGTGGACGCCTCCCTCGACGGCGCGCTCGTCCGGCTGACCGCCAGCACCTCGGAGGGCGAGGAAGCCGGGTCGCCCGGCGTCACCGTCGTCTCCGACGCCGTCAGGCTCACCGTGCTGCCCTCGACCGGCGGCCCCCAGCTCGCGGTCGTCGCCGGCTCCCCGATCGATCCCGCGCAGAAGACGACGCTGACCGTGATCGGCGCTGGTTTCGACCTGCCGGCGAGGCCGAGCGACACCGAGAGCTATTCGCTCGACCTCGCTCTCTTCGAGGCCGGCGGCTGGAAGCCGGGAACCGGTGGCCTGGATCGTGTCGCGGGAACCACGTCCTCGCCGAACACGTGGATCGGTGGCGGTGCGCTCTACGAGGGGTACCTCGAGCCGCGTGGTGGCACCTTCACGGTGGCCGTGACCATCCCGGCGAACACGCTCGATCCGTCGAAGGTGTACGGCATCGGCGCATACTCGCGTCTCACGAACTCCTCCAGCTGGGTGGACACCTGGGAGGACCGCACCAACGACGCATGGGTCCCGGTCCTGGTCGCGGGGCAGTCGGCCGCTGCGATCACCACGCAGCCGAACAACGTCGAGATGCCGGCCGGCGGCGGTACCGCGAGGTTCGAGGTGGGCGTCGAGGGCTCGCCCGCGCCGACCGTCACCTGGGAGCGCCGCGCATCCGGCGCGACCACGTGGACGGCTGTCGAGGGAGCGTCCGGCACCGTGCTCGAGGTTCCTGTCACGAGCGCGGACCGGGGCGCGGCCTTCCGTGCCGTGGTCACGAACGGACTCGCTGTGGCCGTGACGAGCCACGAGGCTTCCGTGGCGGTCGCCAGGCACGCGCTGACGACGGCGGTGCCGACCATCGTGGGTGACGCTGCGGTCGGCCAGCAGCTGGCGGCCTCCACCGTGGGGTGGACCGCGGGAACCTCGTTCGCCTATCAGTGGCTGCGTGACGGCGTCGCCGTCCCGGGCGCGACCGGCAGCACGTACGTCCCAGGTCTGGGAGATGTGGGTGCGAGGCTCTCGGTGACGGTGACCGGCTCGCTCGACGACTACGAGCCGGCCTCGCGGACCTCGGCGCCCACGTCGGAGGTCGGGGAGAAGGAGCTCACGGCGACAGTGCCGACGATCTCGGGTAGCGCACAGGTCGGTCGGACACTGACGGCTGCGGTCGAAGGGTGGACGAGCGGGACGGCGTTCCGTTACCAGTGGCTGCGTGACGGCGTCGCTGTCCCGGGCGCGACGGGCGCGACCTACGTCGTCTCCGTCGCGGACTCGGGCACCGTGCTCGCGGTGAGGGTGACGGGGACGCTGGAAGGTTACGCGTCCGCGTCCCGTACGTCACAGCCGACGCCTGCGGTGTCTGCCGGCGTGCTGAGCGCGGTGGCACCGAGGGTCTCGGGGACGGCCCGCGTGGGGAAGAAGCTGACCGTCACACTCACCACCCGGCCGGACGGAGCCACGATCGCCTACCAGTGGCACCGCGACGGCAAGACCATCGCCGGGGCGACGAGGGCGAGGTACCGCCTGAGGAAGTCCGACCTGCGCAAGAAGATCGCCGTGACCGTGACTGCGACCAAGCCGGGCTATGTCACGGTCTCTGCCACGAGCACGGCGAAGACCGTGGCGAAGGGGAAGCTGATCGTCAGGGCCATGAGGTTGCGTGGCACCGCCAAGGTCGGAGGCGTGCTTCGCGCCAAGGTCCGCGGATGGAAGCCTGCCCCGGTGAAGGTCACCTACCGGTGGTACCGCGGGGGCAAGCGGATCCGTGGCGCGACGAAGGCGACGTACCGGGTCGTGAGGAAGGACGCCGGCAAGAAGATCACCGCACGGGTGAAGGCGTCGAAGGCCGGCTACAAGAAGATGACCAAGGTCGTGGGCAAGAAGAGCGTCGCACGGTGAACCCGTCCGATGAACGGCGTGGTCGCGGGCCGCTGGTCGGTCCTCGACCACGCCGGCGCCGGCGCCGGCCGGTGCTCTGTCGCCGGATGCCGCCTCGGTGCTCGAGGAACGCTCGAGCGTCGTCTGCTCCAGCTGCATGTCGCAGGCACCTGGGAGAATCGATCCCGATGCTGTCTCAACGTCCTTCTCCCGAACCTCCTGCCCCCGCCGCGCGGCGGGGGCAGGTCAGTGCCCCGCGCGCTCGCACCATTCCCGGCGCCGACGAGCTCATCGACGCCCTGGACCCCGAGCAGCGGGAGGTCGCGCTCGCCCTGCGCGGGCCGGTCTGCGTGCTCGCGGGGGCGGGCACGGGCAAGACCCGCGCGATCACCCACCGCATCGCGTACGGGGTGCGCACGGGCGTGTACAAGCCCACCAACGTGCTCGCCGTGACCTTCACCGCGCGGGCCGCGGGGGAGATGCGCTCGCGGCTGGCCGATCTCGGGGTCTCGGGCGTGCAGGCCCGCACCTTCCACGCCGCCGCGCTGCGCCAGCTCAACCACTTCTGGCCCCGCGTGGTCGGCGGTGCTCCCTGGCGCGTCCTGGAGCACAAGGCGCAGCTGGTCGGCGAGGCGGCGAGGCGGCTCGGCATCTCGGTCGACCGGGTCGCGGTGCGCGACCTCGCCTCCGAGATCGAGTGGGCCAAGGTCATGATCCTGTCGCCGGACGACTACCCGGTCGCGGTCGCGCGGGCGGGGCGCGAGACGCCTGCGGGCCACGACGCGACGACGGTGGCGCGGCTCTTCGCCGGCTACGAGGCGCTCAAGGCGGAGCGGGCTGCCGTGGACTTCGAGGACGTCCTGCTGCTGGTCGCCCAGATGCTCGTCGACCACCCCGCCGTGGCCCAGGAGGTCCGGGGCCAGTACAAGCACTTCGTCGTCGACGAGTACCAGGACGTCTCACCGCTCCAGCAGCGGTTGCTCGACCAGTGGCTCGGCGGGCGTCACGAGGTGTGCGTCGTCGGGGACCCGAGCCAGACGATCTACTCCTTCGCGGGCGCCACGCCGAGCCACCTGCTCGACTTCCGCAAGCACCACCCCGGGGCCACCGAGGTGCGGCTGGTGCGCGACTACCGCTCCACGCCGGAGGTCGTGCGGCTCGCGAACCGGTTGCTGACCGCTCGGCAGCGCTCCGGCAGGCTCGAGCACGCCCCGCTCGAGCTCGTCGCGCAGCGGCCCAGCGGTCGCCCCGTCGCGTACACGACCTACGACGACGACGACGCAGAGGCTGCGGGGGTCGCGCGCCGGGCGGCGAGCCTCGTCGCCGCCGGCACGCCCGCTCACGAGATCGCCGTCCTCTACCGCACCAACGCCCAGTCCGAGGCGTTCGAGCAGGCGCTCTCCGACGCCGGCATCGGTTACGTGGTGCGCGGCGGCGAGCGTTTCTTCCAGCGCAAGGAGGTGCGCGACGCCATCGTGCTGCTGCGTGGCGCGCGGGCCGCGGGCCAGGGCAGACCCATGCCCGAGGTGGTGCGCGAGACCCTCGCGCTCGGGGGCTGGAGCGAGCAGCCGCCGGCCGCGCGTGGCGCGGTGCGCGAGCGCTGGGACGCGATGCAGGCGCTCGTCGCGCTCGCCGACGACCTCGCGGAGCGCCGGGGGGCAGGCATGGACGAGCTGCTGCAGGATCTCCAGGAGCGCACGTCCTCCCAGCACGCTCCCACCGTCGAGGGCGTCACCCTCGCCTCGCTGCACGCCGCGAAGGGTCTGGAGTGGGACGCCGTCTTCCTCGCCGGGGTGAGCGAGGGGCTCATACCCATCTCGCTCGCGGAGACGGACGAGGCGATCGCCGAGGAGCGGCGGCTCCTCTACGTCGGCATCACCCGCGCGCGCACCCACCTGGAGATCTCCTACGCGGCGGCGCGCAACCAGGGCGGGCGGCGCAGCCGCAGGGCGAGCCGCTTCTTCGACGGCATCTGGCCGGCCGAACGTCCCACGCCGCGACGTGACGGGGCCCGGTCCCGGACCTCGGTGGCGCTCAGCGGTGAGGTGGACCAGGCGCTCTACGAGAAGCTCCGGGAGTGGCGCAGCGCTCACGCCAAGGAGATCTCCCGGCCCGCGTACGTGGTGCTCGGCAACACGGCGCTCGCCGAGATCGCCGAGCTGAAGCCGTCCACCGTCACCGAGCTGGCGCGCGTCCAAGGGATCGGTCCGGCCAAGATCGAACAGCTCGGCGAGGCGATCCTCGCCGTCGTCACCGCTCACGAGCGGGAAGCGTCGCAGGGGGCTGTCGACGGATCTGTCGATAAATAACTTTGCGCCCGCCGGTGGGCGGCCGTAGTCTCGTCGAAGACCGCACATCAGCGCCGTCGCCCGTCACGATCGAGCCGAGAGCACGATCCTGGCACGGCACGGCTGACCGGAGAGAGGAGGTAGGACACACGATGATCACCATCGACGACGCAGCGTCGGGGCTGTTCCCTGCCCATGTCCGCCTCCGCGCCGCGGCGCCTGCGGATCCCGCAGGCACCCGTACGCACGACCCCTCCGCGAGTCTCGCGACCGTCTGACCTCGAGCGTCGGACGACGACCGACGAGGCCGTGGACCCTGGGGTCCGCGGCCTCTCTCTTTCTCAGCAGCACCGCTGACCGATCAGCACCGCTGGCCTGGCCGCCGGACCCCTCGACGATCTGAAGACCGAGGGAGAAGAAGATGTCTGTCGTAGCCGAGCCGTCGACGACGGTACGAGGCGACACGGGCGTGGAGTCGTTGCCGTGCCGGTCGAACGACCCGGAGCTGTGGTTCGCCGAGCAGCCCGCACGGATCGAGCTGGCCAAGGCCCTGTGCGCGGACTGCCCGTTGCAGCAGGCCTGCCTCGAGATGGCGCTCGAGCGGCGTGAGCCGTGGGGCGTCTGGGGCGGCCAGATCTTCGTGGACGGCGTGGTCGTCGCTCAGAAGCGCGGCCGGGGTCGGCCGCGCAAGGACGGCCGACCCGTAGGGATGGGCGCGGCCGCGTGAGGACGACCGTGGGTGGGTGTCGGGTCGGGGCGTGCCGCCGTGCCCCCGCGGTGGCGCGGCCGAGGAAGACCGGTCTTCGCGGTCAGCCGCCCGGGAGCGGAGCCATGCCGCTGCACCCGCACCGCGGGTGCACGGTCCACTCCTGGCGCGCCGTGGTCAGGTCCGGCCAGGTCGTCGTCGAGACCGACCGCGCGGCGGCACCGTCGAGACCGCCCGCGCCACCGGGTCCCCCTGCACCGTCGGGTGCCCCTGCGCCGTCGGCCGTCTCTGCGCGGTCGGCGGACGTGGACCCCGCGGGAGGCCGTCCGCGCCGGGCCGGTGTCTCGCCGTCGTCGACGGCGGCGAGCACGAGGGCCGCGGTCTGCGCCGCCGCCGTGAGGGCGAGCAGACCGGGCTGCGGCGTCCGCGACGTCACGGACGCCCGCCGCAACGAGCGCCAGGTCTCCGGCCAGGTCGGGTCCTGGTCGCTGCGATGCAGGTCGACGCAGTTCACGCACGCGCCGCGCCCCGGCAGGACGAGGGGGCCGACGTCGGTCCGCTCGGCCCCGTACGTCACGGTCAGGTGCGGCACACCCTCGCAGATGAGCCGGGCCGTGCCGGTGGGGTTCGTGACGTGCGCCGAGGTGAGGACGACCAGGTCGCAGCCGCCGACGTTCCCGACCCCGACGTCGGTCGACGCGTAGTCCGCCCCGAGACGCGAAGCGGCTGCCGAGGCGCGACGTGCGCCGACGTCCGCCCCGTGGTGCGCACCGAGCCCCACGTCCGTCGCCTCCACGCCCCGCGGGTCGTCGAGGCGCAACCCTCCGATCCCGGCGCAGGCCAGCGCATGGGCGATCAGGACCCCGACGCGCCCGACACCCACGATCCCGATCGTGGCCGCCCAGCGTCGCGACGCCGCCGCGAGCGCGTGCGGGTCGACGGCAGCCAGGGAGTCGAAGTCGGGGCCGCAGTACGACGGCGGCCGTGCGCCGACGGGCGGCGCGCTGTGCTCCCGCTCGATGTCCTGGCGAGCAGCGCTCGGCGCTGCGGCGGTCGTGACGGTGGACATGGGCCCTCCCTGCTCTCGTCCTGCGCTCTCCTGGACCTCCCCGGTCCTCGGCGGTCCGGGGGAGGACTCGACGACCTTCCCACGACGTCCGGGCGTCCGGGCGGCTGTCCACAGGCTCGGGCGCCACCACCGGTCGTCCACGCACGCCGCGTCATCACCCTGCGTCACCAGACCCATCGCCACCAGGGAGAACCCCTGGCGCGGGGCAGGCCGCTCGGATACGGTCATTTCGTGCCCCACGACTCGGCCATCGTCGAAGTGAGGCGCAGCCGTCGTCGCAAGAGCACGGTGAGCGCCTACCGCGACGGGGACCGCACCGTGGTGTCGATCCCCGCGCGCTTCTCGCGCGCCCAGGAGCGGGAGTGGGTCGCGCGGATGCTCGCGCGGCTGGAGGAGAAGGAGCGGCGCAGACGCCCCTCGGACGCGGCGCTGCAGCGCCGGGCGGAGGAGCTGTCCAAGCGCTACCTCGGGTCGCGAGCCCGGATCGGCTCGGTGCAGTGGTCGTCGAACCAGGGGCGGCGCTGGGGCTCGTGCACGGTCGCCACCGGAGACATCCGGCTGTCCACGCGGCTGCGCGGCCTGCCCGAGTGGGTCATCGACTACGTGCTGCTGCACGAGCTCGCGCACACCCTCGTGCCCGGGCACGGGATCGAGTTCTGGGCGCTGCTCGACGGGTACTCCCGCACCGAGCGCGCCCGGGGGTTCCTCGAAGGTGTCGCCTTCAGCAAGGAGCTCCGCCTCGAGGAGGACGAGGAGCCGGAGGCCGACCTAGCCACCGACGACCGAGCCACGGACGGCTGAGCCGCCCGGTTCCGGCCCTCGCCGTCAGTCGGTCCTCTCGCCCTCGCCCGGCCCGTCGTCCCCGTCCGCCCCGCCGTCGTCCTGCGCCTGGGCGAAGATCTCGGCGAGTGCGGCGTCCACGTCCTCGTCGCCCGCGGCGACGTCCCCCCGGCGGGCGACGAAGGCGTCCGCGTCGTCGAGGTCGCCCGCCGTCGGCAGGAAGTCGGGGTGGTCCCAGACCGCGTCGCGGCCCTCGCCACCACGCTTCGCCCGCAGCAGCTCCCACAGGTGGGTGGCCTCCCGGGCCCGGCGCGGGCGCAGCTCGAGGCCGACGAGGGTCGCGAAGGTCTGCTCGGCAGGCCCTCCCGCGGCCCGGCGCCGGCGCATCATCTCGCGCAGCTGGACCACGTGGGGCAGGTGCGGGGCGGCGGCCTCGGCCACGACGGCGTCGACCCAGCCCTCGAAGAGGGCGAGCGTCGTCTCCAGGCGCAGCAGCGTGGCCTGCTGCTGCGGTGTCGCGTTCACGCCGAAGACGCCGGAGGACAGCGCGCGCTGCATGGCGGCGGTGTCGGTGGGGTCGACGTCGCGCATGGCGGACTCGAGCTCGTCCGGGTCGATCACCACGCCCCGGGCGTAGGCGTCGACGAGCCCCGTGACGTGCGAGCGCAGCCAGGGCACGTGGGTGAACAGTCGGGAGGAGGCGGCCTCGCGCATCGCCAGGAACAGCCGCACCTCGTCGGCGGGGATGTCTTCGAAGCCCGCGGCGAACTCCTCGACGTTGTGCACCACGAGGGCGGTCCCGGGACCGGCGAGCAGAGGCACGCCGACGTCGGTCGTGCCGAACACCTCGCGGGCGAGCGTCCCGGTGGCCTGGCCCACCTGCATGCCGAACACGGCGGACCCCACGCGGCGCAGCAGCACGTCGCTCGTGGCACCGGGGCCGAAGAGGTCGGCGCCCGGGATCGCACCGGGCTCGTCGAGCTCGTCGCCCTGGCCGGAGAGCAGGTCGGTCAGCGCGCCGACGACGGCCGTCGCCACCGGTGCGGTGAGCGCGTTCCAGGTCGCCAGGGTCGCCTCGACCCACTCCGCGCGGCTCCACGCCGCGACGGTCCCGCCCGCGGGAGGCAGGTCGGTGACGGCGTCGAGCCAGAGCTCGGCGACGGTGAACGCCTCCCGGACGCGGTGGCGGTCCACCTCGGTGACGGTCGGGTCGCCCTCGGAGCTGGCGACGTGGCGCGCGACGTCGTGCGAGACGGTCGTGTTCACCGGCGAGGCGTCGTCGGACCCGAGCATGCGCCGGATCTGGTCGAGCGCGGCCCCGAGCGCGGCGGGGTTGTCCGCGATCCCGGACGCCGCGGAGATCTGCTCGGGGGAGAACCCGCGCGCGCGCATCTCGGCGAGGATGCCCTCGCTGTCCTCCCCGAACAGGGAGCGAAGCATCTGCTCCCAGGCGTCGCTGTCGGAGGCGCCGGAGGGTCCGGACGGGCTGTCGGTCATCGCAGCTCCAGGGTCGTGGGGCGAGAGCTTCACGGTATCCGCCGTGGCTGCGAAATGACCGGGTCAAGGGCCCCCTTCACCCCGGGGTTCGCTGTGGGCGCAGCCTGCGCCCGGCGACGTGCGCCCGACGCGCGGCCGACGCCGCCCGCCGGTGGGGCATGGTCAGCAGCATCCGGCCAGCAACGTCGGGCACCATGGTGGGGTGACCACACCCCCGCCATCTCCCCACGACCCCACGGGCGAGCAGCGGACCCGCGCCGCCCGACGCGCCCTGCGCGAGGGGTGGACGCTGCGGCGCGCCACCTCCACGGTCACGATCGTCCTGCTCGCGCTCTTCGTCGTCGTGCCCGTCCCGTACGCGATCGAGGCGCCGGGCCCGACCGAGAACGTGCTGGGGACCGTGCCCACCCCCGCGGCCGACGGCGCAGGCTCGGGCGACACCGGCGCCGAGGACGCGGGCGCGAACGGCGCGGGCACCGCCGACACGACGCCGCTCATCACGGTGACCGGCACCGAGACGCACCCGACCACGGGCAGGCTGCTCATGACCACCGTGAGCGGCTGGGGCAGCCCGAGCAGCCCGCTCAACGCCTTCGACGTGCTGCGGACGTGGGCATCGAAGAAGACCGCCGTCGTCCCGATCGAGGTGCTCTACCCCCGGGGCCGCACCCAGGAGCAGACCGACCAGCAGAACGCCGCGGACATGGTGACGTCCCAGCAGTCCGCCGTCGTCGCCGCGCTCACCGAGCTCGGGTACACGGTGCCCGCCACGATCACGGTCGCCGGCGGCGTCACCTACGCGGACCTCGGTCCCCAGAAGGTGGTGGGCGACGGGGACACCCTCGCGGGCGACGTGGTGAAGGAGGGCGACGTGATCACGAGCCTGCAGGGCAGCGCGGTCACGACGTACCAGGACCTGCTCAGCGGCGTCGCGGGGCTCGCGCCGGGCGACGAGGTGAGCCTGGGCGTCGAGCGCGGGGGTGAGCCGCTGACGCTGGGGTTCCGGGCCGTCGCCGACCCGAGCGACCCGGCGAAGGCGCTGCTCGGGCTCTACCTCGACCCCACCTTCGACCCGCCCTTCACGGTCGACATCTCCCTGGGCGACGAGATCGGCGGGCCGAGCGCCGGCTCGATGTTCGCGCTGGGCATCATCGACAAGGTCGGCGGCGGCGACCTCACCCGGGGCAAGACGGTCGCCGGCACCGGCACGATCGAGCTCGACGGCAGCATCGGGGCGATCGGCGGCATCCGGCGCAAGATGTACGGGGCGCTGGAGGCGGGCGCGATCGCCTTCCTCGCACCGGCGAGCAACTGCGGCGAGGTGTACGGCAACGTGCCGGACGGCCTCGACGTCTATGCGGTGAGCACGCTGCACGAGGCACGTGAGGTCCTCACCAAGGTCGGCACGGGCGACACCGCCTCGCTCCCGGTGTGCGGACCGGCTGGGGCCGTCGCGCCCTGATGTGGGACCCTGGAGGTCCGCCCCCCGCACCAGCTCGCCCGCGCGCCCCGCATCCCGGACGCCCGGCAGTACCCCCGAGACGCGCCCGATCGGGACGGCTCGAAGGAGAGGACGAACGACGTGACGACAGCAGCCCCCCGAACCTCGCGCGAGCCCGCCAGGCGTCGGCGCCTGGGACCGCTCGCCATCACCCTGATCTTCGTCGTCGCCGTGGTGGCGGTCGTCGCGATCCTCGCGCAGACGCTCACGGAGGTGTGGTGGTTCGACGAGCTCGGCTTCGGACGCGTGCTGTGGACGCAGTGGGGCACCCAGGCGGCGCTCTTCGCGGCGGGCTTCGTCGTGATGGCGGGAGTGCTGTGGGCGACGGTCTCGATCTCCCACGCGACGGCGCCGGTCTACGCGCCGGTGAGTCTCCAGGACCCCCGCAACCAGTACCGTGAGGCCTTCGAGCCGCTGCGCAAGGGCGTGACGATCGTCGCCCCGATCGTGCTCGGCGTGTTCGCCGGCGTCGCCGCGGCCTCGAACTGGAAGGTCGTCCAGCTCTGGATGCACTCCCAGCCCTTCGGCCAGAAGGACCCGCAGTTCCACAACGACCTGTCGTTCTACGTGTTCGTGCTGCCGGGACTGAGCTTCGTGCTCGGCTTCGTCACCGCCGTCGTGGTGCTGAGCCTGGTGGTGGGAGCGTTCCTGCAGTTCGTCTACGGCGGGATCCGGTTCGACCAGGTCGGCGGGCGCCCGCGGCTGCGGATCACGGCCGCGGCTCGCACCCAGGTCTCGGTCACCGCTGCCGTGCTCCTGCTGGTCATCGCCGGGCACTACTGGCTCGGCCGCTACTCGACCCTGATGGCCACCAACTCCATCGCCCAGGGCGCGGACTACACCGACGTCCACGCGGGCATCCCGGCCAAGGCCATCCTCGCGGGCGTGGCCGTCATCGTGGGCCTGCTCTTCGCCGCGGTCGCGCGGTGGGGCAACTGGCGGCTGCCCGCCATCGGTGTGGCGCTCATGGTGCTGACCGCGCTCGTCGTCGGCGGCGCCTACCCGGCGGTCGTCGCCCGCTTCCAGGTCCAGCCGAACGCCCAGGAGCTCGAGGCGCCCTACATCCAGCGCAACATCGCGGCCACGCGCACCGCCTACGGCCTGGACGACATCGACGTCCAGACCTACTCGGCCAAGACGACGGCCGAGGCCGGCGCGCTGCGCGAGGACGCCGAGACCACCGCGTCCATCCGGCTGCTCGACCCCAACATCGTGAGCCCGGCCTTCCGCCAGCTCCAGCAGAACAAGCAGTACTACGATTTCGCCTCGACGCTCGCGGTCGACAAGTACACCTTCGGTGGGCAGAGCCACGACACGGTGATCGGCGTGCGCGAGCTGAACCTCGCGGGTCTCGGCGCGGACCAGCAGAACTGGGTCAACCAGCACACCGTCTTCACGCACGGCTACGGCGTCGTGGCCGCGTACGGCAACCAGGTGACCTCGGACGGGCGCCCCGCCTTCTTCGAGAGCGACATCCCCTCGGCAGGCAAGCTCACCGACAGCTCCGGTGCGGACGGCTACCAGTCGCGCATCTACTTCAGCCCGAAGTCGCCCGACTACTCGATCGTCGGCGCTCCGGAAGGGTCCTCGCCCTGGGAGCTCGACTACCCGGACGACAGCTCCGAGGGCCAGGCGAAGACGACGTTCCCGACCGGTGCGGTGACCGCGGGGCCGAGCCTGGGCTCGGCGTTCTCGCGCCTGCTGTACGCGCTGCGCTTCCAGTCCGAGCAGATCCTGTTCTCCGACCGGGTGACCGGTGACTCCCAGATCCTCTACGACCGCGACCCGGCCGAGCGCGTGCAGAAGGTCGCGCCGTACCTGACGCTCGACGGGCGCGTGTACCCCGCCGTCGTGGACGGCAAGGTCGTGTGGATCGTGGACGGCTACACCACCACCGCGAGCTACCCGTACTCCACGAGCCAGACGCTGGACTCCGCGACGCAGGACTCCCTGACGCAGTCGAGCAGCTCGACCGTGGCCGCACTGCAGCCCGCCAAGGTGAACTACATCCGCAACTCCGTCAAGGCCACGGTGGACGCCTACGACGGCAGCGTGAACCTGTACGCCTGGGACGAGCAGGACCCGGTGCTCAAGGCGTGGCGGGCGATCTTCCCCGCGACGGTCAAGCCGCTCAGCGAGATCAGCGGCGACCTGATGAGCCACATCCGCTACCCGGAGGACCTGTTCAAGGTCCAGCGCACCGTGCTCAGCAAGTACCACGTGACCAACGCGTCGGACTTCTTCACGGCCCAGGACTTCTGGCAGGTGCCGGCCGACCCGACCTCGTCCAGCGAGGGAGTGAGGTCAGCTCAGCCGCCGTACTACGTGACGCTGCAGATGCCCGGGCAGGACAGCTCGGCCTTCTCGCTGACCACGAGCTTCATCCCGGGCGGCTCGTCCAGCCGCGAGATCCTCACGGGCTTCCTGGCGGCGGACGCGGACGCCGGGAGCACGGCCGGGGTGCGGTCGGACGGCTACGGGAAGCTGCGCCTGCTCGTGCTGCCACGCAACTCGACGGTGTCCGGCCCCGGTCAGATCCAGAACCAGTTCAACACCGACAACGCCGTCGCCCAGGCGCTCACCTACCTGAAGAACGGCAACGCGACGCCGACGATGGGCAACCTGCTCACGCTCCCGGTGGGCGGCGGGCTGCTCTACGTGCAGCCCGTGTACGCCAAGTCGAGCCAGAGCACGCAGTACCCGCTGCTGCGCTACGTGCTCGTGGCCTTCGGTGACAAGGTCGGGTTCGCGACGACGCTCTCCGACGCGCTCGACCAGGTGTTCGGCGGTGACTCGGGGGCCGAGACGGCGTCGGGCGACGGCGCGACCGCTCCCGGGGCCACCCCACCGGCCACCGGTGACGGGACGGGTGAAGGCACCGGGACCGATGACGGGACCGGCGGTGCCACCACCCCGCCGTCGAGCGGCGCGGACGGCGGCTCCGGTGACGAGGGCTCGGGCAGCACGGGTTCCGACGACGGGGGCACCGGCAAGCCCGGCACGACGACGGCACAGGCCCAGAAGGACCTGAACCAGGCGCTCGCGGACATGCAGCAGGCCGTCAAGGACGGCGACGCCGCGCTGCAGAAGGGCGACTTCGCCGCGTACGGCACGGCCCAGAAGGCGCTTCAGACCGCGCTCGACAAGGCTCTCGCCGCGGAGAAGGTCCTCGGCCAGTAAGGCCTCGGTTTGGCTTCGAGCCCCGCGTGACGTAGGCTGGTACTACCGACGCGGGGTGGAGCAGCTCGGTAGCTCGCTGGGCTCATAACCCAGAGGTCGCAGGTTCAAATCCTGTCCCCGCTACAAAAGAACGGCCCCTGACCGGCAGAGATGCTGATCAGGGGCCGTTCGCTCTGTCATGGGGCGGGCCTCAGAACAGGACGACGTCGCTCGCCACCCCGGACACGCGGGCGCGTCCCGAGAGAGCTCGGGCGAACTCGACGGCATCGACGCGGACGGTTCCCTCGGGCGCCTGAGAGGGTCGACCCACGACGGCACCGAGGGGTCCGGTCAGCGTGATGCCAGGAGCACCGGTGGCGTCGAGCCAGGCGCGGGCGGCGTCGAGGACGATGAGCCCGTCGTGCTGATCGGTGAGCTCGACGGGGTGCTCGACCGCGCGGCAGATGTCGATGCGGTGCATCCAGGCGTCACGGGTGTGGACGACATCGTTGAGGAAGCCCACCGTCGCGCTGCCCACGGGGGCGGGGAAGCGGAACCGGAGCGCTCTGACGAGGCCGGGGGTCCGGCGCCGCGCCTCCACGCTGCGGGACGCGAGATCTTCCAGCTGCTGGCGCAGCTGGCGGTTCCCGAGGCCGGCGCGTTCGCGGACCTGCAGGTCGTTGACGGCATCGATCTGCGGCCGGCCGCCCTTCTCGCGGGCACCGATGCGTTGCTGCCGCAGCTGCTCACGGAGCGAGGCCGTCGCCGCCGCAGCCCCGGCCAGGTGCGCGACGATGTCCCGCACCGCCCAGCCGGCACAGTCGGTCGGTGCCGCCCACTGGCTGTCGGAGAGCTCGGCGATCAGGGTGAGGATGCGTCGATATTCCTCGGCCGCGAGGTCCATCCACTGCGAGTGGGTCAGTGTCACAGGTCCTCCGCTCCCGGCTCGGTCCGGCCTGCGCCGGCCTGGTCCAGCAGCGCGACGAACATGTCGGCCGCCGCGTCGGTGAGACGGATCCATCGGTCTCCCGCCGGGTCGTTGGCGAGCTGCTGCGATGCCAGCCCCGTCACCAGAGCGGTCCACAGGTCGAGGTGGTCGGGACGGGTGATGCCCACGTGGGCGAACGCTGCGCGCATCGCTTCCAGGGCCTCGACCGCGGGGGCGTAGGACCGGGGCGAGGGTTGGAAGCCGGGAAGCGTTCGCTGGAAGAGCAGCTGGAACCGGACCGGGTCGGCGACGCAGAACCTCACGAACGCCGCGGCCGCGGCCCGTAGCTGTTCTCGCCGGTTCGCAGAGCTCGGGACTGCCAGCACCGCGTCGCGGAACGCGGCGTTGCCCTCGGCGAACATGGCGTCGTAGATCGCGTGCTTGGACGTGAAGTAGGTGTAGAGGCTGGGCGCCCGAACACCGACCGCGGCGGCGATCTGTCGCATCGTGAACCCCGAGAGGCCGTGCTCGCGAGCCAGCTCCCAGCAAGCGCGCAAGATCTTGTCGCGTGCCGCGGCCTGCCGATCCTCGCCACCCAGCGCCAACCTCGTCACCTCCCGTCCGGAGCCTACTGCTTGACAACCTGATCTAACTAAGTTCATTGTAGACGAACAAAGTTAGGGAGACGATCCGCTGGTCTTCCTGCCCGACGGTGTGGGGGTTCTTCGATGAGGGAGCGAGCTCGTGATGGTGGGGTCTGAGTTGCGGCCGCCACTGTTCCTCCGGTCTCCCGGCGACGTCCTGGGCCGTGTGCTCGGCCTGCTTGTCGCCGGTGTGCTGCTCGTCTCGCTGGCAGCCCCAAGCGCACCTGCGTCGGCGGCGCCGGTCCCCGGCGTCGCAGGCACGATCGTCTTCGTCCGGGCAGGAGACGTCTGGATCGCACGGGCCGACGGTTCGGGCCAGCGGGCGCTGACCTCGGACGGGACGAGCGGTGAGCCGTACCGGACGCCCACGCAGGACGACGGCGGTCATGTCCTGGCGGTGCGTGGTCGCGGCACGGGTGCCGTGGTGGTGCGGATGGACCAGCAGGGCCAGGTGCTCCGGCGGTTCAGCCTTCCAGTGACCTCGCTGGGCCCAGACTTCTTGAGCGTCTCTCCCGACGGCCACCTGCTCGCCTACGAGACGGTGTTCGCCACCCCGGACTGCTCCTACACGCCCTGCCACACCTTCTTCCAGCACTACGTGGAGTACGCGCGTGCCGACACGGGCGCCGCGTCGCCCGGCGCCCATCATGTCGTCGACGGCGAGTTCGCGAGCTGGGCCGGGAGCAGCCGCACGGTGGTGCAGTCGACGTTCCTCAACCGAGTCCTCCTGCATCGCCCCACCGAGGCGGCGGCGACGGAGTGGTTCGCCTCGTGCCTCTCGTTCATGGAGGGCTGCGGCGACACCGACACGCTGAACTACTACCCGGCGGTGAACCGGCAGGGCAGCTGGCTGGCCGTCTCTCGGATCGAGGACGGCCCTGCGGGCAGGGCTGCGTTCCTGCTGCTGCTCTCCAGCGACGGGGCGGCGACAGCGACCCGTCCTGCCCTGCCGGGTGCGGGGTGCGCCTACGAGGGACCGGCTCCGACGAGCCCGGACCCCGCATCCTCGGAGATGACGATCTCTGCGCCGAGCTTCTCGCCGAGCGGTGTCGAGGTGGTGTTCGCCGAGCGCAGGGGCACGGCCTGGACGACGAAGGTCTACCGTCCGGTGCTGGGTGACTGCGACGCGTCGGATCCGGTCACGGTCATCGCCGACGCCTCCCAGCCGCACTGGAGCGCCGCAGCTCTTCGGGCGCCCGCCCCCGCGCTGGGCCACGGGACGGACCGCGACCGCCCGGCGGCGAGCTCACCGGGCTGGAAGCGTCACCGGCTCCCCAGGATCAAGGGCGTCGCCAAGGTCGGCCATCGGCTCAAGGTGTCGCTGCGTCCACGTGCTCTGCGCCGGGGCTTTCGACCGCGCGTGAAGACGATCAAGTACCGGTGGTTCCGGGGGAGGAAGCCCATCAAGCACGCCACCGGCACCGTCTACCGGCCGACCACGAAGGACCGGCACCGACGCCTGCGGGTCCGCATCGTCGGCAAGGCCAGAGGGCTGGACCCCGGCCAGGTGTTCTCGAGGGCAAGGAAGATCAAGTGAGGGGAATCATCGTGAGAAGGCAAGGACTTCACCGAACGAACGGCTCTGCTGGCGTGGCCTTCCTGACCGTCCTGGTGGTGCTGACCGCGTGCATGACGTTGGTGCCGGCCTGCCGGGCCTCGGCTGCCACGACCTATACCTGGGTCCAGGGCTACGACGCCGGTGGCGAGACGGTTCCCGGCGCGGACCACGTCAGCTGGGGCAACCCCGCGAACTGGAGTCCCCAGGGTGTCCCCGGCGCGGGGGACACGGTGGTCCTCGCGAACGCTCCGGCCTACCACGGCAACGTCCAGTCCAGCACCGTCCTGACGGTTCCGAGCGGGACCACGAGCGCCGGACTGGTCATGTCTGCGGGGCGGGCGGGATCGGTTCACCTGGCGGGCGCCCCCTTGACGATCACCGGTCGGTTCACCTGGACCGGCGGAGAGCTCGACATCCCTGTGACCCTCGGCGTCTCGGCCACCGGTGCCATCGGTGCCGGCGCGCTCAAGATCCTCAGGCATCGGCTCTCCGTCCGCGGGTCGCTGCTGCTCGACGATCTCGGTGCTGACCCCGACCGCGGTCTCGATCTGTACCCGGACTACGGCGGTGAGGACGACGGGATCACCATCGCTCCTGGTGGCACGTTGAGCGCGGTCGGGACCAACCTGCTCAGCGGCACCGGATGCTGCACCGACCCCGCCCGGATCCGTAGCGACGGCACGATCCACATCCAGAGCGGCACCACTACCCTTCGGGCGGTCGAGCTGGACCTGCACGGCGCCGCACGTGTGGACAAGGGGGCGCTCCTGCACCACACCGTGGGCTTCGCGCGTCTCGGAGCAGGCGTCCGCTACTCCGGCGGCGGCACCCTCGACTTCACCGAGACCGCCGCTGTCAGCAGCCACCCTGACCGCGATCCGGTGCCGGGAGGCATCCTCATGGGAGGCGTCGGGCAGCTGACCGACCAGACCCGCATCCACCTCGGTGTCGCCGCGAAGCTCACCGGCGTCGGGGGCTTCGCCGGAGCCGGCGTCGTCGACGTGTCTGCCGCAGCCAACACCGGGCAGCAGAGCGCGCACGTCTACGCAGACCTCACCATCGGGGCCGCCACCAGGCTCCGGCTCGGCGGCGCCGTGCCCTCCAGCCTGGAGACCTGGTCGCCCACCCTGCCCGGGTATCGCGGTGTGCTCCGTATCGGCGGTGCCGCGGACCTGGCTGCCGGTACGTCGTTCGTCACCCAGGGCGGCACCGTCACACAGGTCGCCCAGGGCGGGACGCTGCGGCTGGAGTCGGGCTCGACCTGGGGCGGCGGCGACTGCTGTCTGAACCCGGCGCGGCTCGATGTCGGGGCCGGAGGCACCCTGACGATCGGCAGCGGTGTGCAGCCAAGGCTGGTGCGTGTCGATCTGCGCACGGCCGGGGAGATCGTGCTGCCGGTCGGCCGACAGCTGCTCACGGAGGGTTACCCGGTCCGGCTGGGCGGCACCCTGCGACTGAGCGGCAGGATGAAGCCGAGCCAACGGCGAACCGTGGTCACCGCGCAGAAGGTCACCGGTCGCTTCGCCTGCGTCCGACCGACGGGCCAGGTCGCGATCTACACCGCGACTGCGATGAAGGTCAGCGGCGTTCTCGGCAGGTATGTCGGCTGTGGTGTCGCGGCAGCGGGGAAGAAGCTCGCTGTGAAGAGGGTCCGCAAGCACAGGACCGCCACGGTGAAGGTCACCAGAGGCATCTCCAAGAAGGCCGGGAAGGTGCTGCTCGCGGTCACTGTGACGAAGGTCGGCAGAGCCGCCAGGATCAAGGTCGGCGGAGCTCCTGCGTTCAGGGCTGCCAGGGGCAGGAGCACCACCCGCTACGTCGTGGCCAAGCGGAAGAAGCACAAGCTCGTCACTGTCCGCAACGGCGGGACCAAGGCCGTCAAGATCAAGATCGTGCTGCTCGGCGCCGCCTGAGGCGGGCTCGCCCGACCTCAGCCCACGTTGGCGCGGCAGGCTCGGCACGGTGTCGTCCGCTCACCCGACGTCCCGCACCCGGTACCTTGCCCACGCGGCCCCCAGCAGCCCTGCCGCGATCACGGTGAGCACGAGCGCGGGCAGCCGGCGGAAGTCCTCGAGAGGCATCTGCGGGGAGTGCGAGTAGGGCGACAGGTCCAGCACCCAGCCGGGCAGGCGGAGCAGCGCACCGATCTGCCCGAGCGCGGCGAAGAGGACCACGACGCCCCATCCTGCGGCCGTCCAACGGCTGCGCAGCGCGAAGAGCAGCATCACGACGGCGGTGACGGTCCAGACGGCGGGCGCCTGGGCCAGCGCGGAGACGACGAGCCGCCCGGAGGAGGAGTCACCGTCGGGACCTGCGCCGACGGCCACCCCCAGGCCGGTGACGAGCAGCAGCCAGGTGGCGCCGACGAGGGCGACGAGCGCCATCGCGGCGAAGAGCCGTGCGCGAGAGGCTGCGGTCGCGAGCACCTGCTCCGCACGCCCGTCGTGCTCGTCGTCCGCCCCGTGCCCGATCACGGCGACCGCGAAGCACGTGATGAGGAGGGCGAGCACGGAGATGACCGCCCCGAGCATCACGTCGCGGAAGGCTCCGCTGCCACCGAGCTGCTCGAGGAGGTCGCGCACGCTGCCGGTCGCCACCCCGTCCATGCTGGGGGAGACCGCCCCGAACAGCAGCCCGCCCGCGAGGCAGGCCGCCGACCACCAGGCCAGCATCGGCAGGTGCTGGTCGAGGACCAGCGCCAGGGTGCCGGAGAGCCGTGGCGACGCGACCGCGGGACCGGGGCGGGAGCTCAGCACCCCCGCTCCCAGGTCGCGGCGGGCGTGCACGAGCCCGGCCGCGACGACGAGGAGCAGCGCGAGCCCCAGGTGCAGCAGGAGCACCCACCAGCGGGTGGCCCCGTAGCTGCGCAGCTGTGTGTTCCAGCCGAAGGGGGAGAGCCACGAGAGGAAGGACCACCGCGAGGTGTCGCCCACCGCCCGCAGCACGAACATCGCCGCGATCGTGGCCGCCGCGACGCCGGCGCACGTGCGCGCGCTGGCCGAGAGCTGCGCTGCGAGCGCCGTCAGCCCGGTCGCCACGAGGGCGCACCCGGCCCAGGCGCCGCCGAAGGCGACCGACCCGGTCAGGGGCAGTCCGGCGGCCGTGTTGACGAGCACGACGAGCACACCGAGCAGCACGGCGGTCCCTGCTCCGAACGCTGTCGCCGCCGCGAGCGGGGCGCCTCTGCCGACGGCCGTGCCGCTCAGCAGCTCCGCCTGGCCGGACTCCTCGGGCACCCTGGTGTGGCGGCGCACCACGAACAGCATCATCACCATGACGAGCAGCGCGTAGGTGACCGTCATCTTGGCCATCGCGAGCTCCCCGACGCTGCGGAGGTCGAGGATCGGCCCGTAGAGGGCGACCAGTCCCGGGCTCGCGTCGATGGCGGTGGCTGCCTCGACCCGCTCCGCCGCGGTCGGGTAGAGGCCCAAGGTTCCCGCGGCGGAGGCGTAGCAGATGCCCACGAGCACGACGAGCCAGACCGGCACGAGGACCCGGTCCTGCCGGACGGCGAGCCGCAGGAGCGTCCCGGTCCCTGCCAGACGGCTCATCGCCGTGCCGTCCGAGAGGCCCTCCCGGCGCCGGGCTCCGTGGGCGGCGCACCGCCCGTGCCCGTCGCGCCGTGCGCCGCGCCGTCGGCCGCTGCGCTGCGATAGACGTCGAGGAACAGCTCCTCGAGCCGCGGTGGTGTGCTCGTCAGGGACCGCACCCCGGCGGCGCTCAGCGCGGTGAGCAGGGCGTTCGTGCCCTCAGGGTCCACCGTGCACGAGACGCTCCGCCCCTCGACGGCGAGGTCGTGGACCCCCGGGACGCCCCGCAGGTCGGGGACAGGCCCGGCGAGCTCGGCGACGACGCGGTTGCGGCGCAGATGGCGCAGCTCCTCCAGCGTCCCGGTCTCGACGGCGCGTCCCGATCGCACGATCGTGACGCGGTCCGCGAGGCGCTCCACCTCCGAGAGGATGTGGCTCGACAGCAGGACCGTGGTCCCCGCGGCCTTGTGCTCGGCGAGGCACTCGGCGAAGACCTGCTCCATGAGGGGGTCGAGCCCGGAGGTCGGCTCGTCGAGGACGAGAAGGTCGCAGGGTGCGGCGAAGGCGGCGACGAGCGCCACCTTCTGCCGGTTGCCCTTGGAGTACGCGCGTCCGCGCTTGGTGGGATCGAGCTCGAAGCGCTCGACCAGCGCGTCGCGCCGGGAGCCGCGGGGGTCGACGTGACGCAGCCGCAGCAGCAGGTCGATGGTCTCGCCCCCGGAGAGGTTCGGCCACAGGGCCACGTCGCCGGGCACGTAGGCCAGGCGCCGGTGGATCTCGACGGCGTCGTGCCAGGGGTCCTTGCCGAAGACCCGGGCGCTGCCGCCGTCGTGGCGCAGCAGTCCGAGCAGGCAGCGGATGGTGGTGGACTTCCCGGCGCCGTTGGGGCCGAGGAAGCCGTGCACCTCACCGGGGGCGACCCGAAGGTCGAGCCCGTCGAGGGCCGCGACCCTGCCGAACCGCTTGACCAGTCCCTCGACCGCGATGGTGTCCGTCATGGCTCTCACGCTACAAGCGTTCAGCAACTTCTGAAAGTTCTGATTCTTGTAGACTGTCGGGCATGCCCTCCGCAACCACGAACCCGGCCGACGAGTTCGTCGAGCGCTTCGCCGACGCGATGGCCGAGGCGGGCATGCCGCGGATGCCCGCGCGGGCCTTTGCGGTCCTGCTCAGCCGGGACGAGGGAGAGGCCACCGCCGCCGAGCTCGCGGCACGGCTCCAGGTCTCCGCCGGCTCGGTCTCGGGCGCCGTCCGTTACCTGCTGCAGGTGCGGCTCATCGCCCGTGATCGCCGCCCCGGGGAGCGTTTCGACCGGTACCGGCTGCGCTCCGACGTCTGGTACGAGGCCCTGTACCACCGCGACCACGAGATCGAGCGGTGGGTGCGGCTCACCGCGGCGGGTGCCGACGCCGTCGGGCACGAGTCGCCCGCCGGGCGTCGCCTCGCGCAGACGGCGGAGTTCTTCGAGTTCCTGCGCCGCGAGATGCCCGCGATGCTCGAGCGGTGGCGGGAGAGCCGCACGCCGCAGCCCTGACGCACAGGTTCCCGCGGGCCTCACAGGGGCCGAACAGCCATCTCAACGACCGGGCCTGGAACGCCTCCGTAGACCTGTGCCATGAGCACACCGACACAGCCCGCCCCGGAGTCCCGGCCTCCGCGGCGGCGCGCGCACAAGGTTCGCCGGACCGTCGTCGCCGTCGCCCTCGCCCTGGTCCTGGTCGTCGGAGGAGGCTCCGCCTGGGCGCTCGACCGCTTCGTCGTCGACCACGTCCAGATCGCCGACGTCGCCGCGTACGAGGCCGCGCAGAACACGGCGTCGGGCACGACGGCTTCCGACGGCGCTGCCACGTCGTCCTCCGGCTCGTCGTCGACGAGCGACGCCGTGGTGACGGCCACGAGCTATACCTCCGACGACGCCGACATCGCGATCACGAAGGTCACCACCGGGTCGGGCGACGAGACCGTCACCTACTACGTGGCCGACGTGACGCTCTCGGACGCCACCGTGCTGCGCTCGGCCTTCGCGCACAACGAGTTCGGCACGAACATCACCGAGGACACCTCGGACATCGCCTCCGACGTCGGCGCGGTCCTCGCGATCAACGGCGACTACTACGGCTTCCGGGGCACGGGCATCGTGATCCGCGACGGCGTCGTCTACCGCGACGAGGGTGCGCGCGAGGGCCTCGCCTTCTACCGCGACGGGACCGTCCAGGTGTACGACGAGACCACCACGGACGCCGAGACGCTCGTGGCGGACGGGGTCTGGAACACCCTCTCCTTCGGCCCCGCCATCGTCGAGGACGGCGAGATCGTCGACGGCATCGACCAGGTCGAGGTCGACACGAACTTCGGCAACCACTCGATCCAGGGCGAGCAGCCGCGCACCGCGGTCGGCGTGATCGACGACAACCACCTGGTCTTCGTCGTGGTGGACGGGCGCAGCCCCGGCTACTCCGCGGGCGTCACGATGACCGGCCTGGCGCAGATCATGAAGGACCTCGGCGCGACCACGGCGTACAACATCGACGGCGGCGGCTCCTCGACCATGGTCTTCGACGGCTCCCTGGTCAACGACCCGCTCGGCTCCGGGCGCGAGCGCGGCACCTCCGACATCCTCTACATCGCGGGCTGAGGGGTGCTGCCATGATCGTCCTGATCCCCGCCTACGAGCCCGACGGGCGGCTCGTCTCCCTGGTCGACGTGCTCGTCGCCAGCGGCACCGCCGACCGCGTGGTGGTGGTCGACGACGGCTCCGGCCCTGGCTTTGCGCCCGTCTTCGACGCGGTGCGCGCGGTCCCGGGAACCACCGTGCCGACCCACGAGCGGAACCGGGGCAAGGGCGTGGCCCTGCGCACCGGCCTCGCCTTCGTCGTCGCGCACCTGCCCGGGCAGGACGTCGTGTGCGCGGACTGCGACGGTCAGCACACCCCGGACGACGTCGCCGCCGTCGCCTGGCGCCTGGGCGTGGAGGGTGCGGGCGCGACGGACGACGAGCCCGGCGCCCGGTCGGCGGTCCTGGGCGCACGCCGGTTCTCCGGCAGGGTCCCGCTGCGATCGAGGTTCGGCAACGCCGTGACCCGCGAGCTGTTCGCGCTCGCCACGGGCCGTCGCGTCCATGACACCCAGACGGGTCTGCGCGGGTACCCGGCCGAGATGCTCCCGTGGCTGCTCACCGTGCCCGGCGACCGTTTCGAGTACGAGCTCAACCTGCTGATCCGGGCCGCCGAGACCCGGCGACGGATCGTCGAGGTGGGGATCGCGACCGTGTACCTGGACGGCAACTCCTCGTCGCACTTCCGCCCGGTCGCCGACTCGGCGCGCATCTACGCGCCCCTGCTGCGGTTCGCCGTGTCGTCGTTCTCGTCGTTCCTGGTGGACGCCGTGGCGCTGCTGGCGCTGTTCGCCGCGACGGGATCGCTGCTCCTGTCCGTGGTCACGGCACGCGTCCTCAGCTCGAGCGTGAACTTCCTGGTCAACCGCCACCTGGTGTTCCGCCACGGCCGCGAGCGACGGCTCCGGGTCGCGGCCGTGCGGTACTACGCGCTCGCCGTCGGGCTGCTCGGGGCGAGCTACGCGGTGCTGTGGCTGCTGACGGCGGCGGCCGTGCCGCTCGTGGTCGCCAAGGTGCTCAGCGAGATCGTGCTGTTCGCCGTCAGCTATGCGGCGCAGCGCACGTTCGTGTTCCGGCCTCAGTCCTCGTCGACCGGCGTCGCGCAGGCGGACGCGGTCCCGGCCAGCCCGGCCCAGGCCGTCGGCGTGAGCCCGAGCGCGCTGGCCACGGCGGGCGCCGGCCGCGGGTCGTCGGCCACCGCCCAGCAGCCGTCGACGACCTCGTAGCGCACTCGCGGACCCTCGTCCAGGTAGGTGCGCAGGGCGTGCAGCAGGCGATCGATGTCTTCGCCCGTCGTCGCGCCGCTGATGCTGGCCCGGATCGCGCCGGGGCCCACCCCGAGCCGGGCGATCAGCGGGTGCGCGCAGAACCGCCCGTCACGCACACCGATGCCGTGCTCGGCCGAGACGTAGGCGGCGACGAGACCGGGGTCGTGGCCTGCCACGGTGAAGGTCACCACGCCCACCGGGTCCGTGGAGTCGTGCCAGATCCGTACCACCCGGACGCCGGGGACCGTCTCGAGCCCGGACACGAGCCGCGCGCGCAGCGTCGTCTCGTGCGCCACGAGGGCGCCGTCGGGCAGGGCGGCGAGCGTCTCGCACGCGGCGGCGAGCGCGGCAGCACCGATCACGTTGGGCGAGCCGGCCTCGTGGCGGGCCGGAGCGGGTGCCCAGGCGACGTCGGAGGCCGTGACCTCGCGCACCGCGCCGCCGCCGGCGAGGTAGGGGTCGGCGGCGTCGAGCCAGTCACGGCGTCCCACGAGCGCCCCGGCCCCGAAGGGCGCGTAGAGCTTGTGCCCGGAGAAGGAGACGTAGTCGACCCCGGAGGCGGCGAGCGAGAAGGGGCGGTGGGGCAGCAGCTGCGCGGCGTCGAGGGAGACCCTCGCGCCTGCTGCGTGGGCGAGACGCACCACCGCGTCGAGCGGCAGGGACTCGCCGGTGACGTTGGAGGCGCCGGTGACGGCGACGAGCGCGTAGGGCCGGCGGGCGAGCTCGTGCTCGACGGCGTCCAGCGTCGCCGCGATCGTGGGCTCGGCGGTGAGGACCGTCGCGTGCTCCTCGCTGTGCGGGACGGCGGCGCCGGGAGCACCCGCGCCACCGTCGCGGTGCGCCCAGGGGAGCAGGTTCGCGTGGTGCTCGAGGTCGAGCAGGAGCACCCGGCCGGGCCGGCCGTCCGCTCCGGCGGGCACGGCACGCGCGAGCAGGTTGAGGGAGTCGGTCGTGTTCCGGGTGACCACCACGACGTCGTCCGCGCGGGCACCGACGAACGCGCCGATCGTGCGTCGGCTCGCCTCGTAGAGCGCCGTGGACACCTGGGACAGATAGCCCGCCCCCCGGTGGACGCTCGCGTACAGGGGCAGGACCTCCTGCACGCGGGCCGCCACCGAGGCCAGCGCAGGGGCGCTCGCGGCCGCGTCGAGGTTCGCGTAGGTCACGAGCGAGCCGTCGACGAGCGGGACGGGCGTCCCGGCCCCGACGACGTCGAGGAGCGGCGAGCCCAGCGCTGCCCCGCCGGGCTTCTTCTCGATAATGTCTACCGACATGGTTCCTCCCGAGGGTGCGGCCCTCGCGGGCGGGCCGGCACGGTGTGCGCTTACCGGCGCTGGATGGCGCCGGTCAGGTCGTCACCCGGAGCACCCCACCGCAGCTGGAGGGTTGCCGGCCTGCGAGCCGGGGCTTCGCGCAGGCGCTCATGACCTGGGTCGATCATCCTCGGCGGCGCCGCGGAGCGTCAACGAGAGCCCGGAAAATATCGGCATGCGAGACGGGGGCATCTCGCACGCCGACCCGCCCTGCGAGCAGTCAGGCCTCGGCGACCACGAGCGTGACCCCCGCCGTCTCGACGTCGGCCACGAACCCGTCGTCGGGCCGCTGACCGGTGATCAGGGTGTCGATCGACTCCAGCGAGCACACCGTGCCCAGGTGCACCTGCCCGAGCTTGGAGGAGTCGGCCACGATGACCGGGCGCTCTGTGCGCCGCAGGATCGTCCGCTTGATCGCCGCCTCGGGCAGGTTGACGTTGGTCACCCCGCGCTCCAGGTCGACGCCGTTGCAGCCGACGAAGGCGACATCAGGGCTGAGCTGGTTGAGCAGGTCGACACCGAAGGGGTCGACGAGGGAGTGCTGGCGCGGCCGCAGCGTCCCCCCCGTCACCACGATGGTGAACCGGGGCGTGGCGGGCTCCAGCAGCAGGGCGATGTTGAGGGCGTTCGTGATGACGGTGACGTCCTCGAGGTCGGACCGGTCGAGCAGCGCGCGCGCCACCGCCGTCGTCGTCGAGCCGACATCGATCGCGACGCTCTGGCCCGACTCGACCAGGCGTGCGGCGTGCCGCGCGATGCGGTCCTTCTCGCTGGCGGCCGACGTCGAGGCCTCCTCGAGGGTGGGCTCGCGTCGCATGCGGCCGGGGACGGCACCGCCGTGCACACGCTTGAGCAGGCCCGCACGTGCCAGCGCGCCGAGGTCGGACCGCACGGTCACCTCGGAGACGCCGAACTCGGTCGCCAGCTCCAGGACCCGCGTGAACCCGCTCGCCTCGATGTACGAGGTCATGCGTTCGCGACGCACCTCCGCGGGAAGATTCGCGAGCTCGTCCTCAGCCACAGCTCCACCTTTCAGTTGCTTTCGAAATGTTTCGCTTGCACAAGCATATCTGCTACCCTCGGATACCGTAGCCTTCGAAGGACACAGAGAGTTGGAGTCATGGGATCGACCACCCGCGGTGAGCAAGTCGTTGCCAAGCGTGCGCACGTCCTCGCAGACGGTCGCGAGCTGATCTATTTCGACGATCCTGACACGACCCTGGACCCGGATCGAGCACCTGACGCGCGCATCCTCGACGAGCGTCCGCCGACGGCCACCATGCGGCTCGACCCGCTCACGGGCGAGTGGGTGTCGATCGCGGAGGCTCGCCAGCACCGCGTCGTCCTCCCGCCGGACGACCTCGACCCGCTCGCGCCCGCGACGCCGACCAACCCGTCGGAGGTCCCGAGCAACTACGACGTCGCCGTCTTCGAGAACCGCTCACCCTCCTTCGGGCCGGCAGAGACCGACCCGGACCAGCCCGAGGGCCTCGAGGACCTGGGCACGATCGGCATCGGCCGCACGCGCCGATCGGTGGGGCGGTGCGAGGTCGTCTGCTTCAGCCCCGAGCACCACGGATCCTTCGCGAGCGTCACCCGCACCCGTGCACGCACGGTGATCGAGGCCTGGGCGGACCGTACGGCGGCCCTCAGCGCCATCGACTCGATCCAGCAGGTGTTCCCCTTCGAGAACCGCGGCCAGGAGATCGGCGTCACCCTGCACCACCCGCACGGGCAGATCTACGGCTACCCGTACATCACCCCGCGCACCCAGGCGCTCGTCCGCTCCCTCGACCAGTACGGGCCCAACCTCTTCGCCGACATCCTCGCCTCCGAGCAGGCCGGCGACCGCGTCGTGCTGCGCGGCGAGCACTGGACCGCCTACGTGCCCTTCGCGGCCCGCTGGCCCATCGAGGTGCACATGATGCCGCACGAGCACGTGCCGGACTTCGCCGCCACGAGCGCCGCGCAGCGTGACGAGCTCGCCGTGCTGTACCTGCGCCTGCTGCGCGGTCTGGACGCTCTCTACGACACCCCCACCCCCTACATCGCGGCCTGGCACCAGGCGCCCGTCCGCTCGCACCGCGACGAGATCCGTCTGACGCTCCAGGTCACCTCTCCGCGCCGCGGGGCCAGCAAGCTGAAGTACCTCGCCGGCTCGGAGGCCGCGATGGGAGCATGGATCGGCGACATCGTCCCGGAGGTCGCGGCCGAGAACATCCGTCAGGCCATCGCGCGCGCGGACGTGGAGAACCCGGTATGAGCACGGTCGCCACCGCCACGGCCCTCACGGCCGCGGCGGGCTTTCGTGCCGCCTTCGGCGCCGAGCCGGTAGGCGTCTGGTCGGCGCCCGGCCGGGTGAACCTCATCGGGGAGCACACCGACTACAACGGCGGCTTCGTCCTGCCCTTCGCGATCGACCGTCGTACCGCCGTCGCCGTCGGGCTGCGCGAGGACCGCGTGCTGCGGGCCGCCACCTCCTTCTCGGACGAGGTGGTCGAGATCGCGATCGACGAGCTCTCGCCCGAGCGGCTGAGCGGCTGGAGCGCCTACGTGCTCGGGGTCGCCTGGGCCCTGGGCCAGGCCACCTTCCGGGACGCGGAGGGTGCGGACCTCTCCGCGGTCCCCGGGCTCGACCTCTACGTCGCCTCCGACGTCCCGGTCGGTGCCGGGCTGTCGTCGTCGGCCGCTCTCGAGTGCGCGGTCGCCGTCGCACTGGACGAGCTGTGGGGCCTGGAGCGCGACCGGCGCTCGCTGGCCGCTGTCGGCCAGCTCGCCGAGAACAAGGCGGTCGGCGCGCCCACCGGCATCATGGACCAGTCCGCCTCCCTGCTGGGCGAGCGGGACCATGCCGTGCTCCTCGACTGCCGCGACCTGACGAGCCGCAGCGTCGCCCTGCGCTTCGAGGAGGCCGGCCTCGAGGTCCTCGTCATCGACACCCGGGTGGAGCACGCCCACGCCGACGGCGGCTATGCCTCCCGGCGGGCCTCGTGCGAGCGCGGCGCGCGGCTGCTCGGCGTCGAGCTGCTCCGCGAGCTCTCGGTGGACGACCTGCCGCGCGCGCAGCGGCTGCTCGACGACGAGACGTTCCGCCGGGTGCGGCACGTCGTCACCGAGGACGGACGGGTCCTCGAGACCGAGACGGTGCTCGCCACGGCGGGCCCCACGGGCATCGGGCCGCTGCTGGACGCCTCGCACGCCTCCATGCGGGACGACTTCGAGATCTCCTGCGCGGAGCTCGACCTGGCCGTCGAGACCGCCCGCGCCGCGGGCGCCCTCGGTGCCCGCATGACCGGCGGCGGCTTCGGGGGAGCGGCGATCGCGCTCGTGCGCCGGGACGACGTCGACGCCGTCGCCTCGGCGGTGGTGGCGGCCTTCGCCGAGGCGGGATTCCGCGAGCCCGCGACGTTCACGGTGAGCGCCGCCGACGGCGCTGCCCGAGAGGGGTGACGACCGGGGCAGCGTGGGGCAGCCCAGGCTCGCCCCACGCTGCCCCGGTGCTCGTCCTCAGCGCCTCCCGGCCCAGAACAGCTTGACCGGGTAGCTCACCGGCGGCAGCGTGGTGGCTCCGCGCAGCCGGACCCCCGAGACCGTGACGACCGCCGTGGTGACCTTCTTGCCGTGCGCCGTGGGCCACTTCTTGAGATCCCAGACCAGGCCCTGCTGGTTGCCGTACGTCGAGGTCTTCCGGTAGACGTGCAGCTTCTGCCTCTTGCCCTTGATCGTGACGGACACGTCCGCCCCCGTGAAGGAGAGGTCGCTGCGCGCGCTCATGAACGACCACCGGCCCCAGGGCTCGAGCTCGGCCGGGAAGTACCCGGCGGTCGGCCAGGTGATCCAGCGCGGGGTCGGGTTGGCGTCTCTCGACGGTGACAGGACGTGCAGCGCGTTGAACGTGCCCGCGTAGCCGCTGCCGATCCGGGTGAGGCCGGGGGAGAGGATCCAGCGGCGGTGCCCCGCTGCGTAGTTCGAGAGCCCGGGGTCGATCATGTAGCCGTTCATGTTCGAGGCGCCCAGGTCCCCCATCGACAGGTTCGACTCCGAGGAAGCGGCCGAGCCTGCCTTCGTCCAGCAGCGGGCCGACCGCGCGGGGAAGTGCTCGAGATAGCCCTGGTGGTACTGGATCAGGGCCGCCTTGCGGGCCCGCGCGGAGAGCTTCGGGTCGAGCCGCACCCGTGCCAGCCCCGCCATGGACCGGAAGAGGTTGACGGCGGAGAGGTCGCGCTTCTGCAGCGCCTTGGGGGTAGCCCGGACCGAGCAGCCGTGGACGGTGACGGGCTTCTCCCGCCTCAGCCTGGACTGGAACTGCTTGCGGTAGGCCTTCGTGACCGCTGCCCGGGACGAGGTGGCGATGGCGTGGGGCGCACGCCCGTGACCGAAGCGCGTCCAGACGTGGATGGTGCCGGCGTCCTTGGTCTGTCCGGGGGTGACGGACGGGACGACGACCCGCGCGCCGTCGAAGTCGCCCACGGGGTCCGACCACAGGATGCTCACGGGACCCGCCTGCGTGGGACCCGTCTTGAGCGTGAAGGTGCCGTCCGCACGCGTGGTCGCCGTCTCGCCGATCGTGAAGCTCTCCTCGTCGACCTGGAGGCCCGCGACGGGCCACCCGTCGGAGTCCACGAAGCGCCCGGTGACCAGGGTCAGGACCGGCGCCGGTTCGGACTCGCCCTCGGCGAGGGCAGGGGCGGGCAGCGAGAGGAGCGCGACGGCCAGGAGGAGGCCGACGGCGCGCGACGCGCGCCGTCGCAGCCGGGAGGAGGGAGCGGTGGCAGTGGTCATGGGCCCAGGCTAGGAAGACCCTCCCGCGGGGTGGAAGGAGCGGCCACCCCAGTTCTCACCCTCGGAGCCGTGCCGGCACCCCAGAGATCGGCACGGCCTCCGCGGAGGTGGGAAAGATCACGGGCCGCCACGTCCTCCCAGGTCGTGGCGCCGAAGCCCTGTCGACGCCGGTCGCGGTTCACCCGTTCGACGCGCGGAGCGGGCAGTTGCTCGGTAGCCTTCCCACGGCACCGGGTGACCGGTGACCGTCGACTGAGGAGAGGTCTGTCCCGTGGTGCCTGTGAAGTCTGCCGCCGTCCTCGCGCTCGCCGTCGTGCTCCTCGCGGGGTGCTCCGGCAACGACGAGCCGACGTCGACCCCGACCACGCCGACGACCTCGCAGTCCGATCCTTCGGGGGACGGGACCACCGAGCCGGCTGCGGACTCCCGCTGCTCCTTCACCACGCAGGACGCGACTGACGACGTCGCCGTCGACATCAGCGACACGATCACCGAGGCCAAGGACGAGTGGGCCACGGAGATGGGCATCGCGTCGCGGCACTACTACCCGATGACGATCACGAACACCTCGGACGAGTCGTGCCTCTTCATCGTCACGCTCAAGGTCACCGCGGGCAGCGACAGCGACGACGACAAGATCGTGGTCGCCCTCGACCCGGGCCAGAAGTGGCTCGGCGAGACCTTCTCGCTCGACGACCTGACGAGCTTCGACGGGACGACGCCCGCGGACCCCGTGTCGGTCGAGGTCTCCTCGGTCACGAAGGAGATCGCGACGCCGACGTTCTTCGACGCGACCTTCGAGTTCGGTGACCTCGAGGTCAAGGACACCGGCAACCTCACCCTGGCCGACCCGAACAAGCAGGTCCTGCCGCTGACGATCACCAACGACGGCGAGAACGCGGGCTGGCCCGAGCCGGGCGACGACCAGCACTTCTACGTCGTCGTCAACGGCCTGGACGAGAACGGCGACGTCGTGGCGGCCACCGGCGCCGAGGTCGGCCCGTACACCAAGGGCAAGCCGTTCACGACGGACCTGCAGGCCTGGGGCGACGGCTCGACCTGGCGTCACGACCCGGCGGCCGACTTCACGAAGGCCGTGAAGTTCGTGGTCGCCAGCTACGGCCCCTCTCTCGTGAAGAACCCCGAGGACTTCGACCCGGGCTCCGTGCCCTCCTGACCCACGCACCGACAAGCCGATCGATCACCCCTTCCCGCAAAGGATGACCCTCATGACCGACCTGTACCTGCGCTCCCTCCTCACGGTGCGTGCGATGCTGCTCGATGCCGGACGTTCGCTGCGCGACGAGAAGGGTGAGGTGAACATCGTCGCCACGGTGCTGCTGATCATCGTCGCCATCGGGCTCGTCATCATCTTCAAGGACAAGCTCACCGACCTGCTCAACAGCCTCATGGACAAGATCTCCGGCGACGCCGGGAACGTGTGATCCCTGGGCATGAGCTGGTTGCGGACGTCGACGCGGCGCCTGCGGCGTGACGAGTCCGGCCTCGTCATCGTCGAGGCGGCCTTCATCTACCCGGTGGTCTTCGCCATCCTGATCTTCCTGCTGCTCGTGTGCGACATGTTCTACCAGCGCGCATGGATCGAGGCGGCGGTGCAGCAGGAGGCGGTCGAGGGCGCGCAGGCGCTCGGCGACTCGCAGGTGGAGAACATCTCGGTGGACGAGGCCTCGGGCAAGGGCACGCTGCACACCCCGGTGCCGAACGACCCGTACCGCTTCATCTTCGGGACCGGTCGCGGCGACACCGTCGGCGAGCGCAAGAACGCGCTGCGCGACCGCATCGAGAACGGTGAGGGCAGCTTCCTCGGGCTGGCGCCGACGATCGAGTCGGTCGAGGCCAAGGCGAGCTCCGGCTTCCTGTACTCGGACTACACGGTGAGCGTGAGGTACAGCTTCACCCTGGGCATCGCGCGGTTCGTGGACGAGAAGGGCTCCTACGACGTGAACCTCGACTCCTCGGCGATCGCACCGATCCTGAGCACGGGCGAGACCATCCGCAACACCGACATCGTGGACGACTACTACCGCCGGGCGAAGGAGGAGGCAGGCCTCGGCGACGTGGCCGACACGCTGACCCGGCTCGGTGACGCCGTCCAGGGCTTCAACGACACGCTGTGCGGGGTCGTGCCGTGCTGAGCCGGCGCCCCGGACGGCTCAGCACCCGTGGTGCGCGCGACCACGGCTCGGTCACCGTCGTCCTCGCCGCCCTGCTCGTGCCGGTCCTGCTCATCGTCTCGGTGTTCGTCGACGGCGGCCGCGTCGTCCTCGCGCAGCCCGTCGTCACCTCGGCGCAGCAGCTCGCCCTCAACGACGTGCTGTCCCAGAACAGCTCCGAGCTGCACCAGGTGTTCGGCCTTCTCGGCGTCGTCAAGGACGAGGGCCTGCTCGACGACGCTGCCTACGAGACCCTCGCCTCGAGCCTCTCGTCCGACGACGGCGGCGACATCCTGCAGGTGGTCCTCGACGGGGACGGCCAGAGCCTCGAGCCGGTCGCGGGCGCCAACCTCGGCGAGCCCTCGGTGCTCGCCAACCAGATCGTCGAGTTCATGAAGTACCGCGCCCCTCTCGGCTTCGCGGAGGACCTGGCCGAGTCGCTGGGCTGGTTGACGAAGCTCAAGGAGCGCATCGCGCTCGTCAAGGCCCGCATCAAGTACCTCGACAAGGTCTCCGAGGTGCTGGAGAAGGCCACCGACGTGCTCAAGAAGGTCACCGCGCTGCGGGACGCGCTGCAGGACGTCCTCGCCAGCATGGAGGACATCAGCGCGTCGGTCGACACCCTCGTCGAGCTGTCGAAGGCGGACGAGCTCGACACCAAGAAGATCGCCAAGGAGCTCAAGCACCTCGGCGAGCTGGTCGACACCCTCGACGACCGCCTCGACGCCGCCGAGGAGGCGTACTCCGACCTCGCCGACGGCGACGAGATCGACGACCTCATCGCGGCCTGCAAGGACCTCGTCTCCGGTCCCGAGCAGAAGGCGTACCGCGACGCGATCGACGACCTGCAGGGCTCCTCGGGCGTCGGCGACGGCAGCGACGAGGGCGCGACGCAGGACGGCAACACCGAGATCAAGCAGTACACCGACGGGCTCAAGGACCTGCAGAAGGTGCTGGAGGACCTGCGCGACAGCACGCTCGACACGGTCGAGCAGACGGTCACGGGCATGCGCCAGGATGTCTCGGACGCGATCGACGACCTGCTGGACCGCCTCGGGCAGACGGCGCTCGACTCGATCACCGCCGACGACGTCGACGAGATCGCCGACAGCTTCGAGCAGGACTTCAAGGATGCGAAGACCGCGCTCGTGGCCGCGATCGGCAAGACCGCCCAGGCGGGCCTCGACAAGATCGAGAAGGACGTCGCGGACGCCGTCGACAAGGCCGGTGCGATCGTGTCGTCGACCGTCGCGGACAAGGTCAAGGAGAAGTTCGACGCGAAGATCTCGGACGTGCTCGGCGAGATCAAGAGCAAGCTCACCGCGCTGGGCGACCTGTACTCCTCCTTCGCGGACGACAAGGCGAGCGCCCATCTCGGCGAGTCGGGGCTCGGCAGCGAGCTGCCGAGCTCGGGCAACGGCGGTGGGGACGGCTCCGACGCCTCGGACAGCGTCCCCGACGGCGACGACATCGGGGACACCGACGACCTCGCCGACAGCGGCGAGGAGATGCTGGGGTTCTCCGCCGACCTCGTCGGTGCCCTCGGCGGCGCCCTCGAGCGGGTGCGCGACAGCGTGCTGATCGCCGAGTACGTGATGGGGGAGTTCAGCTACACCTCGTTGATCGCCGAGGACAGCACGCCCCACAACCTGCGCGCCGAGCCCTTCCCGGAGTGCGCCACCCCGGTGAGCAAGGGCGGCAGCGGCACCTGTGCGGCCGAGGCGGAGTACATCCTCACGGGGGTCAACTCGCCCCGCCTCGTGCTCACCTACGTGTTCCTGATCCGGCTCGCGCTCAACATGGTGCCCGCCTTCCAGGACCCGGTGGTGCGGCGCATCACGATGGCGGCGGCCGCCGCGACCTCGTGGTTCCCGCCGCTGGCCGCCGCGCTGCGCATCATCATCCCCGTGGGTGCCGCCATCATCCAGTCCGTCGACGACCTGGAGCGTCTCGCCATCAAGGGCGAGGCGGTGCCCCTGTACTCCCCGCGCCTGAGCGTGTTCCAGGGCAAGACGTACCTCAACGACCTCGCTGACGCCGTCGAGAACGAGGACACCCTCGGCAGCTCGGGCGGCGGTGGCGGCCAGGGCGGTGGCGGACAAGGAGGTGGGGGCCAGGGCAACGGCGGCAAGGGCGGCGGCGGCCAGGGCACCGGCGACGAGGGTGGACAGGGCGACAGCTTCGGCCCCAAGCTCACCTACCGCAACTACCTGGAGATCTTCCTCATCGTCGCGCTGATCCCGAACCTCGACGGCGTCGTGCTGCGCACGGGGGACATCATCCAGTGCCGCATGGGCGACCTGGTGGGCGGGGACTTCCGGCTGGCCAAGGCGCGCACCGCCTTCACCCTCAGGACCACCTACCAGGTGCGGCCGCTGGCGACCGCGTTCTTCGACGCCGACGTCGGCGCTCAGCTCTTCGGCGGCGCGGGCGTGTACAAGAAGACGCGCACCGCCGTGGCGGGGTACTGACATGAGGGCGTTCATCAGGGCGTGCGCCGCGCGGCGCGCCCGGCGTCACGCAGCGCGCGTGGTCCGCCGCAGCGAGGGCTACCTCGTGCTCGAGGCCGCCCTCGCGATCCCTCTGTACGTGTTCTTCGTGCTCGCCGTGATGCAGCTCGTGGTGTTCGCGACCGCGCAGTCCACCGTCACCACCGCCGTCAACACGACCGCCGTCGAGCTGTCCCAGCACTCGTACATCCGCTCGACCGAGGTGGGCCAGGACGTGCAGCACGCCGCGAACCTGCTCGACCAGCTCGTGTCGGGCCTGTCCGGGAAGGCCGCGGGGCTCGACCCCGACAACCCGGTCCTCCAGACGACGCTCAATCCCGGGAAGGCCGCCGACGAGATGCTCCGCAAGCACCTGGAGGGCTCGGACAAGGGGCTGCGCACCATGGGCGTGGTGGACGGCGCCGACGGCGTGCGGGCCACCTCACAGACCAGCCTTTTCGACGGCGACAAGCTCGTCCTGGACGTCGAGTACGAGCTCTCCGTCCCGTGGATGTTCGACCACACCATCACGATGCACGCGCACGCCGAGACGCACCGCTGGGAAGCCGATCGATGAGCCCGGCTCCCGTCCTCGCAGCGCTGGTCGGCGCTGCGATCGTCCTCGCGCTGGCCGGCTACGTCGTGGCCGTCCGCGACGAGCGACCGCAGGCAGGCACCGCGGCGCTGTGGCGCGCCCTGCGCGTGCGGCGACGGCTGCTCGCGATGCCGGTGGCCGCCGCCGTGATCATGGTGGCGCTCGTGGTCGCGTGGCGCTCGCGAGACGTCACGGTGCTGTACCAGCTGCGCATGCTGGTGCTGCTGGCCGCGCTGTTCCCGCTCGCCGTGATCGACCTCAAGCGCCACCGGGTCCCCAACCCGGTGCTCCTCGTGCTGCTGGGCGTGCGCGTCGTGCTCTACGCGGTCGAGGCCGTCGTCGACCGGCACTCGTTCCGCAGGAGCATCGTCGCCGAGCTCGTGCTGGCCGTCGTCGTGCTCTGCTTCTTCGTGCTCGTCCGCGCGATCCACCGCGGCGGCATCGGGATGGGCGACGTCAAGCTGTTCGCCCTCGTGCCGCTGTTCCTGGGACCGCAGATGGCGCTCGCCTCGATCTTCGCGTCCCTCGTCGTCTCGTTCCTCGTCTCGCTGTGGCTCCTGCTGAGCCACCGCGGCTCGCGGACCGACTCCTTCCCGCTCGTGCCGTGCGTCCTCGTGGGGACCGTCGCCGCGATCGGGCTGACCACCGTGATGGGGGTGCTGTCATGAGGTCCACCCGGATCGCCGTCCTCGTCGTGCTCGCGGCGAGCGTGCTGGGCGGCTGGTTCGTGCTCGCTCGTGCCAACGTGCAGGCCGGGCACGAGTACGACGCCTACCTGGCCGCGGCCCGGGCGAAGGCGGAGCTGGGCGTGACGAGCGAGGTCGTCGAGAACTACCGGGCGGCGCTGGACCTGCGCCCGGGTGACGCCGTCGCCACCGAGCTGGCCGACTACGTGGTGCGCGAGGAGAAGGACGACGCGGCCACCGACATCCTCGAGGACCTCGTGGGCGCCTACCCGACCACGGCGGTGTTCTACGAGCGGCTCGCGGCGGAGTACGTCGCCGACAAGCAGTACCCGGACGCCTTCGCCGTGTACCACCGCGCGGACCGCAAGCACGTCCAGTCGCCGGTGCTGACGTCCGGGTACCGCTCCATCGAGTACGCCTACGAGCTCGGCACCACCCGCTACATCAAGGTCACCCCCTTCAGCACGGACGACGTCGCGGGTGTCGGCGACGGTGCCGGCGTGCTGGGCGGAGGCGTGTCGCGGTGGTTGTTCGTCGACGCGCAGGGCCGCAAGCTCGGTGAGCCGTACGACGAGGTGGGCGCCTTCGCCGGCGGCAACGGGGCCGTGGTGCGCGACTCGCTGCCGTTCTACGTGGACGACCGCGGCAGCACCACCTACGTGGCCCGCCTCGTCGACTACACGCGGTACGGGACGCTCGCCTCGGGCATCATCCCCGCCGAGAACCCCGACGGGACCACGACGTACCTCTCCACGGACTTCACCCCGAAGTTCGACGGCACCGCCTTCGACGACGGCTACGCCTTCGTCGGCGGTCTCGCCGCGGTGCGCACGGGCGCGCAGTGGAAGGTCATCGGGACCGACGGCATCCAGGTGGGCGGGCCCTACGGACGGGTCGCGGTCGACGAGGCCGGGGCCGCGGTCGGGGCCGAGCGGTACTTCGCCAGCACGTCGGGCACCTTCCAGATGTACGACGTCGACGGGACCCAGGTGACCACGACCGGCTTCGCCGACGCGCGCCCGTTCGAGGGCACCGGACCCGCGGCGGTCAAGATCGGCGACCGCTGGGGCTTCGTGGACGCCGAGGGGAAGACCGTCATCAAGCCCGCGTACGACGACGCCCGCTCGTTCGCCAACGGGCTCGCCGCGGTGCAGGTCGACGGGGCGTGGGGATACGTCGACACGCACGGCACCCTCGTGATCCCGCCGCGGTTCGAAGGGGCCACGGACTTCAGCTCGCAGGGCACCACCTTCGTCGCCACGCAGCCCCCCGCCGCGGACGACTCCAGCACGGCCGCCAGCTGGCAGCTGCTCACGCTCTACCGGTTCGAGGAGTAACAGTGTTCACCCACACGCAGACCGCCGGCGGCACGAGCCTCGACTACGCCCTCGCGGAGGGCGAGCGGCTCGACCCCGTCACCTTCGGCATGCTCAGCAACAACGCGATCGACGGCGTCTGCGCGGTGCGGCGCTCCCAGCTCGACGAGCAGGTCGTGCTGCACCTCGACGTCGCGGGGCTCGAGGACCTGCGCACCTGGACGAGCCGGCACGTGCGTCAGGAGCAGGTGCTCCAGGTGCTGGAGTCGCTCGTCACGACGTTGCTGTCCGCGTGCTCGTACATGATCGACCCGGGCAGCTTCGTGCTGGACCGCGAGCACGTCTTCGTCGACCCGGCCGGACCGCGCGCCGTGCTCGTGTGCCTGCCCGTGCTGCCGCAGCCGCAGCCCGACGTGCTCGCGTTCTTCAAGGACCTGGTCATCAACCTCGACTACGACCGCAACGACGGCGCCGCCTACATGGGCAGCCTCATCGGGTACGTCATGGGGCAGGAGACGCTGGACCTCACCCAGCTCTCCCTGGAGCTGCGCTCGCTGCAGCTGCAGATGGCGACCCGGTCGGCGCCGGGGGCGCCGCAGGCGGGTGCGGCGCCCGCGCCCCTCGCACCCGGGCCTCTCGCGCCTGCGCCCGCCGGCCCGACCGCTGCGATGCCGGTGCCGCCGCACGAGGGCGCGGTCTCCGCCTACCCGCCTGCAGCCCCGCCGGTCGCCGGGCTCCCGCCCGTCCCGTACCCGGACCTGCCGGGGACCGCGGCCGGCCAGCCCGCCGGCGCCCAGCAGTCTGTCGTCCAGCAACCTGCCGTCCAGCATGCAGCCGCTCCACCGGTCCTCGACCAGTCTGCAGCACCGGGCGTCGCGCAGCCGGCGCTGCAGCCGTTCGCCGCGCAGGCCGTGCCGTCCCAGCCGGTGCCGACGCAGGCCGTCCCCACCTCGTCGGCGGCGGAGCAGCCCGGATCGGCCCAGCCCACGAGCCCCTACGGTGCCGTGGCGCCCGCAGCGCCTGTTCCCGTGGTGCCGCAGGCGGCTGCCTCGCCGCTCGCGGGTCAGGCGCCCGCGACACCTCCCGTGCCCGTCGCGCAGCCGGTGCCGGTACAGTCCCCGCGTCCGTCGAGCTCTCCCGCCGGCTTCGCCGTCCCGGGGCAGCCCGGTCAGGTCCAGGCGACCGCTCCTCGTCGCGCCTCGAAGCGCGGGGGTCGGGGGGCAGGTGCCCTGCCGGCACCGCCGACGGGAAGGCTCACCGGGCCCCAGCCGGCTGCGGAGGAGAAGCTGATGAGCCTCGCCTACCTGTTGCAGCACTACAGCGGGGAGAACAAGCGCGTCTACGACAGCCAGCGCGAGGCACGCGCAGCGAGGAAGGCTGCCAAGGCGGCGGCGAAGCAGACGGCTGCTCCGGCCCCGACGGGACCGACCCCTGCTGCCCCTGCCGGCCCCTCACCGGTCCAGGCGGAGCCCGGCCAGCCCTGGGGCGGCACGCCGGTGGCGCCGTTCGGCGGCGTGGCGCAGGACGTGGCGATGGACCCACGCGCCGCCCAGCACGCCGCTGTCGGCGGTGGGGAGACGGAGGGCTTCGGCGGGACCGTCGTCTTCGGCCAGGGCCGTCACGTCGCGCCCGTCGCCCCCCAGGCGCCGGCCGCGGCAGCACCCCTGGCTCCCGCCCTGTCGCGGCCCACGGCCGCGCTGCGCCGGGTCGCCACCGGGGAGCAGGTGGCGATCACCAAGGACGTGTTCGTGATCGGGCGGCGCAGCCCCCGCGTCGACTACCCGCTGCGCCACGAGACCGTGAGCAAGTCCCACGCGATCATCTACGCCGACGCCGACGGCTACGCCATCGTCGACAACAGCTCCACGAACGGCGTGCTGCTGGACGGCACGCTGCTCACGCCCATGACGCGCCAACGGCTGCACCACGGCGCGCGCATCCACGTGGGCGACGAGCTGCTCGAGTTCCTGCTCGGGGGCTGAACCGGACGACCGAGGATGTGGGCCGCGCATCGTTGCATTGCGATTCCGCGGCCATATGGACGCGCGCAGCGCCATCTGGAGCGACCCCTGCTGTCTGCCCCGGCGAAGTGCTCGTCTCCGTCGGGGCCTTCATTCGCGGATTACAGCCGACTCAATCATTGTACTTAGCGCCTCTTCGAGTTAGTGTCATCGGACTCGACGTGCCACCGGCGCGGTTCAGGCAGCCGGGAACCCGGCTCGTACATGAGGGGGAGCGGCGATGCATGCGAGGACCGGGAGCAAGCGACGTGGGCGGCTGATTTCGAGAGGCGTGGTTCTGCTCGTCGGGACGTCGACGATGCTCCTCGGATCGGTGGTCCCTCAGGCTTCGGCATCGAGCACCCCGGACTTCCCGAATGTCTCCTGGGTGGGTTACTCCGACTACCCGTACGGCTCGGTCGACGGCGCCGACCGTAGTTACACCGACATGCCTTTGATGCAGGTTGAGGCGTGCTATCCCGATGGGGAGTTCCAGGGGCAGTCGGCAACGCACGTGAACTACACCTTCGAGATCGAGCTCTTGACGAGCGAGGAGAACTCCTTCTCGAGCGGCCAGCTGACGGCTCTGCCTTACAGGAAGTCCGCGAGCACGATCTGTGCATCGGCGTCCTGGCAGGTGCAGGCCCCACTGTCCGAGGGTGTCCTGTACCAAGTCCGCGGTCGCACGGTGGTGATGGGCGACGACTTCAATCCTTGGGTCGACGGATCGCCGATGTATGTGGTGCCGATTCATGACCCGCCCTTGTTGGTCGCCCCGGCGAACGCCGGCCTGTTGGCAGTCATTGCGCCACAACTTACTGTCGCCACCCCAGATGACCTTCCGGGGGACAAATCAGTCGAGTTTCAGCTGTGGGACGCGGTCACGAATGTGCCAGCCGCTTCAGGAACCGTGTTGGTGACGGACGAGACAACGACCTGGACTGTGCCGCACGCACTGGCTGCAGGATCCTACGCATGGCGGGCGAGATCTGTCGACTACCTTGTCGAATCCGACTGGAGCGAGGACTGGACGTTTTCGATCGGCCCCCCGACGGTCCCTGTGTTGGTCAGCCCTCTGACGTCGGCCGTCGTCTCGGATCCACGACCGGTGCTTGTCGCGACACTGAGTGATGTGGTTGATCGACCGCAGTCGGGCATCTTCCGTGTTGTTCGCAAGGGCTCCGAGGAACTGGTTGCGAAGGGCAGAGCTCTCTCGCCGCGCCGGACGGGACTGTGCAGTGGACGGTCCCGGTGTCATTGGTCAACGGCGACTACTCGTGGCAGGTCGCCTCGACCGACGACGCGTCGCAGTCGGCGTGGTCGGACCTGCGCGACTTCACGGTAGGCATGGTTCCACCCGTGCCTACCGTCATCTCCACGGAGGCATACCGTTTGGGGGCCGGGCTGAGGTTCCAGAAGGTGCCCAATGACTATGAGGCGCCCGTCCTCGACTACACGGTCACTGCGATGCCGGGGAACTAGGCGGATTCAACCGGTCGTCGCAACACCTCGATCGTGGAGGTGTTCAGCAGTGGCGACGAAGTACTGGTCTGCGAAGACGAGCGAGGTCCCGCAGGGCGCGCGTCGGCAGTGGCGTGCCGACCGGGCGTTGCGACCGCCGATGCGCTCGCCCGGGCGGCCTGAGCCCTCGAGGGCGGTTCAACGGCAGTTCTGGCGTCTGATCGCGACCGGCATCAACTCGGCCGAGGCGGCTTTGAGGGTGGGCGTGTCTGTGCCGGTCGGGAGCCGCTGGTATCGCCACGCTGGTGGCATGCCTCCGATCTGTCTGGCCGAGCCCAGCGGCCGTTACCTGTCCTTCGACGAGCGTGAGGAGATCGCGCTGCTGCGCGCCAAGCAGGTCGGCGTGCGTGAGATCGCGCGCAGGATCGGCCGCGATCCGGGAACGATCTCCCGTGAGCTGCGCCGCAACGCGGCCACCCGTGGCGGGACACTGGAGTATCGGGCGTTGGTGGCGCAGTGGAAGGCTCAGCAGGCGGCGAAGCGCCCGAAGGTGGTGAGGCTCGCGAGCAACGACCGGTTGCGTGAGTATGTGCAGGAGCGTCTCGCCGGCAACGTCCGTAGGCCGGACGGCACGATCGTCGTCGGGCCCCAGCCTCCGGCATGGAAGGGGCTGAACAAGCCGCACCGGCAGGACCGACGATGGGCGACGGCATGGAGTCCGGAGCAGATCTCGCACCGGCTGCGCGTCGACTTCCCGGATGATGAGTCCATGCGCATCAGCCACGAAGCGATCTACCAGTCGCTGTTCATCCAGAGCCGTGGAGCGCTCAAACGCGAGCTCGTCACCTGCCTGCGAACCGGCCGCGCGCTGCGGCGGCCACGGGCTCGCGCACGGAACCGTCCGCAAGGGCACGTCACCGCCGACGTCGTGTTCTCCGAACGCCCCGCGCAGGCCGCGGACCGCGCCGTGCCCGGGCATTGGGAGGGCGATCTGATCATCGGCACCGGCCGGTCCGCGATCGGCACGATCGTCGAACGCAAGAGCCGCTCCACCCTGCTGGTGCATCTGCCGCGACTGGAAGGCTACGGCCAGACCCCGCCCGTCAAGAACGGCCCCGCGCTGAGCGGCTACGGCGCCATCGCGATGAACGCCGCACTGATCGCGACGATGACGAAGCTCCCAGAACAGCTCCGCAAGACGCTCACCTGGGATCGCGGCAAAGAGCTCTCTGCACATGCCCAGTTCGCGCTCGAGACGGGCACGAAGGTGTTCTTCGCGGACCCCCACTCGCCCTGGCAACGGCCGACGAACGAGAACACGAACGGGCTGCTGCGACAGTACTTCCCGAAAGGCACGGACCTCTCACGGTGGTCCGACCAAGACCTCGAAGCAGTCGCTCTCGCGCTGAACAACCGACCCCGCAAGAGCCTCGACTGGAAGACCCCCGCCGAAGTGTTCGAGGAGCAGATACGCTCACTTCAACAACCCGGTGTTGCAACGACCGATTGAACCTGCCCTACACAGCGGTGGTCACGCCCGAGGGCAACTTCATGTGGGGAAGGATCGACGGGCTCGACCCCGGCTATTACACATTGACGGTTGCGGCTCGGAACAAGTACGGAACCGGTCCGTCCTCATCGACCTACTCCGTGCACGTCGGAGAGCCGTTGCCGCTTGCTCCAGAGGATCTTGACGTCGAGCTGGATGGTGACGAGGCGACGTTGAGCTGGGCCCCGCCCAGCGACACCGGCGGTCTGCCGATCATCGGGTTCCAGTTCAAGCTCTATCGGGGCGGCGCCGTGGTGGAGTCTGCGGTCCTGTCCCCGGGCGAGCTGAGTGTGGTGAGGTCCGGTCTCGACTATGGGCAGAGCTATCGGTTCCAGGTCGCGGCCATCACGTCTCGAGGCACTGGCGACAGCACGTCGTACGGGTTCGCGCCGTTTAGAGTTCCTGACGCACCCACAGATGTCGTCGTCCGCCTCAACGACTCCGCTCTCGACGTCTCCTGGTCCCCGCCGGTGTTCGACGGCGGGCGGCAGATCGACAGCTACCGCATCGTGGTGAGCCCTGGAGGAACCAGCGTCGTCGTCACCGACGGCACCTCAAAGAGCATCACAGGGCTGACCAACGACGTGGACTACACCTTCGTCGTGTACGCCACCAACGAGGCAGGTGAGAGTAACGCCTCCGCGACGAGTGTGCCCCGGGCGCCGGTCTCCCAGCTCCTTGACACGGATGGCGATGGGCTGCCGGACATCCTCGAGGAGCGGGCAGGCTCGAACTCGTTATTGGCGGACAGCGACTTCGACGGTCTGGACGATGCGGTGGAGGTCCTCCAACTAGCAGGTCTGACCTCGTCGACCAATCCGGAGAGCGCAGGGGACGGTGTCGGCGATGCAAGCAGTGATGCTGACAATGATGGTTTGTCCAACCTCGCGGAGGTCAACGGCGGGACCGATCCTGCCAACCCTGATACCGACGGTGATGGCCTCGACGACGGCGCGGAGGCGGATGCTGGCACCGACCCGCTCGTAACCGACACGGACGGCGACGGTCTGAGCGACGCTCAGGAGCTCGATCTCGGGTTCGATCCGCTCGTCGGCGACTCGGACGACAACGACACGGAGGACGCGCTCGAACCGATCACCAGGACCATCGTCGACGAGGACGGTGACGTCACCATCGAGGCTGCGGTCGACGGTGCAGCCGCAGACGTGATCGGTATTCACGCCGAGACGGTCTCCGGGCGGGCGCTGGTCGGTTCTGTGACTGCCAGCATTCGGCTCGTGTCGGGTTCCTTCGACGACCTCAATGGTGCGGTGGGTGCACGCGGGGCACGCCCCGACCCATCCGCGGCGATCACCTTCGAGCTTCCCCCGAGCCACCCGGTAGCAGGCCGGGAGTTCGTCGCCTACGCGTGGGACGAGGCCACCACGTCCTGGGTTCCGGCCGACAACGACGTGCAAGCGTCCGCGACGAACCACTCGGTCACGGTCCACAGCGCTGCACTCGACACCACCTACGCGGTCGTCGACCTCGAAGAGTGGAGAGCGCAAGCACGGGTGTGTGACGCGGCGGCGAACGATGACGCTGCGCTGGACGTCGAGGTCATCGTGGACAACAGGCCCTCGGTGGCCTATGGAGACGCTACGGGGGAGCGGTTCCGGGCGGCGTCTGCTGTTCTTGGCACGCTCAGGCCTGGGGACGAGGCGTCTTTGCGCACCTTTGGGTTCGACATCAACTACGCGAGCAGAGCTATCTTCTTGACTCCCGACTTCACCGGAGACTACGTCGAGGATGGAGCCGGTACCTCGGTCGACCAGGTCAGAGACACGCTGGCCGATCTCGCTGACGCGGACCTGGACTACACGACCACGGACGAGTCTCCGTGGATCGGGGAGGGTTACGCCGAGGCTGCGCTCGGCGGTCTGGATGTCCCGGACTCGGGAAGCAACGCGAGCCACAGCGGGAACGGGTCTGGCGCGGGCATCGATGGGTGCCGTAACAAGGCCGTCCTTATGGTGACAGACGGTCTGCTCGTTCCTGCCGCCGCACCCACGGGCCTTCCCACGGGCTACGTCCCGCTTCGTCAACGTACGGCGCCGCCCGTCCACGTGATCGATATCGGTCCCGGAGGAGCAACTGCTCAGTGGCTGCGAGATCTCGCTCAGCAGACCGGCGGCAGCTATGCGCACGTCGCGACGCTGGACGTGAGTGACCTGTGGACCCGCGAACACCCAGCCACGGACCCGGGCCCAGTGGACTACGTCAGCGACGACGACGGCGATGGCCTGAGCAACTGGGTGGAGACGCACGGGATCCGCACGGCTGCCAACCTGAACATGAGCTCGGAGTACCAGTCGGCGACCTTCTACACAGACCCTCAGAACGCTGACACGGACGGCGACGGCCTGCTCGACGGCGACGAGGTCGGCGACCCTCTGACGCCGGTGGAGATGGGTGGGTGGACCTCAGACGAGCCGATCACCACGTACAACGTCGTCTCCGACCCGCAGAGCGAAGACGGCGACGGTGACGACATAGCTGACGTCGACGAGGTCGAGGTTGGCCTCAACCCGCTCAACGCCGATCCCGACGGGGACGGCCTGGACGACGGGGGTGAAGCCGCGTGGGGAACAGATCCACGCAACCGGGACCTCGATGCTGATGGCTACCTCGACGGGTACGAGGCGGACCATGCGGAAGAGGGCTACGACCCCCTGGAGCAGAACGAGCGGGTCAGCACCGAGACCTGGGTGTCGCAATTTTCCCTCGGAGCGTTCTGCGGGGACGTGGAGGTCTGCCGAAGGCCGACGATAGCCTGGCTCACAGGAAACATCGCCTCGGGCGTGCTCGTCTACGGGGACCTACGTGACCTCATCTGGTCGATCTTCGAAGGTGATTACGGCAACACGGCCATTATCGCCGTCGGGTTCATCCCCGAGATCGGAGATGGTATCGAGGCGGCCGCCAAGATCGCGAAAAGACTTCCCGATCTGAGCGGCGCAGCGTTGACCTCGGCGCGAAAGATGCTCTTCAACGCCGAGGACGCAGTCAGTTTCGTTGAGCACATGCGTTCCGGGTACCCAGCGTTGGTGACGAAGCTCGAGTCCCGTGGGATGAGCGGGGACGACCTCGCTCGACTGTTGCGCGACAACGATCCGGTGCATCTCACACGCATCCTGGACCATCCCCGAGCACGCACCGCGCCGTACCAGGGGGACGATCTGCCGTTCTTCATGACGACAGGCGGCGAAGGCGAGGTCTTCTTGCGACGCCAGCTGTCACAGCCCGAAGACGTACGCCCCGACGCGCTGTATTTAGGAGCGTCCCGTCCGTCATTGTGCGGCGGATGCCGATCCCCCGATGCGGTCGTCGAGACGACGGTCGACGGCGAAGTCGTCAAAGAATTGTACGAGTCGAAGGTGGGGTTCGTCCGAGGGGTCTTCGCGAACCGGCAGATAGCCAAGGACAAGGCCTTGCTGCTGGGCGACGAAAATGTCGCGAAGGTGGAGTGGCACTTCTTCGCCAGCGCTCGCACCGGTAAGATTGGCCCCTCTGAGAGGCTCCTGGCCGCGCTCGATGACGCCGGGATCGACTACTACATCCACCTACCCCAGTAGAGGAGCCCACGTTGTCGTTCGTCAGAGTGAGCCTGCAGGCAGCGACAGAGCTCCGGGATCACATCCGTGCGCGTGAGCCGTTCAAGCTTCAGATGCTTGCCCGGTGGATGCGGGACACGGGGGGCCCGCTGGAGCAGATGGACGCGTCCTTCGAGTCGCTGGTCCCGTTGTGGGGGTGGTTCGTGGGCCAGCTCGAGGCGGACCTGCCCACTGTCTGTGCGGGCGTCCGCGCATCGATCACGGACCCGTCGTGGGAAGATCTCGAAAGACAGCGCGATTTCTATGCGTACTACACGGCTCGGAACCTCATGGACAAGGCCGAGGCCGACAGCGCATTGCGCTCGATAGAGACGGGTCGGGGAAGGCGTACGGCGTATGCGCTGGAGCCGTTGGCGCACTACCTGCGGCTAGTGGTGGCGAGGGAGCATCCGCAGGCGGTGTGGGAGGTGTGGACGAGCGGCGGAGACAGGGTGATCGACTCCCGCCACCACGAGGTCGGCATCTTTCTCGGTGAGCGTTCGATGTTTTTCACCGGAGTCCTCAATCGTTGCGCCGGGGACGCTCGTCGCGGGAAGGAGGGCGCGCGTGAGCCGGGCGCCCTGCTGGAGCGGGTGCTCAACCCGTACAGCGGACTGCTGCCGCGTCCGGTGCAGGAGCGCCGTGCGTCGGTGCTGGCACCGTACCTGACGGCGGACCTGGGCCAGGCGCCTGCGGAGGCGGTGGTGTCTCCGGTGTGGTCGTGGCCGTATGGGTGGTCGGACTCGACGGGGCGGGCGGTGCCGCGTCGGGGGATCCTGGTGGACGAGCCCGCGCCTGCGGCGGTGGGTGAGGAGATGATCCTGGCGCGCGGGCCGGCTGAGGGGTTGGAGGATCCGTCGTTGCTGAAGCCTCTGGACGCCGAGGAAGTGATGAGGGCGTTGTGGATGGCGGGGTTCAGGCTCGAGGACGGCTCTCGGCCCCGTGTCGAGGACGTGCTCACCGACGGTGCTGAGTTCGCCCACCCTGCGGGGCAGGCGCAGGTCAGCATGCTGGTGCATGCGGGCAAGCTGCGAGCGGTCCACCTGGAGCCTGCGGTCCTGGACGAGTTCGAGTGGAGCCAGATGCTGGGTCCTTTCCGGCGGGCGGCGAAGAAGCTCCGTGCCAGGTTCGCCACAGCCGTCGACTTCGAGGCCGACTCCTAGACCGGAGGCTGCGTTCTCCTGGCTGCCCGGAGCGCTCGACGTACCGCTAGAGCCCGATGCCGAGGAACATCGGGACGATCACCATCACGAGGATCCCCGCGAACATCAGCAGCATCGGGAACAGCAGCTTGCTCGCGGCCTTGTTGCTCTCGCGCTGCACGAGCTGCTTCTTGATGTGCCACGACTCCGAGCTCTGCGCGGTGAGCATGGCCGGCAGGTCCCCGCCACCCTTGGCCACGCTCTGGGCGAGCGTGGAGGCGAACTTCTTCACCTCGGGAAGCATGCTGCGGATGCCGAAGCGGTGGATGGCCTCGACCTCGGGCATGCCGTTGTCGATCTCCTCGACCGACAGCCGCATCTCCCGGTAGATGACCCGGTCGGCGCCGAGGCTCGTCTGGCGCCACGCCTCGCGCAGGATCATCCCCGCGTTGGTCAGCAGGGCGAGCGTCGAGACGACCTCGCAGAAGTCGCGGATCATCTGCTCGTTGCGCTGGCGGATGCGCACGGTGACCGCGTTCTGGAAGTAGTAGGCGGTCAGGCCGGCGAGGACCCAGGTCAGGACCATGAGCGCGGCCGAGCCGGTCAGCCCGTAGAGCCCGAACGACAGCACGAGCAGCGTCAGCCCCGCCGAGGCCTGCTGCGCACGCACGGTGCGCATGTAGTACTCCGCGTACTGGCGGTTGTAGAGCACCTCGAGCTGCTCGCGCAGGCGGGAGTCGCCGCGGCTCTGGAAGGAGTAGCGGACCTGGTCCAGCAGTGCGTAGCCCACCGGGTAGATGGCGCGCAGCGGGAAGTCCTTGGGGTCGAGCGTGGCGAACATGCTCTCGTGCTTGCGCCCGACGACGAGCAGGTAGGCCCAGGCTGCGAGCAGCAGGGTCCCGAGGGACATCAGGACGATCTGACCGGTGGAGAGGATCACGGCGGGCTCCTACGGCTCGATGTTCATGATGCGCCGGGCGAGGACGAAGGCGCCCAGGAACAGGCCCACGGCGATGATGGTGCACAGGACGCCCACGGGCGTCGCGAGGGCCACGGAGAAGCTGGACGACCCGTTGCCCTTGAGCAGGGCCACGATGATGATCGGCAGGACGCCCATGATGAGGGTCTCGTTCTTGCTCGCAGCCAGGCTCGTCTCGATCTCCTCGTTCATGCTCATCTTCTCCGAGAGGATGATGTTCGTGTTCCGGATCGCCTCCTTCATGTCGCCGCCGCGCAGGTAGGCGATGCGGAACACGGTGGCGAAGGACGCGATGTCGGGGCAGTCGGAGCGCTCGCCGAAGTCGACGATCATGTCCTCCACGCGCACGTTGTTGTGGAAGCCGGCGATCATCAGGTCGAGCTCCTTGACGATCGGGGCGTCCTGCGCGTACTGCTGGCCCATGTCCTCCCGTGCGGAGACGAGCGACTGGATGACCGTGGCCCCGGCGGACAGGGAGCCCGACATGCTCTCGAGCATGTCCCGGAACTGGCGTTTGAGGACGGTCTTCTTCAACTCCTTGACCCGCTGCGCCCGCCACCGCAGGGCCACGCGCGTCGCGATCACCCCGCCGACGATCACGAAGAAGGCGTCGAGGATGCGGGTGGTCAGCGTGGCCGCGCCGTCGGCGTTCTTGCCCAGGCCCCCGAAGAAGACGTATCCGACGAAGCCGCCCGCGACGAAGCCCACGAGCATCGTGGCGACCCGCTCGAAGCCGGTGAGGCGGTACACCCCGTAGTTGTAGGTGGGGGTGTTGATCGCGGAGACGTACCACTGCGGCGCGCGGGGACCGGTGCGGTCCACGGGACCCCTCTGCCGCGTGCCCGGCGCGCTCGCGGGGCTGCTGACGCTCATGCGGTCACCTCAGATCTCGATGTCGAAGCCGGCCAGGCGGAGCTTGGACGTGTTCACCATGGCGTTCGTGGTGCGGTTGAGGGCTCCCGAGACCTTGTCCGCCTCGCTCGAGTCGTCCTCCTCGAAGACGTAGAGCGGGTTGACGACGATCTCACCGCCCTCGTACCCCACGATCTCGCTGATCTCCATGGTGCGGCGGGTGTGGTCGCGCAGCCGGGAGAGGTGGACGACGACGTCGAGCGCGGAGGCGATCTGCTGGCGGATCGCGGCCAGCGGCAGGTTGCTCGACCCCTGCAGCACCATGGTCTCCAGCCTGCTGAGCATGTCTCGCGTGGAGTTCGCGTGCCCGGTGGACAGGGAGCCGTCGTGCCCGGTGTTCATCGCCTGGAGCATGTCGAGGGCCTCGGCCCCGCGGACCTCGCCGACGATGATCCGCTCGGGGCGCATGCGCAGGGAGGAACGGATGAGGTCGCGGATCGTGACCTCGCCGGTGCCCGCGACGTTGGCGTTGCGGGTCTCCAGGCGCACGAGGTTGTCGACGTTGTCGATCTGCAGCTCGGCGGAGTCCTCGATGGTGATGACGCGCTCGTGGCGGTCGATGAAGTTGCTCAGCGCGTTGAGGAAGGTGGTCTTGCCCGAGCCGGTGCCCCCGCTGATGAAGACGTTGTGCTTGCTGCGCACCAGGAGCTCGAGCACCCCGGCGATCTCGGGGGACACCGAGCCGTAGCCGATGAGCCGGCGCATCGTCATCGGGGCGCGGGAGAACTTGCGGATCGTGACCGTGGGCCCGTCGAGGGCGACCGGCGGGAGCACGACGTTGACGCGCGAGCCGTCCGGCAGGCGGGTGTCGACGATCGGGTTCGCCTGGTTCACCTCGCGCCCCGCGGTGCCGACGATGCGCTGGATGATGTCCTCCAGCCGGCGCGCGTTCTCGAACTGGGCGGGCAGCCGCTGCACCACCCCGTCCTTCTCGATGAAGATGTCGTCCGGCCCGTTGACCATCACCTCGGTGATGGACTCGTCGGCCAGGAGGGAGTCGAGCAGACCGAGGCCGCGGATCGACCCGTAGACGTGCTGGACGATCCGCACGCGGTCGGAGATCGTCAGGTGCTCCTCGGCGGTCTCGGCGTCCAGGAGATGCTGGATGTACTCCTCGAGGCTCTCGTCGTCGAGCCGCACCAGCTCCGCGCTCGTCGTGACGTGCGTGCGGATGGCCTCGATGAGCTCGTGCTCGCGCTCCGTCCTCACCCGAGCACCTCGGCCAGCAGCGTGCCCAGACGCCCGCTCGCGGCGATCGCGTCGACCACCTGCGTCTCGGTCGCTCCCTCGAAGCGGTTGATGCCGCCGAGCTCGGGGACCGGGAAGTCGCGCACCTGCTCGGTGCCCTTGCTCGAGAAGCGGTTGTAGACGACGCAGGCGCGGGGGAGCATGGTCGTCTCGTTGCGCAGGTCGAGCATCTCCAGCACCTGGTAGCCCTGGACCAGCTTGGCGTTGGCGGTGGGGCGGCCGTCGCTCATCAGCACGAGCCGGGCGCTGCGGTCGAAGAGCTGCAGCGTCGAGGGGCGCGCCGAGAACGGCACATCGACGACGACCTGGTCGTAGGCCCCCGCGGAGACCACCTGGTCGAGCAGGTAGGTGACGTCCTCGTCGGTGAGCTCGAGCATGTCGGCCGGGTGCGCGGGGGCACCGAAGTACGCGGCGCCGTAGGCGTCGTGCAGCACGTGGGCGGCGAGCTGGATCGCGAGGTTGCCGCGCTTGCGCTTGAGGGCGTAGATGACGTCGCTGAACGTCCCTCGTGACTCCTGCGCCGCGCTGAACAGGGTGTCCGAGGCCCCGGACGGGTCGAGGCTCAGGTAGAGCACGCGCTGGTCCTGCAGCGCCAGCAGGCGGCACAGCGCGACGGCGGCCGTCGTCGTCCCCACGCCGCCGGCGGGGGAGGAGAAGGTGACCACGCGCGTGCCGGCCCCGGTCCCGGAGGCGCGCAGCTGCACGGACTCCGAGGCGTCGTCGAAGACCTCCAGCACCTCGCGGTAGATCTGGTCGATCTTGCTGTACTTGCCGATCGCGCGGACGCCCCGGTAGGCGTCCACGTTCGAGGACTCGACGAAGTACGCGTAGCCGCAGCGGCGCGGGACCCGCGAGAGGTCGACGTCGTCGTACGCGTCGCCGATGAGCAGGACGTTCGCCCGGGCGTCGGGCAGCGCGCGCAGCGCCGTCTCGGCGTCGGTGAAGACGAGCAGCTCGATCTTGTCCGCGTAGTGCGCGTCGACGTAGCTCTGGAACCTGGCTGCATACCCCGGGTCGTCGTCGAGGATGGCGAGCCTGATCCGCATCCGTCGTCCTCCGTCTTCTCGCGCTCGTCGTCCAGGGCCCGCGAGGAGCACGTGGCGCCGGCAGAGGCCTGCGCCCGCCGCCCGGCGGACCGTGGGAACTCTATCGAGGGCCCGGTGGGCTGTCGACCGGAACGGTCAGCGTGGACCGCAGGCCGCCGCGTCCGCGGGACCGCTGCCTGCGACGGCGCTCTACGAGGGCTCCGGAGCCACCCGGTCCGCCCACCGGACGACCTCCTCGAGCGCGGACCCGACCGACAGCAGCGTCGCGTCCCCGCCCCACCGACCGGTGAGCATGACGCCCACGGGGACCTGCCCGCCGCCCGGCTGCGGCGCGAGGTCCACCGGCAGGCTGATCGACGGGCGTCCGGTGAGGTTGGCGACGCTCGTCCACGGGGTGTAGCGGGTCTGGGCCGCGAAGTCCGCTGCCGGGTCGGCGTCGTCGCGCAGGGAGCCGACGGGGGCGGGCAGGGCGGCGAGCGTGGGCGTGAGCACCAGGTCCAGGTCGTCCCATGCCTCGGCCGCGCGGCGGGTGAGGCGCTGCGCGTCGGCGAGCGCCTGGGCGTACTCGAGACCGGTGGTGCGGCGACCGAGGTCACGCAGCCACCGGGTGAGCGGTCGCAGGAGGTGCTCGGCCGCCGCGGGCACCGGAGCCTGCAGCGCTCCGACGGACCACAGCGCCATGAACGGCTCCCAGTCCGCGCTCGGGAACGGCACGGAGGCCTCGACGACGTCCATGCCGAGGTCGGCGAGCAGGCGCGCCGTCCGCGTCACGGCCGCCGTGCAGGCGGGGTCGACGGCGGCGTCCTCGGCGACGACGGGCCGGGTGAGCACGCCGACCCGCAGCCGACCGGGCGCCCGCTCGCACGCCTGCCGGAAGGTGGCGTCGCCGCGTGGCGGGGCGTGGAAGGTGTCGCCCGGCCAGGGGCGGGCGAGCACGTCGAGGAAGGCGGCGGTGTCGCGCACCGTCCGGGTGAGCACGCCGTGCGCGGTGAGCCCGGCGCCGTCCACCGCGTGCGGCCCCCAGCTCACCAGGCCGCGGCTCGGCTTGTGACCGACCAGGCCGCAGGCGCTGGCGGGGATGCGCAGCGAGCCGCCGCCGTCGTTCCCGTGCGCCACGGGGACGATCCGGCTCGCCACCGCGGCGGCGGCGCCCCCGCTCGAGCCGCCGGCGGAGCGCGACAGGTCCCAGGGTGTGCGGGCCGGGGGCGCGACCTCCGGCTCGGTGTAGGCCGGCAGACCGAGCTCCGGGGTGCTCGTCTTGCCGACCATGACCGTGCCGGCCGCGCGCAGCAGGGTGACGACGCCGTCGTCCACCGGAGGGACGAGACCCTCCAGCGCCGCCGAGCCCGCGCGCATCGGCACGCCGGCGACCATCGTCAGGTCCTTGACCGGGCACGGCACGCCGAGGAACGGCGGAAGCTCGGCGAGCGTGCCGCTGCGGCGTGCCGCGGCGAGGGTCGCGTCGACGTCGGCGGCCTGGGTGCGGGCGAGCTCCGGCGTCAGGGTGACGAAGGCACCCACGCCCGGGCCGAGCCGCTCGGCACGCTCCAGCGTGTGCGCGGTCACCTCGGCGGCGCTCAGCTCACCCTCGCGCACGGCGGCGGCCAGGTCGAGCGCAGACAGCTCGTGGATCTCGCTCATCCTTCGACCCTAGCCCCGCCCGTGCGCGCTCGTCCCCGCCTCCGTGACGTCGCCGGTCGGCCTCAGCCGGCGGAGGGCGGGCGGGTCATCGACAGGACGTCGAGGGCCTGGTCGAGCTGCGCTTCGGTGACCTCGCCGCGCTCCACGAAGCCGAGGTCGACGACGGCCTGGCGGATCGTCACGCCCTCCTTGACCGCGTGCTTGGCGACCTTCGCGGCGGCCTCGTAGCCGATCACCCGGTTGAGCGGCGTGACGATCGACGGCGAGGACTCGGCGAAGGCGCGGGCGCGCTCGACGTTCGCGGTGATGCCGTCGACGGTCTTGTCGGCCAGCACGCGCGAGGCGTTCGAGAGCAGGCGGACCGACTCGAGCACGCCGAGCGCCATCACCGGGATCTGCACGTTCAGCTCGAAGGCGCCGCTCGCCCCGGCCCAGGCCACGGTCGCGTCGTTGCCGATCACGCGGGCCGCCACCATGAGCACCGCCTCGGGGATCACGGGGTTGACCTTGCCCGGCATGATCGAGGACCCGGGCTGCAGGTCCGGCAGCGCGATCTCGCCCAGACCCGTGTTGGGGCCCGAGCCCATCCAGCGCAGGTCGTTGCAGATCTTGGTGAGCGAGACGGCGATGGTGCGCAGCGCCCCGGAGAGCTCCACGAGACCGTCGCGCGCGCTCTGCGCCTCGAAGTGGTCGCGCGCCTCGGTCACGGGAAGCCCGGTCTCCTCGCGCAGCAGGGCGATGACGCGCTGCGGGAACCCGGCGGGGGTGTTGATGCCGGTGCCCACGGCGGTGCCCCCCAGCGGCACCTCGGCCACGCGGGGCAGCACCGCCTGCAGCCGCTCCACGCCGTAGCGCACGGCCGCCGCGTAGCCCCCGAGCTCCTGGCCCAGGGTGACGGGGGTGGCGTCCATGAGGTGCGTGCGCCCCGACTTGACGACCTCGGCGTACTCGGTGGCCTTCGCCTCGAGGGAGGCGGCCAGGTGCTCCAGAGCGGGCATCAGGTCGTGCGTCACGCCCGCGGTCGCGGCGACGTGGACGGAGGTCGGGAAGACGTCGTTGGAGGACTGCGACGCGTTGACGTGGTCGTTGGGGTGCACGTCGCGGCCCAGGGTGCGGGTCGCGAGGGTCGCCAGGACCTCGTTCATGTTCATGTTCGAGCTGGTGCCCGAGCCGGTCTGGAAGACGTCCACCGGGAAGTGCGCGTCGTGCTGCCCGCCCGCGACCTCGTCCGCCGCGGCGGCGATCGCGTCTGCGACGTCGGCGTCGAGCACGCCCAGCTCCGCGTTGGCCCGCGCCGCGGACTTCTTGATCTGGGCGAGCGCCGCGACGTGCGCGCGCTCGAGGGGGGTGCCGGAGATGGGGAAGTTCTCGACGGCGCGCTGCGTCTGGGCGCGGTAGAGGGCGTCGCGCGGGACGCGGACCTCACCCATCGTGTCGTGCTCGATGCGGAACTGTGCGGCGTCGTTGCCGGTGGTGGAGGTGGAGTCGCTCATGCCCCCATCTTCCACCAGCGTGGCTGGGAGCCGGGAATCCGTCCGCGAGAGATGGGCCGATGGTCCCAGGAGGCGGCCGTGCGGGCTCCGTAGCGTGGAGACGACGGGGAGGAACCCGACCCCGCTCCTCGAGGAGGCTGTCATGACCATCATCGCGCCGACACCCCAGGCCGACCCGGCGCCCGTCACGAGCGGTCCCTGGCGCGGCTTCCAGGACGGCCCCTGGACCACCACCGTCGACGTCCGGGACTTCGTCCAGCGCCACTACACCCCCTACGAGGGCGACGCGTCGTTCCTCACGGGGCCGACGGCGCGGACGCGGGCCGTCCACGAGGTGCTGGAGCGCGACTACCTGTCGATCGAGCGCGCGAGGCGGGTGTATGACGTCGACACGCACGTCCCCGCGGACATCGACGCCTTCGGTCCGGGCTACATCTGCCCGCAGGACGACGTCGTCGTCGGCCTGCAGACGGACGTGCCGCTCAAGCGCGCCATGATGCCGAACGGTGGCTGGCGCATGGTCGAGACGGCGATCACGGAGGCCGGCCTCGAGCCCGACCCCGAGATCAGGAAGATCTTCACCAGGTACCGCAAGACGCACAACGACGCGGTCTTCGACGTCTACACCCCGCGCATCCGCGCGGCGCGCTCGTCCCACATCGTCACCGGACTGCCCGACGCCTACGGCCGCGGCCGCATCATCGGCGACTACCGGCGCGTGGCCCTCTACGGCGTCGACGCCCTGATCGCGCACAAGGAGAAGGACAAGGACCGCGTCGTCGGCCAGCCGTTCTCCGAGAGCTGGGCCCGCTACCGCGAGGAGCACGCCGAGCAGATCCGCGCGCTGCGCAGGCTCAAGGCGATGGCCGCGAGCTACGGCTTCGACATCTCCGGCCCGGCCACCACCTTCCAGGAGGCCGTGCAGTGGACCTACTTCGGCTACCTGGCCTCGATCAAGTCGCAGGACGGCGCGGCGATGAGCATCGGGCGGCTCTCGGGCTTCCTCGACGTCTACGCCGAGCGCGACCTCGCCGAGGGCACCCTCACCGAGACCGGCGCGCAGGAGATCGTCGACGCTCTCGTGCTCAAGCTCCGCATCGTGCGGTTCCTGCGCACGATCGACTACGACCAGATCTTCTCCGGCGACCCGTACTGGGCGACATGGTCCGACGGCGGCCTGGGCGAGGACGGGCGCACCCTGGTCACCAGGACGTCGTTCCGGCTGCTGCAGACCCTGCGCAACCTCGGCCCCGCCCCGGAGCCCAACATCACGATCTTCTGGGACGACACCCTGCCCGCCGGGTACAAGGAGCTGTGCGCGGCGATCAGCATCGAGACGTCCGCCATCCAGTACGAGTCCGACGAGCAGATCCGGGCGCACTGGGGCGACGACGCGGCCATCGCCTGCTGCGTCTCGCCGATGCGGGTCGGCAAGCAGATGCAGTTCTTCGGCGCCCGCGTCAACGCCGCCAAGGCCCTGCTGTACGCGATCAACGGCGGGCGCGACGAGATGACCGGCACACAGGTCGTCGACGGCTTCGAGCCCGTCACGGGCGACGGCCCGCTCGACTTCGACGACGTGTGGCACCGGTACGACGCCATGCTCCAGTGGGTCGCCGAGACGTACGTCGAGGCGCTGAACATCATCCACTACAGCCACGACCGCTACGCCTACGAGGCCGTCGAGATGGCGCTGCACGACAGCGACATCGTGCGGACCATGGGCTGCGGCATCGCGGGGCTCTCCATCGTCGCGGACAGCCTGTCGGCCGTCCGATACGCGACCGTCACGCCGGTGCGCGACGAGACCGGCCTCGTCGTCGACTACCTCACCGAGGGAGACTTCCCGCGGTACGGCAACGACGACGACCGGGCCGACGGGCTCGCCCGGCTCGTGGTCCGCACGGTGATGGACAAGATCCGCGACCTGCCGATGTACCGCGACGCCGTGCCCACCCAGTCGGTGCTGACGATCACCTCGAACGTCGTCTACGGCAAGGCCACCGGCTCCTTCCCGTCCGGGCACCGCCAGGGCACGCCTTTCGCCCCGGGCGCGAACCCGGAGAACGGGGCGGACACCCACGGGATGGTCGCCTCGATGCTCTCGGTCGCCAAGCTCGACTACGACGACGCCCTCGACGGCATCTCGCTGACGAACACGATCACGCCGAGCGGCCTGGGACGCGACAAGGCCGAGCAGGTCGGCAACCTGGTGGGCATCCTCGACGCCGGGACGGGTGCGGGGCTCTACCACGCGAACATCAACGTGCTCAGCCGCGAGACGCTCCTCGACGCGATCGACCACCCCGAGAAGTACCCGAGCCTCACCGTGCGGGTCTCCGGCTACGCGGTGAACTTCGTCAAGCTCACGCGCGAGCAGCAGCTCGACGTGCTGAGCCGTACCTTCCACACCTCGGCCTGACGGGCCGCACCACGATCGCGGGGCGTGCGTCGCACGTCACCGCCACGACCTCCGGGGCCCGGGTCCGGGCTGGGGCACGGGCCCCGGAGCCCCCGTCCGGAGCACCAAGGAGATGGTCGCCATGACCACGACGCACCCGGTGCCGCTCGGCATCCCCGTGCCGGTCACCCCCACGGCATGCCCGCCGGCGGTGTCGACGGACCTCTCTGGCCCGACGGTCGGCGAGGGGCCTGACAAGGACTTCGCGGCTCCCGCGGAGCGCTCGCGGGGTGCGGGCACGAGCGGCCTGCAGCGTGCCGACGTCGACCGGGCCGACCGCCTCGCGGCCATGCGGGCCGGCACGCTCGGCTCGATCCACTCCTGGGAGCTGGTGACCGCCGTGGACGGTCCGGGCACCCGCATGACCGCCTTCTTCGCGGGCTGCCCGCTGCGCTGCCAGTACTGCCACAACCCCGACACCTGGCGCATGCGGGACGGCGAGGCGATCACCTCCGGGGAGCTGATGCGCCGCGTCGCGCGCTACCGGCCGGTGTTCCAGGCGTCGGGCGGCGGGCTGACGCTCTCCGGTGGGGAGGTGCTGATGCAGCCCGCCTTCGCGGCCACGATCCTGCACGAGGCGCACGCGCTGGGGATCCACACGTGCATCGACACCTCGGGCTACCTGGGCGCCTCGTGCACGGACGCCATGCTGCGCGACATCGACCTGGTGCTGCTCGACGTGAAGTCGGGGATACCGGAGACCTACCGCCGGGTCACCGGCCGCGAGCTCCGGCCGACGATCGACTTCGGCGACCGGCTGGCCGCAGCCGGCGTGGAGACCTGGGTGCGCTTCGTGCTGGTGCCGGGCCTGACCGATGCCCCGGAGAACGTCGAGCGCGTGGCCGACATCGTCGAGCCGTGGGGCAACGTGTCCCGCGTCGAGGTGCTGCCCTTCCACCAGATGGGCAAGGACAAGTGGCAGGCCCTGGGCCTGCGCTACGACCTCGAGGACGCCCGCCCGCCGTCGACCGCGCTGGTCGCCCGGGTCCGCGACCAGCTCCGCGCCCGCGGCCTCACCGTCTACTGAACCGGAGCGAGCCGGACGGTGGGGGTCGCGCAGCGGCACGCGCCGGGAGGCGAGCGCAGGTTCAGCAGACCGAAGGCATCGTCTACTGAACCGGAGCGAGCCGGACGGTGGGGGTCGCGCAGCGGCCCGCTCGGGGTCAGGCGGGGATGTCGAGGGGGGCGTCGAGGTCGCCGCGCACGTCGAGCAGCCGCACCAGGCCGTCCGAGATCGAGTACTCGACGCCGACGATCGCGAGCCGCCCGGCGTCGACCGCGCGCGCCACCGCCGTCGAGTAGGTGTAGATCATGTCGACGGTGTTGCGGGTGTGCTCGCGGCCCAGCTCGCGGGGGCCGGTCGGCAGCTCCATCACGCCGTCGTGCAGGCGGGTCGCCGACGGGATGACCCGGTCGACGACCGCGCGCACCATGCCGTCCGCCTGCACGCCGGTCTTCAGCGTCTCGTAGGCCGCGGCGACGGCGCCGCAGCGCTCGTGCCCCGCGACGACCAGCAGCGGGGTGCCGAGCACCTCCGTGCCGTACTCCACGGAGCCGATCACGGTGGTGTCGATGACGTGGCCGGCGTTGCGGATCACGAAGGCGTCGCCCAGGCCGAGGTCGAAGACGATCTCCATCGCGGCCCGCGAGTCCGAGCAGCCGAAGAAGGAGGCGAAGGGAGCCTGCCCGTCGACCAGGGTGGAGCGTCTCGCCGCGTCCTGCGCGGGGTGCGACATGGTTCCGGCGGCGAACCGGGCGTTGCCCTCGCGCAGGGCCTGCCAGGCCTCGGTGGGGGTGGTGTAGGCGCGTGTCGTGGTCATGCGGACTCCTTCTTCTCCGTGCTGCCGGCGCGCTCCGTGGCAGGGGCGACGGCGAGCGCCGGGCCCTGCCCGAGGGTGTGCCGGGTGCTCGGCGTCACCGGGAGGGAAGCTCCAGGTGGGCGTCGATCTTGTTGCGCCGGGGCGGGTTCGCCCCGGCGTGGGCGAGGGTGTAGGCGCACAGGTCGGCGCACCAGCGCAGGATCGCGTTCAGGGTCTGCAGGTCGATCTCCTCGAGCTGCCGCAGCCGGTCGGTGCCGAGCAGCCCCGCCTGCCACAGCCCGTCGATGAGGGCACCGGTGGCGGCGTCGCCCGCCCCCACGCGGTCGACGATCGTGGTGGCCGCCGTCGGGACGTGGACCTCGCCGCGCGCCGTGATCGCCGTCGCGCCCTGGGGGCCCTGCGTGACCACGACGAGAACGGGGTGGCGCTCGCGCGCGATGCGCCGGGCCACGTCGATCGGGTCCTCGTACGGGTAGATCCACAGCAGGTCGACATCGCTGACCCGGATCACGTCCGCGACGTCGATGAACTCCTCGATGCGCCGTCGGGTGTCCTCGGGGTCGTCGACGAGCGTGGGGCGCACGTTGGGGTCGAAGAACTTGGTGGCGTGCTCGGCGGAGCGCAGCAGCCGCAGCACCTTGTCCGCGCCGGGCTCGAGCACGGTCGCGAGCGAGCCGGTGTGCACCGCGACGACGTCGTCGGGGACCGTCGCGTCATCGGGCAGGTCCCAGGTGAGCTCGAAGGTGTACGTGGCGTTGCCCTCGTGGTCGAGGACGGCCGAGGCGATCGGGGTCATGGGCGCGGCGCCCGGGCCGACCGGGACGTCCACGCCGGAGTCGGCGAGCCACTCGCGGATGATGTCCGCGTAGGCGTCCGCGCCGAGCCAGGTGAGCAGCTCGACCGGGTAGCCGAGGCGCCCCACCGTGATCGCGACGTTCGCGGGGCTGCCGCCGCAGTGCTCGCGCACGGTCCCGTCGACCTGCTGCACGACGTCGATGAGCGCCTCGCCGACGACGAGGACCCGGTTGCGCCGCCGCTCTCCGATGAGCATGTCCACGGGCTCGACCGGCTCGGCGGGGGGCACGGTGCTCGGGGTCATGCGTCGTCCTCCGTCTCGTCGGTCGTGGGCGCCACGGCCGTGGCGGCGGCCAGCCGCTCGCGGGCCCCGTCGAGCCACGACTGGCAGCGCGCGGCGAGGGCCTCCCCACGCTCCCACAGCCGCAGCGACTCCTCGAGGGTCGCGCCGCCGGACTCGAGCCGGCTCACGACGGCGACCAGCTCGTCACGCGCCTGCTCGTACGTCAGGGTCGCGAGGTCGTCGGAGTCGGCGGTCGCTGGCTCGGGTACGGGTCGCGTGCTCACCGTCACAGTTAACCACCGCTCGCACGGGCCGATGACCCGCGCTCGGCGGTCGCGTCCTGCACGGTCGCGCTCAGGGAACCGTGCGCGAGCCGCACGTCCACCCTGTCTCCCGGCGCCACGCGCGCAGCGTCCTGCACGACGCCTCCCTCGGCGTCGAGGACGACGGCGTAGCCACGGGCGAGGGTGGAGGCCGGAGACAGGGCGGTCACCTGGGCCGCGAGCCGCGCGACCTCCCCGGCCTGTCGGTCGAGCGTCGTCCGGAGCTCGGCCCGCAGGGCGGCCCGTGCCGCGTCGAGCTCGTGCTGCGCCCGGTCCACGAGGTGCTCGGGCGCGGCGAGGCAGGGGCGTGAGCGCAGCACGTCAAGCCCGGCCTGCTCGCGCAGCAGCCGGGCATCGACGAGGCTGTGCAGCCGCCGCCGGGCCTGGGCCAGGCGGGCGCGCTCCTCCATGACGTCCGGCACGATGCGCTTGGCGGCGTCCGTGGGGGTCGAGGCGCGGTGGTCGGCGACGAGGTCGAGCAGCGGGCTGTCCGTCTCGTGGCCGATCGCCGAGACCAGCGGGGTGCGGCAGGCGGCCGCGGCGCGCACCAGGCTCTCGTTGCTGAACGGCAGGAGGTCCTCGACGGCCCCGCCGCCCCGTGCGACGACGATGACCTCGACCTCCGGCAGAGCGTCGAGCTCGGCGATCGCCGCCGAGACCTGGGCGACGGCGCTCGTGCCCTGGACGGCGACCTCGCGGATCGCGAACCGCACGTTGGGCCAGCGCGCCCGGGCGTTCACGACGACGTCGTGCTCGGCCTTGGACTCGCGCCCGCACACGAGGCCGACGGTCGCGGGCAGGAACGGCAGGGGCCGCTTGCGGTCGGCGTCGAACAGGCCCTCGGCCGCCAGCACCCGCTTCAGGTGCTCGATCCGGGCGAGCAGCTCGCCCACGCCGACCTGGCGCAGCTGGTCGGCCTGCAGCTGCAGGGTGCCGCGCTTGGTCCAGAACACGGGACGCGCATGGACGACGACATGGTCGCCCTCGGCGACCTGCGGCGACCGGGCCATGACGTCCGCGAACAGGCTGACCGGCAACGACACGTCCTGGTCGGTGTCCCGCAGGGTGAGGAAGGCGAGGCTCGCGCCGCCCCGGCGGTTGAGCTGCACCACCTGGCCCTCGACCCACAGCGGGGACATCCGCTCCACGTAGGCGCGGATGTTCTCGGACAGCAGCCGCACGGGCCAGGGCGTGGACGCGGTCGTGTCACGCGCGAGGCGGGGCAGCGGAGCGGGGCGCCCGGCGGTGTCCGGGGGCTCGTCGGCGGGGGTCACCGTGCCAGTGTGCCCGACCGTCCGGCGGTCGGGCACACCGGCACGGGAACCTTCCCGCGCGTCTGTCACCGGACGCGCACGGTGACCTTCTTGCTGTGCGAGGTCTTGACGGTGCTCGACCCGAGGTACCTCACCTTGACCTTGTACCGCCCGGGCTTCAGCCGCTTGGACGTCACGGAGGTCTTGCCGTGCTTCCTCAGGGTGACCTTCTTCAGCTTCTTCGGGTGCTTCTTGCCCGCGAGGAGCGTCACCTTGCCGGTCGGGCGGCCGTGGTGCGCGGAGGTCACCGTGACCTTGACCTTGATGCGGCCCGCCTTCGTGACCTTCACCCGCGCGGTGACCTTCGACCTGGCCTTGGCCGGGTGCGTGGTCGGCGGTGTGACGGGGGGAACGACCGGTGGCGTCACCACGGGCGCGGCCTCGACCGTCAGGTCCACGGCGTCCTCGGAGGCGGCGAAGGCGTCGTCGCCCGAGTAGACCACCCGCAGGTGGTGCGGGCCGACGGCGAGCGACGACGGCAGCGCCAGAGCGACCCGCCCGCCGACCAGCGCCCCGGTGGCGAGCACCGTCGAGCCCTCGAGGACGGTGACCGTCCCGGTCGCCTCACCACCGGTCCCGGCCACCCCCACGGAGACGACGACGTCGTCGCCCTGGACGGCGGGGCTCGTCACCGAGGCGACCGTGACGGTCGCGGCGACGGGCGCCGTCTGCGCGGGGACGTCGATGACGTGGGTGGGCTCGACGTTCCCCGCGACATCGCGGCCGCGGTAGGCGATCGTCGTGGCGCCGGGTCCGAGGTCCAGGGGCGCGGACCAGGTCTGCCAGTCGGTGCTGGACGCGACGCGGTACTCGAGCGCGGCGAGACCGGAGGTGGCGTCGGCGCCGACGAGCGTCAGGGTCCGAGCCTGGGGGTCGAGCCGTGCCGCGGAGACCGGAGCGGTCGCGTCGACGCGGAAGCGCTCGCTGACGACGTCGGAGACGTTGCCCGCGCGGTCCGTGCTCCGCGCGCTGACGACCGTGTCCCCGTCGTCGAGCGTGAAGGGTGCGGCCGCTGCCGCCCACGGGCCGTCGTCGAGGCGTGCCTCGAGCGTGTCGACCCCGCTGAGATCGTCGTCGCCCATGACGGTCAGCAGGACGGGCGCGGTGTACCAGCCGCTCTCGCCGGGCACGGCCGGTGTGCTCATCGAGACGGTGGGCGCCGTGGTCTCCGTGACGGGTGCGGTGGCCGCCGACCTCGTGACCTGGCTGGTGGTGCCCGCGCTGCCGGTGACGACGGCGGTGATCTCGTGGCCGTAGTCGGCCGCGGTCAGGGTGTAGGTCGTGCCCGTCGCGCCCGGGACCGTGGTCCCGTCGCGCTCCCAGCCGACGCTCGTGGCGGTGAAGCTGGGCAGCCACGCGCCGGTCGTCGCGGTCAGCTCCTCGCCGACGACGGCGTCGCCGGACACGCTCGGCGTCGCCGTGGCGTGCACCGTGACGGGCGTCAGGCCGTCCAGCGCGTCGTCGAGGGCGTCCGTGACGATCGCGAGGTAGGCGGCCGTCGGCGTCTGCTCCCGTGCCTCCTGGGCGTAGTGCAGGGCGTTCTCGAGGGTGGGCCACCCGCTGGCCCAGTCGTCCTCGTGGAGCGCCTGCGCCTGGGACAGCAGGGCGTCGAGGCCGGTGTAGTCGTTCGCGGGAGCGGTGAAGAACTCCAGGTCCGCGACGTTGCCGAACTGGGCGGTGCCCACCGCGTAGCGGAAGTAGGTGTAGGGCAGCCTGCTCGCGGGCGACGTCATGACCGCGGTCTGGGAACCGGGGTTGGTCAGCGGCGGGGTCGTGATCTTGTACAGCTCGGTCCAGGTGGTGCCGTCGTTCGAGCCCTCGATCACGTTGCCGATCATGCGCGTCTCGAAGGTCGCGCGGGCCACGTAGCCGATGCCGGCGAGCACGACGGGGCTGGTGGTGTGCACCCCGAAGAAGGCACCGGCGCGCCCGTCGTAGTAGGTCGCGGGATTGGCGTCGAAGGCGTTGAGATAGTTGCCGTCCGCCGGTGTGCCCTCGCGGGCGAAGGTCGTCGCGCCCTCGAGCAGCCGGACGTTCTGCATGTCCGCGACCGAGCCGACGAGGGTGGCGATCGTGGCCTCCGCGTCGCGCAGGGTCTGCTGGTTGCCGACGGTGGCGGCGACGTCACCGGGCAGGGCGTCGAGCGCGCTGCGGATCGCCTCGACCTCGCCGCGCTTGGCGACCAGGTTGGCCGCGGTGATCGGACCGACGGCGTCGATGCGGGCCTCGAGGGCGGAGGCGGCGCCGGCCAGCTCCTCGTAGCGCGGCAGCTGCGCGAGATCGGTGGCCGTGGCCGGCGTGAGGCGCAGCGCGTAGCCGGTGGAGGCCTTCATCGCGGGGGAGAGCACCGTGTGCGAGTCGACGAGGAACGTCCCGGAGCCCAGACCGTTGGCGGTGTCGGTGCTCGTGGGCGCGAAGGCGGCCGCTCGGTACACGGTGCCGGCGGCGAGGAAGCCCAGGTCGATCGTCGCGGTGCGGTCCGCGGAGGTGATCGCACCGATGTACCAGGAGTCGCCCGAGCGGCGAGCGACGGTGGCGTGGTCGGTCACCGACGCCTCCAGCGTGCGGGTCTCGTCCCAGGCGGCGGGCAGGTTGTCCCACAGCTCGGGGGCAGGGTTGAACGTGGTGGGGCCGGAGTCGTACCAGTAGAGCGTCTGCAGCCCGGTCGACCACACGATCGTGCTCGCGTAGCGGAACGAGCGCGAGGTGTTGCGGGTCAGCATGAAGCACCAGGTGTGGTCGGACGGTCCGACGACGCCACGGGTGAACAGCGAGGTGAGGTCCTGGGTGGCGCTCGGGTTCTCCTCGTCGCCGAAGACCCCCTCGGTGGTGAGCAGGTTCGGGTAGGTCCGTTCGACGCCGGTGGGCAGGAGCTCGTCGTGGATGTCGACGACGAGGTGCGCGTCGGCGGCGAGGGAGACCCAGTCGTAGACGGTCGTGGTGGCGAGCTGCGAGCCGACCGGCACGAAGCCGAACTTGATGCCTCCCACGCCCCAGTTGTCCGCGGCGTAGTGGAACCAGTCGTCGAGCGTCCCCGCCTGGTAGTGGGCCCACAGGGCGCGGTAGTTGACGTAGAGGATGATCTTGACGCCCTTGCTGCGGGCGTAGGTGCCGATCGTGGCGGGGTCGAAGTTGGCGATCGGCGCGTAGAGGTTCGTCGCGGAGCCCTCGGGGCCGTACCACCCGGCGTCGAACAGGACGTAGTCGAGGTTGCGCTCGGCGGCGAAGTCGACGGCGGCCTTGCCGCCCGGGGTCGTCAGGGTGGTCCCGCGGAACTGGCGGCCGGGGTGGACCCAGGAGGTGTCCTCCAGCGCGCTCGGGGCGGCGAGCGACTTCACGAGGTAGCCGTGGTCGAGGAGCTCGCCCTCGTCGTCCCCGAGCACGACGGTGCGCCACGGGGTGGAGAAGCTCGTGGAGGAGACGTCGACCTTGACGGGGGTGTCCGTCCAGCCGGTGCCGAGGTTCACCCCGCCGGTCGCGCCGTCGAGCTTGCTCACGAGCGTCCCGGAGGCGACGTCGAGCGGGGTGAGGAACATGCGGGTGTAGTCGAGCTGGTCCGACTCGGTGATCGTCGCGGCGTAGCCGTCACCCAGCACGGTCAGGGGGCGGGCGTACGTCATGCCCGCGGTCAGGCCGGTCGCCGGCGTGACGGTGGGGGTGTTCTGCTGGTGCCCGTTCGGGTGGGCAAGGACGGTGGCGTCGTCGACGAGGTCGAAGGTGGACTGCTCCGAGCCGATGGTGAAGGCGGCACGGCCCTGCTCCTGGCCCAGGACGTACCGGAAGCCGAGCCCCTCGTCGTAGGCGCGCAGCACGATCGAGAGCTCGTGGCCGCTCGCGGACTCGAGCGTCGTCGTGAGCTCGGTGTAGCTGTCCGGGACGGTGCTGCGGGTGCCGAAGTCGTCGTGCCAGGTGCCGGTGTGGGTGACGGTGCCGGTCGAGACGAGCGTGAACGGCGCCGCGTAGGCCCCGTCGCTCGCGGTCAGGCCCAGCGTCGAGGGCTGGAGCACCGTGCGGCCCTGGTACTCGAGCTCGTAGGTGGGCACCCCGTCGTCGAGCCAGAGGCTCGCCGTCACGTCATGGTTCGGCGACTGGGCGGTCGGGGCGTCGCTCGGGGCGTCGGCGGTCGCCGTCGTCCCTGCTCCCGCGCCGGGGCCTGCGGCCAGGGCAGGAGCGGGGGACAGTGCTGCGGTGGCCAGCGCCCCCGCCACCGCCAGTGCCAGTGCACCGGAGGTCGCGCGGCGTCGTCGGTCGTGTCGTTCGCTGCCTCGTGGGGCTCTCATGCGTCTTCCCTCGCCGGTCGTCGGCCCGGGTCCTCGACGACCCGGGGCCGGACGGGGCCTCGTCGCCGCCGTCCTGCGCACCACCCTAGCTCATCGCGTCGAAAACGAAAATAGATGCTTCGAAAACGAAAGTGTTTGGCGGCGGCTGTTCGCCACGGGGTGAGCGGCGCAACACCCGCCTCTCACCCCGCCACGCCTAGACTGGGACGGTGACCCACCAGAGCGCGAAGCGAGTCCTCCTGGCGGCGCCGCGTGGCTACTGCGCAGGCGTGGACCGGGCCGTCGTCGCCGTCGAGAAGGCTCTGAACCACTACGGGGCGCCGGTCTACGTGCGCAAGGAGATCGTCCACAACAAGTTCGTGGTGGAGACCCTCGCCGCCCGCGGCGCGATCTTCGTCGACGACACCGACGAGGTGCCCGAGGGGGCGCGCGTGGTGTTCTCCGCGCACGGCGTCTCCCCTGCGGTGCACCAGGCGGCCGAGGCGCGCAGCCTCCAGACGATCGACGCCACGTGCCCGCTCGTCACGAAGGTCCACAAGGAGGCCGTCCGCTTCGCCGCGGACGACTACGACATCCTGCTCATCGGCCACACCGGGCACGAGGAGGTCGAGGGCACCGCCGGGGAGGCCCCGCAGCACATCCAGGTCGTCAACTCGCCCGACGCCGTCGAGGACGTCGTGGTGCGCGACCCGGACAAGGTCGTGTGGATCTCCCAGACCACCCTGTCGGTGGACGAGACGATGGAGACGGTGCGCCGCCTGCGCGAGCGCTTTCCGACGCTGCAGGACCCGCCGTCGGACGACATCTGCTACGCGACCCAGAACCGGCAGGTCGCCGTCAAGAAGCTCGCTGCGGACTGCGACCTGGTGATCGTGGTCGGGTCGGCGAACTCCTCGAACTCGGTGCGGCTCATGGAGGTCGCGCTCGAGGCCGGGGCGCGGTCCTCGCAGCGGGTGGACGGCGCGCACGAGCTGGACGACGCCTGGTTCGACGGCGTGCGCACTGTGGGGGTGACCTCCGGGGCGTCCGTGCCCGAGGTGCTCGTGGACGAGCTGCTCGCCGACCTCGCCGGCCGGGGGTACGGCGACGTCGAGGAGGTGCGCACCGCGACCGAGGACCTGATGTTCTCGCTGCCGCGTGAGCTGCGCGCCGACCTGAAGAAGGCCGGCGCGGGTGCGGGCCGGCCCCGTCCTGAGGGGCGGCGCTCGCTGTCCGTCGAGCCTGTCTGAGCCCCGCGGTCGTCCCCTCGTGCTCCCGACGCCGGTGCCGGAGAATGTGTGGAGCGTGGGCAGCGCGCTGAGCGTGCGCGGTCTCGTCAAGCGGTTCGGGGCCAAGACGGCGGTCGCCGGCGTCGACCTCGACGTGCCCCTCGGTGCCTGCTTCGGCCTGGTCGGCCCGAACGGCGCCGGCAAGACCACCACCCTGTCGATCGCCAGCGGTCTGCTGCGGCCCGACGCCGGGCGTGTCACCGTGCTCGGCCAGGACCTGTGGTCGAACCTCGTGTCGGCCAAGCAGGTGCTCGGCATCATGCCGGACGGCGCCCGTCTCTTCGACCGGCTGACCGGCGCGCAGCTCGTCACCTACGCCGGGCTGCTGCGAGGGATGGACTGCCGCACCGTCGCCCAGCGGCGCGAGGAGCTGCTCGATGTGCTCGGGCTGACCGCGGACGCGGGGACCCTGGTGGTCGACTACTCGGCCGGCATGCTGAAGAAGATCACCCTGGCCTCCGCGCTGGTCCACGCGCCGCGCGTGCTGCTGCTCGACGAGCCCTTCGAGGCGGTCGACCCGATCTCGGCGGCGGTGATCCGCGACATCCTCGAACGGTTCACCGCCGGTGGCGGGACCGTGGTGGTCTCGAGCCACGTGATGGATCTCGTGGAGCGGATGTGCGACCACGTCGCGATCATCGCCGACGGCGTGGTGCGTGCCGCGGGCACGCTGTCCGAGGTGCGCGGCGCGGGGACGCTCGAGGAGCGCTTCGTGGAGCTCGTCGGAGGGATGCCGGCCCGGGCGGAGCTGCCGTGGTTGCTGTCCTGATCCGTCTCAAGCTCGCTCTGCTCGCCAACGCGTTCCGTCGCAGCCCGTGGCAGGTGGTGGGGATGGCGCTCGCGGTGGTGTACGGGCTGGGGCTCACGGCCGGGGCGCTCGCCGCGATCCCGCTGCTTGCGCGCCAGGACGTCGAGTTCCTCCGGGCGTACTGGGTGGTCGGCGGCACGATCGCCGTGCTGGGCTGGGCGATCGTGCCGCTGGTCTCGGGCGGGGCGGACATGACCCTCGACCCGCGTCGCTTCGCGACCTTCGCCGTGCCGCAGCGAGCCATGCTGTGGGGTCTGGGGGTCGCCTCCGTGGTGGGCGTGCCGGGCCTGGTGACGGTGGTCCTCGCGCTCGCCAACTCTCTGGTGTGGTCGCAGGCTGCGCCGCGGGTGATCCCGGTCGCTCTGGGGTGCGCGGTCCTGGGCGTCGCGACCTGCGTGCTGGCGTCCCGCGCGGCGACCGCGGTGCTGGGGCGGGTGCTGGCCACGCGCTTCTCCCGGGTCGCGATGGCGCTCGGTGTGGTCGTCCCGCTGGCTGCCTTCGTGCTCCTGGTCTCGCGGGCCACGGGCAGGGGGCCGGTCCAGCTCGACGCTGACCTCCTGCCGACCATCGCCAGGGTGCTGGCGTGGACGCCGGCTGGGGCGGTGTGGGCGGTGACCACGGACGTCGAGGCAGGCGCGTGGGGCTTCGCCGTCGCGAGGGCAGCGATCGCGGCGGCGACGTTGGCAGGGCTCGTGGTGCTGTGGTCGCGCGGCATGCGCGCGTCGGTGGAGTCCCCGGACGACGGTCGGCAGGGCAGCGCCGGTGGACGAGGGCTCGGGCTCTTCGCGCGAGCGGCGACGCCTTCTGGGGCCATGGTCGCCCGCTGCCTGGCGTACTGGTTCCGCGACGCCCGGTACGCCGCGGGGCTGGCGATCGTCCCGTTCATCCCGTTCGTGCTGTTCCTCGCCTCCGGCGGCCACGGGGTGCTCATGCTCTCGCTGGGGCCGTTCGTGGCCTTCGTGCTGGGGTGGGCCATCTCGGTCGACATCGCGTACGACGGGGGAGCGTTCTGGATGCAGCTGGCGAACAGCGTGCCGGGGTGGGCCGACCGGTGGGGGCGTGTGCTGGCGGTGCTGGTGATCGCCGTTCCGGTCGAGGCGCTCGCGGTCACGGGGTCGTTGTGGGCCACGGGGCGGTGGGACGCGACACCGGCGGTGGTGGGCATGACGCTCGGCGTCCTGCTCGTCTCGTGCGGGTTGGCGAGCATCATGTCGGTGCTGTTCGTGTACCCGGTGCCCGCAGCGGGGGAGAACCCCTTCACCGCGCCGACCGGCGGAGCGGCGCTCAACATGGCGACCCAGCTCGTCGGCTGGCTCGCCCTCGTGCTGTGCGTCAGCCCGCTGCTGGTGACCGGGATCGTCGCGGTCGCACGACACTCGACGGTGCTCGGCCTGGTGTGCCTCGCGCTCGGTGTGCTCGGCGGTGCAGGCGCGGTGTGGGCCGGTGTCGTCCTGGGCGGACGCCGGCTCGACCTGACCGGCCCGGACCTCATGGCCAAGGTCGTCGCGTCACGCTGAGGTCCCGGCCTCCAAGGTCTCCGGGGCCGTCGTGCGTGGCACCCGGGTCTCCGCGCGAGCGATCTCCGCGTCCTCGACCTCGGCAGCGAACGAGCCTGCGCCCTCGGCGGTCGGCGCGGCGTACACGTCCTCCTTCTGCGCGGGCACCGCGAGCACCTCCAACGGCGGGGATGCTTCGAGGGAGGCCTCCAGCCCCTGCAGCTCGGAGAACCGGCGCGCCTGCGTCACGACGTTGCGGTCCAGCGAGCTGTTGAAGGCGTTGAAGGCGGTGACCACGCCGTTGATCCTGCTGCTGAGGGTCTTGAGGTGCCCGCCCATCGTCCCGAGCCGCTTGTGCAGCTCCTTGCCGACGGTGAGCACCTGTTGCGCCTCGGTGGTCAGCTGCTCCTGGCGCCACGTGTAGGCGACGGTCCGCAGCACCGCGACGAGCGTCGCCGGCGTCGCCAGGACGATGTTCTTCTCGAAGGCGTTCTCGAGGATGCCCGGGTCCTGCTCGAGCGCCGCCTGCAGGAACGTCTCCGCGGGCAGGAACATGACCACGTACTCGGGGCTGCCGACGACCTGGTCCCAGTACTGCTTCGCGTGCAGGTCGTCGATGTGCTTGCGCACGTGCCGCGCGTGCGCGTCGAGCCGGTTCTTGCGCGTGGCCTCGTCACCTGCCTCCATGGCCTCCAGGTAGCCGCTGAACGGCGTCTTCGCGTCGACGACGACATGCTTGTTGCCGGGCAGGTGCACCACGAGGTCGGGCCGCAGCGCACCGTCGTCCGTGGTCACGGAGACCTGCTCGTCGAAGTCGACGTGGGCGAGCATGCCCGCCGCCTCGACGACGCGACGCAGCTGCAGCTCGCCCCACCGGCCGCGCACGTGCGGCGCACGCAGCGCCGTGACGAGCTGGTTGGTCTCCGAGCGAAGCAGCTCCGAGGAGGACCGCATCTGCGCGACCTGCTCCTGCAGGGCGGCATGTGCCTCGGCACGGGCCTTCTCCGCCGCCGTCACCTCGCGCCGGACGTCACCGAGGGTGGTGCGCAACGGCTCGACCATCTGCCGCACCGCCTCCTCGCGCTTCGCGAGCTCGGCCTCCGAGGCCTGGTGCGCGCGCTTGAACCGCTCGTCCGCCTGGTCGAGCAGCGAGCGGCTGGTCGAGGCAAGGACCTTGCCGGCGAGCGCCTCGAAATCGGCGGAGCGCTGCCGTTCGTCCTCCTGCAGCTCCAGCACCCTGCGCTCGGCGGCCTGCGCGCGCTCGAGGGCCGCTGCCCTGCTCGCGGCGAGGTCCGCTGACTGCTGGCTCGACCTGGCGCGCGCGAGCCCCCAGCCTGCGACCAGACCGAGGACCACTCCGACGAGGACTCCGATGACCGTTCCCATGCGTCGGACTCTGCCAGGGGCCTCTGACACGACTGCCGAGAGGGGCTGCGAGCGCGACGGGATGGGTGGGACGTCGGGGAGGAGGGCGCGGTGCCGGTCGCGCGACTGAACGGGGACGGGAGCGCCCGGGAGGCGCGTCGGAGGTCGCCGGTAGACTCGTCTGCCGTGGCCCTCACTATCGGAATCGTCGGACTGCCCAACGTCGGTAAGTCCACCCTGTTCAACGCCCTGACCCGCAACCAGGTGCTCGCCGCGAACTACCCGTTCGCCACGATCGAGCCCAACGTGGGCGTGGTGCCGCTGCCGGACCCGCGGCTCGACGAGCTGGCGAAGGTCTTCGGCTCCGAGCGCACGGTGCCCGCGACGGTGTCCTTCGTCGACATCGCCGGCATCGTCAAGGGCGCGAGCGAGGGGGAGGGGCTCGGCAACAAGTTCCTTGCGAACATCCGTGAGGCCGACGCGATCTGCCAGGTCACGCGTGCCTTCACCGACCCCGACGTCGTCCACGTCGACGGTGAGGTGAACCCGTCCTCGGACATCGAGACGATCAACACCGAACTGGTGCTCGCCGATCTCCAGACGCTCGAGAAGGCGGTGCCGCGCGTCGAGAAGGAGGTCAAGATCAAGAAGGGCGACCCCAAGCTCCTCGACGCGATGCAGACCGCCCAGCAGATCCTCGAGACGGGCACCACGCTGTTCTCCGGCGCCGCCGCGGCGAAGCTCGACCTCGCGGACCTGGCGAGCCTGCAGCTGATGACCGCCAAGCCCTTCATCTACGTCTTCAACACCGACGACGCCGGTCTGGCCGACAAGGCCCGCCAGGACGAGCTTCGCGCGTTGGTCGCGCCCGCGGACGCCATCTTCCTCGATGCCCAGTTCGAGTCCGAGCTCGCCGAGCTCGAGCCCGAGGAGGCAGCGGAGATGCTTTCCGACAACGGCCAGGAGGAGTCGGGGCTGGACCAGCTCGCGCGCGTCGGCTTCCACACCCTCGGCCTGCAGACCTACCTCACGGCCGGCCCGAAGGAGGCTCGCGCCTGGACCATCCACCAGGGCTGGACGGCGCCCCAGGCGGCCGGCGTGATCCACACCGACTTCGAGCGAGGGTTCATCAAGGCCGAGGTCGTCTCCTTCGAGGACCTGATCGAGACGGGCTCCATCGCTGCGGCGCGTGCTGCGGGCAAGGCGCGCATCGAGGGCAAGGACTACGTCATGCACGACGGGGACGTGGTGGAGTTCCGTCACAGTTAGGCGTTTGTTTCGTTGCAACATGGTGTCCCTCGGGCCGAGCCGATGTCCCGAAACCGTCCGCTAGCTATTGACTCCGGAGACCGCATGAAGAGTATTGCGATGTTCAACAACAAGGGCGGGGTTTCCAAGACCACAACCTCGTTCAACCTAGGTTGGATTCTTGCGGAACGTGGACACCGCGTGTTGCTGGTTGACGCAGACCCGCAGTGCAACCTGACGGGTATGGTGATGGGCTTCAACAGCCATGCTGATCTCGAAGAGTTCTACACTGCCGACCCGACACGGAACCTGAAGGCGGCACTGCGTCCCGCGTTCGAGTCTCAGCCCGTGCCCCTCGCGCCTGTCGACTGCGTCGAGGTCGATGGCAGGGAAGGTCTGTTCTTGCTCCCCGGCCACGTCGGTCTCGCGGAGTACGAAGTCCAGATGGGCCTTGCCCAGGAGCTGAGTGGTAGCATTCAGGCGCTTCAGAACCTCCCGGGATCGATCCGCAAGCTTTACGAATTGACAGCGGCCCAACTCGACGTGGAGTACGTCATCCTCGATCTCAGTCCTGGACTCGGAGCAATCAACCAAAACATCGTCATGACGGCTGACTACCTCATCATTCCCACGACTCCTGATGTGTTCAGCGTGATGGCCCTCGATTCGCTCTCGCGCGTGCTGCCGCGCTGGCACAGCTGGCTCACTCGGGCTGCAGCGATGGAGGTCTTCCAGGAAGCCGCGTACCCCCTGGACCCTCCCAAGCTCAAGTTCCTCGGGACGATCGTGCAGCGGTATCGCACTCGGGCTGGAACACCGGCCAGGGCGTTCCAGGCGTACTTCGAGAAGATCGACGCGGCTATGAATGAGACGCTTGTTCCTCAGTTGGAGAAGATGGGCGCGGTTCTCGATCCCGAGCGTTATGCGATGCACTCAGACGAAGATGCGCTGCACCGCCTCGCCAGCATCTCTGATTTCAATGCTCTGATCGCTAGCAGTCAGGCCAACCAAACACCTGTGTTCTCCCTCACGCAGGAACAAGTGCAGCGTGGCGGCGCAGCCTGGGACATCACCGAGAGGAACATTCAGACGTTCCGTCTTGTCTTCGAGGAGCTTTCTGATCGGATCGTCGCGCTTACGAGCGAAGATGCGATCTGAGTTCGCGTGTGTCCTGGACGTTTTCTCGTCCGAGATTGAAGGCTGTGGGAATGTAATCGGTATTGCCGACAATCTTGCACCACGGGCGCCAGCGCTGGATCTGAGCGACCTCTATCGCTATAGTCTCGCCGGGGCGGTGTCGGCACTCGATACCGCTGTCCACTCTCTCGTGAGGACAGCGATCCTGCTTCAGTTGCAAAGGATCGGTCCTGCACTCCATGCGCAGCTACCGGTGCCCGTCGATCTATTCCGCCGTTGGTACGGAGGCGACGGCTCTGCGTTGAATGAGATCGCGCTGGCCATACGGATAGCTCACGGCCGGTGGACGATGCAATTTGCTAAGGATATAGCCGACGCGGTGAGGTTGGTATCGCCTCGTCCTCTGTGGGTTTCGATCGCGGGAGGTGACACCGATACAGCCAAGGACCTGAAATCATCGCTAGATCTGGTGATACAGCGCCGCAACAAGATCGCGCACGAGTCAGACCTTGACCCGTCAACGGGAGCGAAATGGCCGATCACATCGGCTCTCGCAATCGCAGCCATTGAGGTGGTCAAGGAGCGGGGTGACGCGATCGTTGCCCATGTGGCAGCAGACTTCCCGGTTCGGCCGCCTATCTGACAAATCGGAAGCGCCCATGGCCGGAAGAATCGCGGACGGCGACGTGATGGAGTTCCGTCGCAATCAGGCATTATGGCTGGTGCTGGCAGCGCTCAGAGATGCTGCCTTAGCCAGTCGGGCATGCTCGGGTCGTCGACTGCCCAGGATTGTTGTAGCGTCTCGTCGCGCTGCCAGGTGTTCTCGTCACCATCGAAGAACTTGAAGCGGTTGCACTTGTACTTGGCGACGGTGTCGCCTTCGAGCCGGTACTCGTTCCAGTAGAAGTTCTGCTTACCGTGCCCGCTCCACTCCTGGGTTGTGTAGATCGTCGTCATGAAGCCTGAGTCTAACCGTCGGGCCGGAAGTAGGCGTTTGTGCACCTTGCAGACGGCATTCTCGGTCCACGCTGTGCCAGTCGCCGAATGAGGCCCTCGGTGTTCAGCGCATCCACCGTGGCTTGCGGGGTGTGCACGGCTCGAAGCCCCAGTAGGCGGGCCACGGTGGTCTCGGGGAGTGCGGACACCTGGCCCATGTGACGGCCGGCCCACTTCGCGGCCGGGACTGCTGCACGAACACGTGACAGGTGATCTCAGGCGGCGAGTGCGACCTGAGCGGTGATGATGGTCTCGGACTCGATCGGGGTCAAACTTCCGAGGCGGGCTCGTCGGCGGCGCCGGTGGTAGGTGCGTTCGATCCAGGTGCGGATCGCGATCCGGAGGTCGTGGCGGGTGGTCCAGTGGCGGCGGCCTGGGACGTTCTTGTGCAGGAGGGCGAAGAAGGACTCCATCGCGGTGTTGCCCCCGACGGAGGCGACCTGGCCCGTCGATCCGACCAGGTCGTAGGCGCGTAGCGCGGCGAGGAATTTGCGGCTTCTGAACTGACTGGGCTCAACCGGTGGAAGCAACACCTGATCGGAGGGTGTTGTGGGAAGGCCATCGAATTGGATGAGAGAAGTGACTGGTCGAGCGCCGATGCGATCGCCTGGGCACCCGGGGCATCCTCATGCGAGAGAGTGGGAATTCTGGGCGAAGATCGGCACGGGCCTGCTCCCGACCGAGGCGGGTGTTGCGATCGGCGTGGCTCCCGTGGTCGGGTGCTCAGTGATGTCCGTGAGCCACAGTTCGTTGGGCGCGTCGGCGGTGAGGCCGCGGTTCACGAGGTCGTCGTGCGCGGGCGGCCCGGGCCGTTTGCCGCCCTTGCCCTTCTTCTTCCCGAACACCGACCACCACGAGTTCTGGGTGCAGCGGGCCCACACCGTGCGGTCGCACGCCTGATGCCCGGCGTCGCGGGCCTCGTCCGCGAGCAGTCGGTACCCGTACTCCGAGTCGTCGCGGTGGGCATCGAACAGCGCGTTCGCGAGATGCGCCTGCTCCAGCTCACGGGCGGTCACGGGTTCGGCCAACCACCGGTGACAGGGCTGGCGAGCGATCTCGAGCACCCGACAGGCCACCGCGACGCAGATCCCCTCGTCCCCTCGGCGGCGAGCTCACGGTACCTGCGGGTAGCTCATCTTCCCGGCAGGTGCGGTTGGGCGAAGGACGCCGCTGCGCGACGCAGCACCTCGCATCCCTGCTCGAGCAGGCGCACTCGGCGACGGGCTTCGCGCAGCTCGGCCGACTCGGACACGGTCACGCCGGGCTTGGCGCCCGCATCGGACCTGACCTCCGACGGGGTTGCTGTCGCCTACGGGCCTTCCCACCTGGGGCGAATCCACCGTGCGCCGTGCTTACGCCTCAGCAGTGGCAGCAGTCGCGGCCTGACGGGGTCAACTCTGATGTCGGACCCCAGCCCTACGATGGCGCTATGACAGACGACACCAAGACTGCGCTCCAGCAAGCCACAGATGCCTATACGGCTGCCCGCGCGACGGCTGACCGCGAGATCAAGGCCTGCCTCGCAAAGATAGCTGAAGGCATGCCCGAACGGGCCCTCGAAGCTGCGAAGCGGATTGCCATGGACCAGCCCGAGGTCTCGAAGTCGCTGGGCAAGGACGGCGTCGCCGAGGTGCGCTCAGAAATCGCAGTAGCCGCCGAAGAGCTCGCACGTCAGTTCGTTGCAGCAGAGAAGGACTACAAGTGGCCGCTCGGGACGGGCTACACGAAGGTCGAGAAGCATAACGTTCACAGCGCACTGTTCAACCGCTTCTACGGCCACACGGGAGGGCTGAGCAAGGTTCTCACCGATCACGGCTACGAGCTCTCAGGCGATCCGTTCATCCCGCAGTCACTCTACGACCAGTCCACGTTCGGCCCCCTGGCTGCCGCTCTGAATGCGCTCGGCGCGGCATCCGATGCCCTCGATAAGGCCAAGAAGGCCGATGACAACGCCGTTGTGGAAAATCTCTGGGGCTAGTAGCAGTCGCAGCTCACCTACTGAACCCTCCGGGCGCTCCTTCACGTATGACAGGGGCACCCCATTCTCATACCGGCGCGCCCAATGCTCAACTGCGACGGAGCTCCACCCTCTGCTACTTCCAAAGCAGCATGGCCCCGCTGATGATGTTATTGATGAGACGTTCGATGAAGACGACCGCCTCCTCGCGGCCCATTACATACCCGGTGGATGACCACATCGATTGCGGGTCTTGAGGGTGTCATCCAAGATGGCACGAGCGTTCTTGTCGAACACACCGGCATTCTCGCAAATCATGAACAGGTTGCTGTCGTTCAGGTAGAGGAGATCGCCCTTCTTCTTGATCGTTGGTAGAAATTTGCCTTCTCGTACCCCTTGAAGTCCTGGGCCTCGGGCGGCTTGAATCTCCTGGCGTGGCTCTCGATCACCGAGTAGATGTGCTCAATGGTCACTGGCCAGACCATGAGGACTGCGCCTCGGTACGCCTCGGCCTCGTAGCAATCGACTGCCTCGTCAAAGTAGGGATGATGGGTGGCTGGCGCGTTCTTAGTCGCCTCCCTGAGCGAGTGAAGCGCTAGCGCGGTTGTTTGGCGGGTGGTTTCTGCGAACGGGAGGCGATACGCGCCCTGAAACTCACGGAGTCGGTCAAGGTTCGGGACCCAGCCGTCGCTCACCATCTGGAAGGGACTTGAAGGAGGCTCGCGCCTGGACCATCCACCAGGGCTGGACGGCGCCGCAGGCGGCCGGCGTGATCCGCACCGACTTCGAGCGCGGGTTCATCAAGGCCGAGGCCGTCTCCTTCGAGGACCTGATCGAGACCGGGTCCATCGCCAACGCCCGCGCCGCCGGCAAGGCACGCCTCGAGGGCAAGGACTACGTCATGCACGACGGGGACGTGGTGGAGTTCCGGTTCAACGTCTAGTCGCTGGCGTCCAGGCCAAGAAGCGGGAAGAAAGTGACAACGCAGAGCGCCGAGTTCCCTATCTCTATCCGTCGAGTGTCCGTGCCGGACGAGCACTCACGGCTCGTGGAGATCTGGCGGAGAGCAGTCGATGCCACTCATGACTTCCTCGCCCTCGAACACCGTGACGAGATCGAGTCGCAGCTCGCCTCGGACTACCTGCCGCAGGTCGATCTGCACGTTGCCGACCGCGGCGGCGTCCCGGTCGGGTTCGCAGGAGTCTCAGGACCGAATCTCGAGATGTTTTTCGTCGACGCGTACCAGTGCGGCCAGGGGATCGGCACTGCTGTGTTGTCCTTCGTCATCGCGGAGCGCGGCGTGACGACCGTTGACGTCAACGAGCAGAATGCGCAGGCGGTCGAGTTCTACCGCCGTCGCGGTTTCACCCACGTCGGCAGGAGCGAGCTGGACGATCAGGGCGGTCCCTACCCGATCCTTCACATGGCGCTCCGTGGCGAGGATGCGGATCCAGAACCGGTGGAGTCTCGCAACGTGTAGCCGTTGCTCGTCGAAACGGAACCGCGCGTGTCGGGCTCTTGAGTCGAAGGCGAGGGGACCCTTGCGCAGCTCGCCGATGCGCACCGATGTACGTTTCCGACCCGATGCCAGAGCGAGACGCGCCCATCGCCGCCACAGCGTCAGTCCACGGTCCGGCTGTTGTCACCCGTAGCATCGAAGATTTCCAGTCCCTCGATGTGCCGGTCATCAACCCGTGGGCACGAGTCTCCGCGGTGGTCATCGCGACGTTGGCTTCCATCCGCAGATCGAGGTGATCGGAGATGTCGTGGTCCTCCAAGGGCCCTTGCGCCGGTCCACGTTCGATCGGTCGACTGTCAATGATTCGTCGTGTCGAGTGGGGTCTGCAGTTTGTGCTGGATGATGGCACCGCGCGGACGAGTCTGGTCTCCAGTCGACGATAGCCATCGCGGCCCCTCGCTGGTATGAGGTTGCTCGTGCGATGCCCGCTCATCGGCGCACGTCGATTCGTGGATCGGGAGCGCGGAGCGTGAATGACACCTGGCCGATCGGAAATTGCCTCGTGCGTGGACACGGAGAGCCGAGCGCATGAGCGGGGGCGAAGAGAGCGTCGAGCGGTGACTGCCGCGGCATGGTCTACACCATCGGTTGACGAACAGGATCTCTTGCGAGGTATCTGGCGAGGTATACCTTCAGGTATCCTCCTGTCATGACGATGACCACCATCAAGGTCTCGGCCGAGCTGCGGGACCGGATCAACGAGGATGCGCGAGAGCGTGGAGTCACCGCGGCCGGTCTCATCGAGCAGCTGCTCGATGCCCACGAGCGACGCCAGCGCATGGAGGCCTTCGGGCGGGCGTTCCGCGGTGCCGACGCGAGCTACTGGGACGAGCTGAGATCCTGGGATGTCACTCTTGACGACGGCGCGAGCGGTGAGTGAGCTTCGCCGTGGCGCTGTCGTCTGGGCGGAGCTCGACCCGGTTCGCGGCCGCGAGCAGTCAGGGCGACGTCCCGTGCTCGTGATCGCGAGCGACCTCTATCTGGAGCAGGCGGACACACTCGCGATCATTCTGCCCGCGACGACCGTGGACCGCGGGTGGCCGAACCACGTCCTGCTGCGTGGTCCAGGACTCAGCCTTCGGCAGCCGACGTATGCGATGACCGAACAACCACGCACGGTGACCCGCGACAGGTTCGTCGCCGAGGCCGGCGTCGTCGACCAAGCGACCATGCGTGAGGTGGACCGGTGGATGCGAGACTTCCTCGCTCTCTCGTGACCGCGGTCAGCCCCTGCCGAGCTCCTGCGCGAGCATCACGATGATCCCGCTCGGCCCGCGGACGTACGTGAGCTTGTAGACGTCCCCGTAGGTCGCCACGCCCCGCAGCGGGTGGCAGCCGTGCCGGGCGGCCGTCTCGAGCGCGGCGTCGATGTCGTCGACCGAGAAGGCGACCCGGTGCATGCCGATCTCGTTCGGCAGGGTCGGCTCGGTCTCGATCGCGTCCGGGTGGAGGTACTCGAAGAGCTCGATGCGGCCGTGGCCGTCCGGCGTCTGGAGCATCGCGATGCGCGCGTGGTTGCCGTCGAGGCCGACGGCGGTGTCGGCCCACTCGCCGCTGACCGTGTCCCGGCCGACGACCGTGAGGCCGAGGTCGGTGAAGAACGCGACCGCCTCCTCGATGTCCCGGACCGCGATGCCGACGTTCTCGAGCGTGATGGCCATGCGTCCGACGCTACTACGCGGCTCGGTCGACCACACAGGTGTGGGGGCCGCCCTCACGGCGACCCCCACACCCCTCACCTGCGACGAACAGCCGGAGCTACTGCACCCGGACCTTGTAGGCCTTGGTCTTGCCCCCGGCCTTGACCTTCACCTTCGCCGTGCCCGGCGACACGGCGACCACGCGGCCCACCTTGTCGACGGCCACGACCGAGGCCTTGGTCGAGGAGTACCTCACCTTCACGCCCGTCGCCTTCTTCGGCTTGTACCTGCCGGTGACGTAGGCGGTCTGGCCGACCGTCAGCGAGGACGGCACGGAGGTGGTGACCTTCTTGGCCTTCGCCTTGTGCTTGGCCTTCACGACCTTGATCTTGATCGACGCCGACAGCTTCTTCCCGGCCGCGCTCGTCTCCGTCGACGTCACCGTGATGACGGCCTTGCCGGCCTTCTTCGCGGTGATGCGCCCGTTCTTGGAGACCTTCGCGACCTTCTTGCTGGACGACTTCCACGTCACCTTGCCGCCGTACGAGGGCTGCAGTCGGCTGTCGGTGTAGTAGACGGCGCCGGGCACGGTGAGGGACCTGCCCTTCACCAGACGCAGCTGCTTCTGGCCGAGCTTGACCTTCGCGACGACCGCGCGCGGCGGCACCGGTGTGGTCGGCTCGGTCGGCACCAGCCCGGCCAGCGCCGCGCTGAGCGCCGTGGCAGCGCTGTCGATCTGCGCCTGCGTCGCCCCGTCGTCGTCGAGCACGGCCTTCGCGGCCGACAGCGACGCCTGCAACGCCGACCACGACTCCGCCGTGTAGATGCCGTTCGCGTTCGACAGCGCGGCAGCGCTGCCGTGCACGGACTCCAGCACCGCCTTGCTCGGTGCCGGGGGCTCGACCGGAGCCACCGCCAGACCGGCGACGGCGCCGCTGAGCTGGTCCACCGCGGCATCGATCTGCGCCTGGGTGGCCGAGCCGCCGGTCAGCACCGCCTCGGCCGCCGACAGCGCCGTCTGCAGCGCCGCCCAGGACTCCTCGGTGTACGTGCCGTCACCGTTCGACACCGCTGCGGCGTGGTCGTAGACGGCCTGCAGCACGGAGGCGTCCGGTGCCGGGGTGCTGACCTCCAGGCCCGCCAGCGCCGTCGTCAGACCCGTGGTCGCGGCGTCGAGCTGGGTCTGCGTGGCGGAGGAGTCGGCGAGCACGGTCTGTGCCACGCCGACGGCCACCTGCAGCGCCTGCCACGAGCTCGCGGTGTACGTGCCGTCCGCGTTCGACAGGGCCCTGGCCGCGTCGTACGTCGACTGCAGCACCGAGCTGTCGGGCGCTGCGGGGGCGACCACCAGACCTGCCATCGCCTGGTTCAGCTGCACGACGGCAGCGTCGACCGCGTCCTGCGTGGCCGACGGGTCGCCGAGCACCGTGGCCGCTGCCGTCCGCCTGGCGGTGAAGGCCGACCACGACGCCGGCGTGTAGGTGCCGTCGTCGTTCGACAGCGCGGCGGCCGCGTCGTAGACGGCCTGCAGCACCGAGGTGTCGGCGACGACCTCCGCCGAGACCACGAAGGTCGCCGGGTCGGAGGTCGAGCCGTCGACCCGTGACGAGTCGGACGGCACGAACACCGCCGTCAGCGCGTGGGTGCCGACCGGCGTCCCCGGTGGGAGCGTCAGCGTCACCGAGCCGCCCTTGCCGAGCGCGACGGACTCGATGAGCTTCGAGCCGGTGCGGAGCTGTACCGTGCCCGGCTGGGCCACCCCGTCGCTGAAGGTGACGGAGGCGGTCGCCGTCGCCGGCGAGGAGGTCCCGTACGTCTGCCCCTCGGCGCTGACCGACAGCCAGGTCTGCGACGCCGCCGGGTCGACCGGAGAGGTCGTGGTCGCCCACGTCGACGGGGTGGCGCTGAGCTGGTAGGACAGCTCGGTGGTCTTTGCGCCGGTCAGCGCGTCGAGCGAGGCCCAGGAGCGGTCCTGCGCCGTGCCGTTGATCGACATGGACTGGATGAACGGCGCGGTGGCCGGGTCCTGGTCGGTGACGATGCGCAGCGTGCGGTCACCCAGGTGCACGGTCATGGCCGGGAACTGCGGCGTGGAGAGCGCCATCCCGCCGTCCGCCTGCGACGCCGGGTACATGCCGAGACCCGCGAACACGTACCAGCTGGACAGGGCACCGAAGTCGTCGTTGCCCGGCAGACCGTCGCGGCCCGTGGTGAACGCGGTGCTCATGAGCTGCTGGACTATGTACTGCGTCGCCTGCGGGCGCCCCGCCCAGTTGTAGGCCCACGGCGCCGGGAAGCTCATCTCGTTGCCCATGTAGTAGGTGGTGGCGTCCTGACCACCGTTGAGCTGCTTGCGGGTGGGCGTCGCGGTGAGCGCGTCGTCGAGCGAGAACAGCGTGTTCAGACGCGTCACCGCGTTGGCCTTGCCGCCGATGGCGTCGATGAGGTCGGGCCAGGCGTAGCCGAAGGACCAGAAGTAGTTCGGCTCGGTCGACTCGTGGAAGACGCCGGTCGACAGCGCGCCCAGGGTGCCGGGCGTCGTCGGGGCCGCACGCTGGGCGATCTTGCCGCCCGCGTAGTCGAAGATGTTCTTCCACCACGACGCGCGGTCGTCGAGCTGGGCGATGTCGGCGTCCGTCACGTCCACGCTCGGGTCCCACAGCACCGAGGTGGGCAGAGCGCTGAGGAACATCCCGGCGGCGTGGTCCGAGGCGTTCTGCTCGATGTTGCTCGACGACGTCTGTCCGTCGACGCCGACGGCGCGGTAGCCGTAGTCGAGGTACTGGGCGAGGTTCGACGAGCTGCTGTGGCCGTTGCAGCTGCTGGTCGGGTCGGACACCGACTGCTTCACGAGCCGCGCCGCCGTGGTGAGGTCGAAGTCCCGCGCGCCGAAGGCGTACGAGGCCGCGATCACCGGGAGCGCGTTGTCACCCGCCATCGGCACGGAGTCGTCGCTGTTGTCCACCCAGTGCGGGAACGCCCCGCACTGCTCGGCGTCCGCCACGAGGGACTGCATGACGTCGTTCGAGACCTCCGGGGCGAACAGGCTGAGCGCCTGCGCCGCGGAACGGTAGGTGTCCCACATCGAGAGCCCGCTGTAGTGGGCGGCCGGGGTGCGGGTGGTGCCGTCCAGCCGCGTGAACGCGTCGTCGGCGACGTTCTGCGTGGGGCGTTCCTGCACGCCGCCAGTGAGGTCGAGGGCCGCGTCGAGCGGCGGCGTCGCCTCCATGCTCCGGTAGTCGCCGTTGACGTCGGAGTATGTCGTGGGCGACACGAACACGCGGTAGAGCGCCGTGTAGAACTTGGTCAGCCTGTCGCGCTGCTCGCCGGTCAGCGCGCTCGGGTCGGCCGCCTGGTCGATCTGCACGGTGTTGAGCCGTGCGTTCCAGTCAGCGTCGGCCGCCGCGCGCACCTGGTCGAAGGTGGAGCTCGCGTCCTCCGTCGTCAGGTTGAGCTGCGCGTTGGCGATGCTGACGGAGGAGATCCCGACGCGCATGGTGAGGGTGGGGTCGTCGTCCGTGAGGTCGTACTGGAGCACCGAGGCCCCGTTGACGACGGTGTTGACCGTGCTGCCGTCGGCCTGCGCGCGCAGCGGCTTGTCGAGCTGCGCGTAGAAGTACACGTTCGAGTTGAAGTTGGTCCCCCACGGGGTGCAGAAGGCGGGGGCGACGGTCTTGCCCGTCAGCACCCTGCCGTCGTCCTCGATGTTCAGCGCCACGTTGCTCGCGGCGACCTTGCCGCGCGTGCTCGACAGGTTGCTGTTCGCGTTGAGACGGGTGTCGAGGGCGTAGTAGCCCGAGTCCTTGTCCGGGTAGGTGAACCGCGCGATGCCGGTGCGCGTCGTCGCGCTGAGCTCCGCCGTCACCCCGGTGCTGACCTTGACCGAGTAGTACCCGGGGGAGACCGACTCGTCCGCCGTCTGGAACGTCACGGCCTGGGGGACGCCGGAGGCGTTCGCCACGGAGCGTGCGGTCGTCGCCGGCATCATGCCGACCACGCCGCCGCCCGGGCAGCCCGGCCCGTTGAGGTGCGTGAGGCTGAAGAAGTTGATCGAGCCGGACGTCGCGTTGAGGGCGAGCTTGTACCCGCCGGAGCCGTTGTAGTCGCTCCGAGGCATGTCCGGGCCGAAGTTGACCATCCCGAACGGCACCTGGGCGCCCGGGGCGACGTTGCCCTGGTACCCGCTGCTGGTGGGCACCGACGTGCCGATCAGCGGATCCACGTACTGGGTCAGGGCCATCAGCTGGTCCGGGCCCGCGGCTGCCGCCATCGGCTGGGCGAGGCCGCCGCCGACGACGAGCGCCACGCCCACCGCCGCGCCGCCCCACCGGGCGGCCGACTGTTGCTTTCGCATGGAAGAACTCGCTCTCTCTGTGCTGCTATGTGAACGTTGACACAGCGTTGCCAACGTACGCCGCTCCATCGGGGGTCGCACCCGCTGGAGCGGGGCGAGGAGCCGACGTGGCGAGAGCGATCAGGCGGTCGGGAGGCGCCCTGCTGGGCCTCTCCCTCCTCCGGCCGCGACAGGGCCGTCACTCCTGCGACTCGTGCCGCCCGTCCTTCAGCAAGCGCCGCCGCCGCCGGTCCCGGTAGCGGCGCGACACGTGGCGTGACACGCGTGCCATCGGTGACCAGGCGTCGGCGTCGGGCAGGATCCAACCGCGCCAGCGGGCCAGCAGGCACAGGCCCGCGCCGACGACCAGCGCGGCGATCATGCCCAGCGTGGGGTGACCGAGGTAGTTGAGGGCGACCAGCGCACCGCTGGCGGCGAGCGCGCACGTGGCATAGAGGGTGTTGCCGCCCAGCACGGTCGGCACCCGGCGCAGCACGATGTCGCGCACCACCCCGCCGCCCACCGCGGTCATCGCCCCGAGCAGGATCGCGGGCAGCCAGCCCAGGCCCACGCTGAGGGTCTTCTGCGCACCGGCCGCGGCCCAGCAGCCGAGGGCCAGCGCGTCCACCCAGGGCCAGAGGCGGTCCCACCAGCGTCCCTCGACCCGCACGACGAAGGCGACGGCGGCCGTGCACAGCGCGGTGAGCAGGTACGCCTGCTTGGTCAGCGCCACGGGCGGCCCGTGCTGCAGCAGCGTGTCACGGATGATGCCGCCGCCCAGCCCGGAGAGCACGGCGAGGGTCATGAACCCGACGACGTCGAACTTCTCGCGCCGGGCGATCACGCTGCCGAGGACCGCATTGGCGAAGACGCCGGTGAGGTCGAGCGCGAAGAAGACGGTCCTGACCACGTCGTCGTCCACGACTGCCGCCACGAGCTCACCTCCCGTTCGTTCCTTGCCGGTTGCGAAGCAACTCTAGAACGTGCCGCGGACCGCACGGGTCGCTGTACGTTGGCCCCATGGACGACGTCGTTCGTGGCAGCGGTGAGGTCACGCCGCGGGTCGACAGCGCCGCCCGCCTCGTGCGGGCCGATGCCGCGACCGTCTTCGCGGCGATGGTGGACCCGGGTGCCCTCGTGCGCTGGCTGCCGCCCCGAGGCATGACCGGTCGCTTCGAGCACGTCGACATCCGTACTGGTGGTTCCTACCGGCTCGTCCTGACCTACCGGGGCGGTGTCGACGCCAGCAGGGCGAAGACGACGGCGGACTCCGACGTGGCCGAGGCGCGGATCGTCGAGGTCCGCCCGGACGAGAGGATCGTCCAGGAGGTCGACTTCGACAGCGAGGACGAGCGGTTCCGCGGGACCATGACCATGACGTGGGCGCTCAGGCCCGCCCGGGGTGGCACGCGGGTCGAGATCCGGGCGGAGTCGGTGCCGGTGGGCATCTCCGCGGAGGAGCACGCCGCCGGGATGACGGACTCGCTGGAGAACCTGGCACGCCTCGTCGAGAGCGGTTCGTGACCCCCGTCGTCTCGCCGACGAGCGACCTCCGTCGCCGGCTGGGCGAGCAGGGCGTCAGCCCTGCGCGACGTCTTCGAGCAGGATCCCGGGCCAGCGGGCGACGTCTGCGGGTGTGCTCGCCACCGTGAGGGTCGCGTGCGGGAGCAGGCTCACGAGCCGCTCCGCGGTGGAGACCGGGTGCCCGGTGTCGCCGATCCACGCCAGCACGGTCGTCGGCACGTCGATCCGGGCGACGTCCTGCGGGGCGGGAAGGTCGCTGAGCGCAGCCCCGCGCAGCAGGGCAGGCAGCAGGTGCGCGGGGACGTCGGGCAGGGTCTCGGGCACCCCGGCCGTCGCCGGCGGGGGCGTCGTGGCGTGGTCCGTCGCGACGAAGGCGGCCACCCCCTTCTCCTCCACGATCGCGGCGTCGCTCAGGTACTCCTCGGCCTTCGCCGGCCGGGTCGACCACGCGGTCGGGGGGATGAGCAGCGTGAGACCGCTGAACCGGTCCGGGTCGAGCACGGCCGCGTGCAACAGGGTGGCGGAACCCATGGAGGGGCCGACGCCGTGCACCCGCTCCCCGGGGAACCAGTGGTCGAGCAGCCGCAGCAGGTCGTCGGCGAGCACCGGCCAGCGGTAGTCCTCAGGCACCGGGCGCCCCGTCGACCGCCCGTGACCGCGCGCGTCGTACCGCAGCAGACGGGTACCGCTGAGCCCGCGCCCGAGGTCGAGGTCGAGCACGCGGTCGCGCGAGCGACTGGAGGTGAGACCGTGAAGCTGGACGACGGGATGGCCGCCCTCGTCGCTCAGCTCGACGTCGAGCTGAGCTCCCGGGACCTGGAACACGGGCATCTGGGTTCCTCCGCTCGCGGGTTCACTGCCGTGGGGGGACTAGGGTATCGCCATGCGGCTCACCAACGTCGCGCACCTGCGGCTCTCCTTCGGACGGCTGCTCGGCTACGACGTCACGGTGTCCGAGCCAGGTCGTCCTCTCCCCGTGTCCTTCGACCAGCGGCGGCACGTCGCCGCCGGGGACCGGGAGGGCTCCTGGATGGCGCTCTCCGTACGGCTCCCCGAACCCGTCTCGCGCGAGGCGCTCGCGGACGCGTGGCTCGGGGTGGTGGCCCGTCACGGCACGCTGCGCTCGGTGTTCCTGCCCGGTGACGACGGCCCGCGGCTGCACGAGGTCGAGGTGGGTCCCGGCCGCTGGGTGGAGCATCCCGTCGCTCCCGGCCAGGCTGTCAACGACGCGCTCCGCGAGGTGCTGGACCGGGCCTGCTCGCCGTATGCGCGACCCTCGCACCGCATGTGCGTGCTCGAGACCGCGGCAGGGTCCACCCTCGTGATCGGGTCGGACCACTCGCACGTCGACATGTGGTCGATGCTGGTGATGGTGCGCGACTTCCTGGAGCTGCTGGCCTCGGCGCGCGACGGCGCCGCCGGGCGTGGCGCAGAGGCGCCGTCGTTGCCGGACGCGCCGCCCTTCGCAGACCACACCCGCGCGCTGCAGGACCGCCCCGCGGCCCCCGAGGACGTGCGGCGCCGCTGGGCCGAGGTCCTCGCCGCGAGCGGCGACGTCATGCCACGGTTCCCCCTGTCGCTGGGTGCGCACGCGCTGCAGCCGGAGCGGGTCGAGGTGCGTGACGTGTTCGACGTCGACGACTCGGTGGCGTTCTCGGTGCAGGCCCGCGAAGACGGCGTCTCGACGCTCACCCTCGCGGTCGCGGCGATGACGGCGGTGACCCGCGAGCTCGCCGGCGCCCCGCTACGGGCCGTCTTTCCCGTGCACAGCCGCTACGACGCCACGTGGCACGACTCGGTCGGATGGTTCATCACGAACTCCGTGATCGAGTCGAAGGACCCCGACCCCCGCGCCTGCGCGGCGGCGGTCAAGGAAGCCATCCAGCTCGGCTCCTGGCCCCTGGAGGACGTGCTGCGCCCCTGGGGCGGCATGCCGGAGGCCCCCGAGATGTTCGCGATCTCCTGGCTGGACCTGCGCCGGTTGCCGGTCCGCGTCGACACGGCGGCCCTGGAGGCGCAGTACGTCGGTGCGACGATCCGCACCGACGGCGTGATGCTGTGGTTCATCCTCGACGAGTCCGGCCTGCACCTGCGCTGCCGCTACCCCGACACTCCCGAGGCCCGCCGGCACGTCGGGGCCTGGCTGGACCTGCTCGTCGCGCGCATGCAGGACGCCGCGCGGACGTCCGTGCGTGGGATGCTCCGGGTGGGCGGGCAGACCTTCCGCGTGCAGCGCGCGACCCGCGCGGACCTCCCGGAGGTCGTGGCGCTGCTCTCCGACGACGAGCTCGGACGTGCCCGCGAGGTCGACGAGCACGCACGGTACGAGGCCGCGTACGACGTCGTCGCCCGCGACAGTGCCCAGCACCTGGCCGTGGTGCGCGACGCCGCCGACCGGATCGTCGGCACCATGCAGCTCACGGTCATCCCGGGTCTGTCCCGCGGCGGGGCCACCCGGATGCAGATCGAGGGGCTCCGGGTGGCGGCCGACCAGCGCTCCCGCGGTCTGGGCACCGCCATGCTCGGGTGGGCGCACGACTACGGCCGGGCACGCGGGGCCACCCTCGCGCAGGTCGCCACCGACGAGGTCCGCACCCGGGCCCGGGCCTTCTACGCGCGGCTCGGCTACGACACCAAGGACGTGGGGCTCAAGCGGCCGCTGTGATGTTGTGGCGGCGCTCACACGGCCAGGGCTGCCAGCAGCTCGGGCAGGTCGGCACCCACGAGCAGGCCCAGCGGCGGCTCCGTCTCCCTGCCGGACTCCGTGAAGACCACGGCGAGCGGAGGCCGCTCGCCCAGCAGCAGGGCCACGACCTCGCACGCCGCGGTGTGCCGCGAGGCGAACCTGGCCACCTCGTGCTCCTCGACGTAGGGCAGCACGTCGCGCACGTGGACGTCTTCCACGATCGCATCACCCCGGTCGTCGAGCTGGCCCGCGAGCCACCGTGCGACGGCGTTCGTCGTGAGCAGGCCCGCAAAGACCCCGGCGTCGTAGACAGGCACCTGGGAGAAGTCGCGCCGCCGCATCTCGACGAGACGCGGTCCGAGCGCCTCCGAGCTCGACGCCCGGCTCAGGGCGCTCGACGCGAAGCGGAGCGCCGGCGTCGGGCGAGCGATCTCCTGGGCGAGCCGCTCGGCGCGAGCGAGCGTCTCAGGCAGCGGTGGGGCCACGGGCGTGCCACCGCCGTCCCGGCTGCGCAGCACCACGCCGTGCAGCTCCGCGAGCCCGAGCAGCGACTCGCGGTAGAAGACGACGCTCGGGTCCCCGGCCGAGTGCGCCTCGTGGAGGACGTCGCGCAGACCGTGCACGCGGGCCAGGCGGTGCCGGTCGCGCAGGGTCCGCTCGATGCCGGCGCACAGCCCGAGGAGCGCTGCCGCAGCGTCCGGGGTGGTCGCGGGGTGGGTCGTCATCGGGGCTCCTTGCTCGGCGGTCGTGGTGCCGAGAGGAACCTCGGCGTCAGCTGGAGGAGGTGCGGTTCGCGAGCTGCTCGCGGATCTGGCGCTTGGCGCGGTGCAGGATGCCGCTCATCCCGCGCAGCCGCAGCGGGCTCACCGCGCGGTCGAGCCCCAGCGACGTCGGGAAGTCGTCCGGGATGCCGAGCACCGTCTCGGGCTCGAGGCCCGCGAGCCCCTGGGACAGGATCGAGGCGAAGCCCCGCGTGGTGGGGGCCTCGGCCGGTGCGGTCGCGTACAGGTGGACCACGCCGGCGTCGTCGATCTCGGCGAAGGAGCGCACGGGCGACTGACACTCCTCCACCCGCTCCAGCAGGCCGGGCTGGAACTTGTAGCGGTCCGGGATGTCCGGCAGCTCACGCGAGAACTCCAGCAGCAGCTGCAGCCGGTCCTGCTCCGAGAGCGCGAGGAAGTCGTCGCGGATCTCGGTGAGGACCGGGGGCAGCGAGGTCTGGAGGGCGTCGTCGGGCATGGCACCCATTCTTCCACGGTGCCCGCGACCCGTCACGGGAGCTGTCCGGCTGGTGGTCGCGGTGACGCACGCCACCCGAGCCCCTCTTGTCGCCTGGACCTCGACCGCTCTATGCTCTGTCCGTTATATTCCGCGCGGAACAACAGGGGAGGTGCCATGGAGGACGACGCTCTCTCACCCGTCGCCGTCGTCGTCCTCGGGCAGCTCGCGCGCGGGCCCAAGCACGCGTACGAGGTCTACCGCACCCTCAAGCAGCACGGCGAGGAGCGCCGGGTCAGGCTGACCGTCGGTGCGGTCTACCACGCGGTGGACCGGCTGGAGCGGCTGGAGTACGTCACCGCCGCGGGCACCCACCGCGAGGGCGGTCGCCCCGAGCGCACCACCTATGCGATCACGGACGCGGGGCGGCGAGCCTACCTGTGCAGCGTGCGCTCGCTCGTGCGCTGCCCGCGGCCCAGCTATCCCGCCTTCGAGATCGGGCTGTCCCAGCTCGCCGCGCTGCCACGCGAGACCGCGATCGAGGCGTTGTCCGAACGTCGCGACTCCATCGCAGCTGACCGCGACTCGCTCGCGGCGCTGCTCGACCGCGTGCTCGGCAGCGGGCTGCCGAGGCGGTACCTCCTCGACGGCCTCTACGAGGTCGACGCCCTCGACCACCAGCTGCGCTGGATCGACACCACCGTGGCCGAGCTCGGCTCGGGCGAGCTGGACTGGGACGGACCGGTGCCTGCCGACTGTCGCCGACCGCCGGACCCGGCCGATCCTGATCAGACCCACCCCTGAGCCTCACGACCCCTGAGCCTCACGACCCCTGAGCCTCACGACAGAGACGAGAGCACGAATGTCCAGCACCACCACCACCGGCGGCGCACCGGGCGCCGCCCCCGCGATCGACCTTCACGGCCGCAGCCCCTGGAGCGTGCTGCCACCGCTCGTCCTCGGCTTCTTCATGATCATGGTCGACACCACGATCGTGAACGTCGCCGTCCCCTCACTCCAGCACCACTTCGACGCGGGCGTCACCGCCGTCGGCTGGGTGAACAGCGCCTACCTGCTGTCCTTCGCGGTCCTCATGCTCTTCGCCGGGCGTCTCGGCGACCGGCTGGGCAACCGTGAGGTCTTCGTCGCGGGCCTGGTCGTGTTCACGCTGTCGTCCATGTGGTGCGGGTTCGCCGGCTCGATCGGCACCCTGATCGTGGCCCGCCTCGTGCAGGGCGTCGGCGGCGCCCTCATGACGCCGCAGACGATGGCGGTCATCACCCGGGTCTTCCCGCCTCTCAAGCGCGGCGCGGCGATGGGTGTGTGGGGCGCGGTCGCGGGCGTCGCGACCATCGCGGGCCCGGTGCTCGGCGGCTTCTTCGTCGAGGCCGGCGACTCCGGCTGGCGGTGGATCTTCTTCGTGAACGTGCCGATCGGCGTGGTCGCGCTGCTGCTGAGCCTGCGCTTCATCCCGCATCTGCCGACGCGCGTGGCGTACTTCGACTGGGTGGGCGTCGTGCTCTCGGGCATCGGCTTCTTCGCGCTCATCTTCGGCCTGCAGGAGGGGGAGAGCTACCACTGGGGACACGTGTGGGGGCCGTTCTCGGTGTGGTCCCTGATCATCGGCGGGGTCGTGGTGATCGGGCTCTTCGTCTGGTGGCAGTCGCGGCTCGGGGACCGGGCGCTGCTCCCGCTCCGCCTGTTCCACGTGCGGAACTTCTCGCTCGCCAACGTGACGGGCATGGCCGTGACCTTCTCGATGATCGGGATCTTCTTCCCGCTGACGATCTTCCTGCAGTCGATCATGGGGCTGTCCCCGCTGCATGCGGCGCTCGTCAACCTGCCGGGCTCGCTGGTCTCCGGCATCGTGGCACCGTTCGCGGGCCGGCTCTCCGACCGCATCTCGGGCAAGTGGGTCGTCGCGACCGGGTTCCTGGTGATCGGTGTCGCGATGGGCTGGCTCGCCCTCATCCTCGACCCCGCCATGTCGGTCGGTGCGTTCATCGCCCCCATGTGCGTGTTCGGTCTGGGCACCGGCCTGATCTTCTCGCCGATGGCGAACCTCGCGACCTCCGGCCTGGACCACAGCACGGCCGGTGCCGGGGCCGGCGCCTTCAACGCCAACCGCCAGGTCGGCGGGGTCATCGGCTCGGCTGCGATCATCGCGCTGCTCACGGCCCGCCTGGCCTCGCTGATGCCGACCGAGGCGGCGAAGGCCTCGCTGTCCCTTCCCGAGGAGTACCGCGCCCCGTTCGTCGAGGCGCTGAGCAAGGTCGACCTCACGGCGAGCTCGGGTGGCATGACCCTTCCCGACGGCATCCCCGACAGCGCGCGCGCCGCGCTCGAGGCCGCCGGCAACCAGGCCTTCCACGGCGCGTTCCAGGGTGCGGTGCAGTCCACGCTCCTGCTCGTGGTCGGCGTCCTGGTGGTGGGCTGCCTGTCTGCGCTCGCCATGCGACGGACGGTCAAGCACACGCACTGACCGGCAGACGCGACGGAGCCCGGCACCCCTCGTGGGGGGCCGGGCTCCGTCGCGTTCGGGACGTCAGACGGCGACGGGCTCGCCGGCCTCCTCGCCCTTGACGATCGGGACGCGCACGGCGTTGCCCCACTCGGTCCAGGAGCCGTCGTAGTTCTTGACGTTCTCCAGGCCCAGCAGGAAGTGCAGCGCGAACCAGGTGTGGCTGGAGCGCTCGCCGATGCGGCAGTACGTCACGATGTTGTCGGCGTCCGTCAGGCCCAGGCCGCCGGCCTGGTAGATCGCCTCGAGCTCGGCGCGCGTCTTGTAGGTGCCGTCCTCGGCCACGGCCGTCGCCCACGGCACGTTCTCCGCGGTGGGGATGTGGCCGCCGCGCAGCACGCCCTCCTCCGGGTAGTCCGGGATGTGCAGGCGCTCGCCGGTGTACTCCGGCAGGGAGCGGATGTCGACCAGCGGACCCTTGCCGATGTGGTCGAGCACGCCCTCCTTGAAGATGCGGAAGGTCTCGTCGTCACGCTCGACGACCGGGTACTCGACGGCCTTCGGGGCGGGGACCTCGGTGGTCAGCTCGCGCTCCTCGGCGATCCACTTGTTGCGACCGCCGTCGAGCAGGCGGACGTCCTCGTGGCCGTAGAGGGTGAAGACCCAGGCGGCGTAGGCGGCCCACCAGTTGTTCTTGTCGCCGTAGATGACGACGGTCGTGTCGCGCGAGATGCCCTTGGAGCCGAGGAGCTCGGCGAACTGTGCGCCGCTGATGTACTCGCGGATCTCCGGGTCGTTGAGGTCGACGTGCCAGTCGATCTTCACGGCACCGGGGATGTGACCGACCTCGTAGAGCAGCACGTCCTCGTCGGACTCGACGACGACCACGCCCGAGTCGTCGAGGTGCTCGGCGAGCCAGTCGGTGGTCACGAGGCGCTCGGGGTGCGCGTACTCCTGGATCCGGGCGTCGGTGTCGATCGGGGCAGTCATCGGTTTCCTCCAGTGGGGTCGGATGCTCGAACTCTAGAGCGAATCGCTCAACATCAGAACGCCTCGGTCGAGGTTTGTCCAGGCTGCGAGACGTCGAGCGGTCGGAACGTTGGAAAATCAGTGCCCTTCGCCGCGGCAGCGCCTCTCCGCGGCATCCGCGATATGAGACGACATGTGTCCGTGAGTTGAGATGGTGCGGACGCCCGGTGTCGGCCGCCCTGTCACAGCAGGCTCAGCGCCATGCCGACCAGGCACACGAGCACCCCGCTCAGGCCCATGCGGTCCCATCGCGACACCACACCGGTGGTGGTGGCGGCGTCCTCGCGGGCCTCCAGGTACGGCGTGAACACGTCCGGGGGCCGCCGATCCCGACCCGCCGGCACGCCCCAGCAGGTGAGGGTGCGGCCGTCGTCCAGCACGATCGTGACGAGGGAGCGGTAGGTCACGTAGGAGACGTGCTGCCACGGCACGTCGTGGCGGCGCAGCACGTTCACGACGACCACCCCGCGCGAGGAGAGCCGGGCGCACGGATGCACGAGCACCAGGTACACCGCCCAGCACAGGGCAGCGAGCCACGGCAGGGTGCGCAGGGTGTCGGCCACGTACCCGCGGGCCAGGGCGTCGACCACCAGGTACGCGGCGAGCGCGACCAGACCGCCCAGGAGCCAGGGGCCGCTGCGGCCGCGGACCACGAGCAGGCGGTCAGGGGCGGCCGGCATGGGTCTCGACACGGGCCCCGGGGGCCCTGCTCGACCGGCGACAGGTGATCCGGGACCTGCTGGTCCAGGGCCTGCGCTCACGCGACCGGCTCGCCCGCCGTGATCAGGTCGATGTGCTCGGCGTGGTGGCATGCGACGCTCGTCCCGGCGACCGGCCGCCGCTGCGGGTCCTGCGTGCGGCACGTCTCCTGCTTCTCCGGCGGCATGAGCTTGTACAGCGGGCAGCGCGTGCGGAAGCTGCAGCCCGTGATGCGGTCCGCGGGGGAGGGCAGGTCGCCGTCGAGCAGCACGCGGTGGCGGCTCGCCTCGACCACGGGGTCGGGCACCGGCACGGCGGAGAGCAGCGCGACCGTGTAGGGGTGGCGCGGGTCGGAGAACACGGCCTCCGAAGGGCCGTACTCCACGATCCGCCCCAGATACATCACCGCCACCTGGTCGGCGATGTGCCGCACGACGGCGAGGTCGTGGGCGACGAAGAGGTAGGAGAGACCGAGGCGTGCCTTGAGGTCCTCGAGCAGGTTGATGACGCCGGCCTGCACGGAGACGTCGAGGGCCGAGACCGGCTCGTCGAGCACCACGACCTTCGGCTCCACCACGAGAGCCCGCGCGATGCCGATGCGCTGGCGCTGACCGCCCGAGAACTCGTGCGGGTAGCGCTGGGCGTAGGAGCGCTCGAGCCCGACGAGGTCGAGCACGTCCGAGACGCGACGGCGGCGCTCCGCCTCCGGCACGTCGTGCACCGTGAGCGGCTCGGCGATGATCTCACCGATCGTCATGCGCGGGTCGAGCGAGGCCATCGGGTCCTGGAAGACCACCTGGATGTCCTCGCGCAGCGCACGCCGTTCGGCCTTGCTGAGGGTGGCGGTGTCACGGTCCGCGACCTTGATGGTCCCCTCCGAGGCGCCGCTGAGCTCGAGGATCTCCATGATCGTCGTCGTCTTGCCGCAGCCGGACTCGCCCACGAGGCCGAGCGTCTGGCCGCTGCGCACCTCGAAGGAGACGCCGTCGACCGCGCGCACCGAGCCCACGCGCCGCCGCATGATCGACCCGGAGTACAGCGGGTAGACCTTGTGCACGTCGCGCAGCTCGATGGCGTTCCCGGTCGCGGTGTCCAGCGGGGCCGCCTGCGGCTCGACGGTCTCGGGCCGCGGGTAGATCGCCGGACCGGGCAGCCGTCCGTCGTCGATCTCCTCGGCCCGGATGCACGCCACTCGGCGGGAGGGCCCGCCGACCTCGAGCAGCGGGGGCTCAGCCTCCCGGCACTGCGGGATCGCCGCGGGGCAGCGCGGGGCGAAGGGGCACCCCTGCGGCAGCTGCGTGAGCAGCGGCGGGCGCCCCTCCAGGGGCACCAGGCGCTCGCTGCGAGGTGCGGACAGGCTCGGCATCGACCGCAGCAGCCCGATCGTGTACGGCATGAGCGGCTTGGCGAACAGCTCGCGCACCGGCGCCTGCTCCACGATCCGCCCCGCGTACATCACCGCGACGCGGTCGGCGTTGCCCGCCACGACACCCATGTCGTGCGTGATGAGCAGGACGGCCGCACCGGTGACCTCGCGGGCCTCCTGCAGCAGCTCGAGGATCTGCGCCTGGATGGTCACGTCGAGGGCCGTGGTGGGCTCGTCCGCGATGATCAGCCGCGGGTTGTTGGCGATCGCGATGGCGATCATCGCCCGCTGGCGCATGCCGCCGGAGAACTCGTGCGGGAACGCGTTCAGGTTGCGCTGCACGTTGGGGATGCCGACGAGCGTGAGCAGCTCGGCGGCGCGAGCACGGGCCGCTTGCTTGCTGAGCGCCTTGTCGTGCAGGTGCAGCACCTCGGTGATCTGGTCGCCGATCGAGTAGACGGGCGTGAGCGCCGAGAGCGGGTCCTGGAAGATCATCGAGATGCCCTGGCCGCGCAGCCGGGAGAAGTCCCGGTCACCCAGCCCGACGAGCTCGCGGCCGTCGAACGTGATGCTCCCGCTGACCTTTGCCGAGGAGGGCAGCAGCCCCATGATCGCCGTCGAGGACACCGACTTGCCGGAGCCGGACTCACCCACGAGCCCGAGGAACTCCTTCTCACGGACCTCGTAGCTGACGCCGCGTACGGCGTGCACGGGCGGGTTGCCGGCGAACGTGACGTGCAGGTCGTCGACCTTCAGGAGTGGTTCAGTCACGGTTCGCTCCAGACGTCGGGTCGACGGCGTCGCGCAGCGCGTCGCCGACCAGGCTGGTCGCCAGCACGGTCACGACGAGGATCGCGGCGGGGAAGACGAAGAGCCACGGGCGGGTGACCGCGGAGGCGCTGCCGGTCGCCAGCAGGGTGCCGAGCGAGACGTCGGGGGCCTGCACGCCGAAGCCGAAGTAGCTCAGCGTCGACTCGGTGAGGATCGCGGCGCCAACCCCCAGCGTGGCGTCGATGATGAGCAGCGAGGCCACGTTCGGCAGGATGTGCCGACGGATGATGGTCCACCCGGGCACCCCCATGAACCGGGCCGCCTTGACGAAGTCGCGCTCCTTGATCGACATGGTCTGGCCGCGGACCACGCGGGCCATGACCATCCAGCTCAGGATCGCCAGTGCGACGACCATGGCCACCCAGCTCAGCTTCTTGAAGACCGGGCTCAGCAGCACGAGGATGTAGAACGCCGGGAGCACGAGCATGAGGTCGATGAACCAGACGATCACCTTGTCCCAGACCCCGCCCACGTAGCCGCTCACGGCACCGACGACGCCCGCGATGAGCGTGGCGCCCGGGCCGGCGATGAAGCCGATGACGAGCGACTTGCGCAGACCGACGAGGGTCTGGGCGTAGATGTCCTGCCCGATGTCGTTCGTGCCGAACCAGTGGTCGCGGCTCGGGCCGACGCCGAAGCTGAAGACGTCCGTCGTGGTCGCGTCCCACTTCGCGAGCCAGGGCCCGACGACCGCCCACACCACGACGAGCGCGATGACGATCACGCCGATCCAGGCCTGCGGAGCGGACAGGGTGCGGCGGATCACGCCGTGGTGGACGACGACGCCGCCCGAGCCGAGGTGGTCGTCCTCGATGGCGACGTCGACGGTCTCCGGCCCCATGACGGCCATGTCACACCCTCACTCTCGGGTCGAGCGCCGCGTAGAGCACGTCGGCGAGGGTCCCCGCGATCAGCACGAGCACCGCGGTGAACAGGATGGTCCCGGTCGCGGCGTTGATGTCGTTGTTGTGGATGCTCGAGAGCAGGTACTCGCCCATGCCGTGCCAGCTGAACACGAGCTCGGTCACCGAGGCGCCGGTGAGCATGAGCCCGAAGGAGTAGGCGAAGAAGGTGGACATCGGGATCAGCGCGACGCGCACGCCGTGGCGGATCATCGCCGAGCCCCGCGTGCGGCCCTTGGAGCGCGCGGTGCGGATGTAGTCGGCCGAGAGCACGTCGAGCATCGCCGAGCGCTGGTAGCGCGAGTAGGTCGCCGCGGAGGTGAGGACGAGGACGATGGTGGGCAGCAGGAGGTGTATCGCGCGGTCGCCCAGATGGGACCAGAAGCCGCCCTGCAGGCCCGCCGTGTACTCCCCGGTGAACTGGATCACCTGGTGGCCGACGAGCTTGTTGAGGTTCGTCGCCAGGATCATGAGGACCACCGCGATGACGAAGGTCGGCGTGGCGGTGATGACGAAGGACCCGTAGGTGGAGACGCGGTCGAATGCCCGGTACTGGCGGATCGCTCCCGTGACGCCGATCAGGACGCCGATCAGGGCTCCGAGCAGGGTGCCGATGAGCAGCAGCCGCAGGCTCGTGGAGGCGCGGGCCGCGATCTCCTCGGTCACGGGGCGACCGCCCGTGCTCGTGCCCAGGGAGCCGTGGGTCACGAGGTTGACCGCCCAGTCCTTGAGCCGGACCAGGACGGGCACCTCGGGGTTGACCCCCATCTTGTCGAGCGCTGCGTCGATCGCGTCCTGGTTGACCGGGGGGTTGCGTCCGAGGAACTTCGAGATCGGATGAAGGGTGCTGCTCGCGATCAGGTAGCCCAGCCCCGTGGCGATGACGGCGAGGATGACGTAGTTGACCAGTCGCTTGGCGATGAATCCGATCATCCGGTGCGACCGCCCTTCCGCCGGGTCCCGAGATGCGGCATCCGCGGTCCGACGCCGCACCGCTGCTGGTCACTCACCCTACACATCCTCCGCTCGCCGCCGCGCGCCCACGCCTCGCCGCGCTGGACGATGTTACCCGGCGGTAGCATCGAGGTGTTACTGACCAGTATCAGATCCATAACGGTGTGCCCGTCTCGCGCGCGTCAGCGGCGCGGCAGGACCACGATGGAAGGAGCCCGCCGCTCGCCCCGGCACCCTGGGGCGGCCGACGGCCCGACGACGAAAGGTGAGACCACATGACCTCCAGGCACAATCGTGCGCGGGTGGGTGTCGTGCTCCTGGCTGCCGGAGCGCTCGCGCTCGCCGGCTGCAGCTCGAGCGACAACCCGACCGGCGGGTCCTCCACGAGCGGCTCGACGGCGACCCCGACCGAGTCGCTCCCGGGCACGGGGTGGAAGACCGCCGAGCGGGACGCGGTCGCAGACGGTGGCACGCTGACGCTCCCCGTGGACATGACCCCCTTGAACTTCCAGCTCTTCAACCCGGACGCGGGCACGGTCGACGACCAGACGATCGAGTCGCTGTACCTCCCGGCGTTCGTCACCGTCGCCGAGGACGGCACCTGGTCGGCCAACCCCGACTACGCGACGTCGGTCGAGCTCAAGAGCGAGGACCCTCAGGTCGCCGAGATCAAGATCAACCCCAAGGCCGTGTGGTCCGACGGGACACCGATCACCTACAAGGACGTCGCGGCCAACTGGAAGGCCCTCAGCGGCGAGAACAAGGACTTCGCCCCGGTGGCGACCAACGTCTGGGAGGACGTCGCGTCCGTCGAGAAGGGCGAGAACGACCAGGACGTCCTCATCACCTTCGCCAAGAAGAACGCCGACTGGGCGTCCGTGCTGTTCCCGATCTACCCCGCCTGGGCCATGGACACCCCCGACGCCTTCAACAAGTCGTGGCAGAAGGGCCCCTACGCCGAGGACGGCAAGACCTACGTCTCGGGCGGCCCGTTCATCGTCAAGTCCTACGACGTCAACGGCCAGGTGCTCACCTTCACCAAGAACCCGAAGTGGTGGGGCGACGAGCCCAAGCTCGACACGATCATCTTCAAGACGGTGAGCCGTGACAGCCAGGCCCAGGCCTTCGCCAACTCCGAGATCGACGCGTTCAACCTCAACGGTCAGGCGGACAACCTCAAGACGGCGCAGGGCCGGGCCGACGCGACCATCGAGCGCTCGCTCGGCACCCAGTTCCGTCACATCACGCTCAACGGCACCAGCGAGGTCTTCTCCGACGTCGCCGTGCGCAAGGCCTTCGCGGTCGCGCTCGACCGGGCCACCCTCGGCCAGGCGATCCTCGGGCCGGTCGGCAGCCCGGTGGAGGAGCTGAACAACCTGATCTTCCTGCCGGGGCAGAAGGGCTACGCCGACAACGCCTCGACCGTGCTGACCGGCAAGGCCGACGACGCCAAGCAGATCCTCACGGACGCCGGCTACACGATCGGCTCGGACGGCAAGGCGACGAAGGACGGCAAGGCTCTCGAGGTCAGCTTCGTGATCCCGTCGGACAACACGAACTCCTCGAACATCGCCCAGCTCGCGAAGCAGGAGGAGTCGCTCGCCGGGATCACGGTGAACATCAACACCGTGCCGTCCGGCGACTTCTTCGACAAGTACGTCAACACCACCGATCGCAACTTCGACGCGACGTACTTCGCCTGGCAGGGCACGGCGTGGCCCGTCTCCTCGACCAAGTCGATCTACTACCCCGCGGACGCCGGCCAGAACTACGCCGGTGTCACGGACGACTCCCTCGGGGCCGACTGGGACGCGGCCAACGCCGAGCTCGACAACGACAAGCGGATCGAGATGGCGAACGCGATCGACCAGAAGCTGATCAACCTGTTCACGACCATCCCGCTGTTCCCGGAGCCCTACGCGTGGGGCGTCAAGGACACGCTGGTGAACTACGGTCCCTCGCAGTTCCAGGCGTACACGCTGCACTGGCAGGACGTCGGCTTCTCCAAGTAGCGGAGGACACCGCGGCTCGGCCGACGGTGCTGCCGACCTGACGACGGGGTGGGTCATCTCTCGGGAGATGGCCCACCCCGTCCGCCGTCCACGGCTGCACCAGAAGGCTGGGCGCGCTGCGGTAGGATGAGTGCGCCCGCGGTCGAGTCCCGCTCGTGGGCTGCTCCTGGGAAGCACGGTGCCCGGTCGTCGGACGACCCCCGTGCCGCCAGGTGGTTCAGGACGGACCTCGTGAAGGCTCCGGCAGCGTCGGACGACGTGCCGGTGGCCGAGCGGCCCGGCCGCATCCCCTCGTCGCGAAATGAGACCCCTGTATGTCTGTGCGCTCTGACCTGCGCAACGTCGCCATCGTCGCCCACGTCGACCACGGCAAGACCACCCTCGTCGATGCCATGCTCAAGCAGTCGGGCGCCTTCGGGGAGCACTCCCACGTGGACGAACGGGCGATGGACTCCGGGGAGCTCGAGCGCGAGAAGGGCATCACGATCCTCGCGAAGAACACCGCGATCCGGTACGCCGGCCCGTCCGCGGCGGCCGCGGGGGAGCCCGGCGGCATCACCATCAACGTCATCGACACCCCCGGCCACGCCGACTTCGGCGGCGAGGTCGAGCGCGGCCTGTCGATGGTCGACGGCGTCGTGCTGCTCGTCGACGCCTCCGAGGGCCCGCTGCCCCAGACGCGCTTCGTGCTGCGCAAGGCGCTCGCGGCCAAGCTGCCGGTCATCCTCGTGGTCAACAAGGTGGACCGTCCCGACTCGCGCATCAGCGAGGTCGTGGCCGAGGCCACCGACCTGCTGCTCGGTCTGGCGAGCGACCTGCACGAGGAGGTCGAGGACCTCGACCTCGACGCGATCCTCGACGTGCCCGTCGTCTACGCCGCGGCCAAGGTGGGGCGCGCCTCCACCACCCAGCCCGGGGACGGCGCGCTGCCGGACTCGGAGGACCTCGAGCCGCTGTTCGCCACCATCCTGGAGAAGATCCCGGCGCCCACCTACGACGAGGGCGCGCCGCTGCAGGCGCACGTGACGAACCTGGACGCCTCGCCGTTCCTGGGTCGCCTCGCGCTGCTGCGCCTGTTCAACGGCACCATCCGCAAGGGCCAGACCGTCGCCTGGGCCCGCCACGACGGCACGCTCCAGAACGTGCGCATCACCGAGCTGCTCGAGACCAAGGGGCTCGAGCGGGAGACCACCGAGTCCGCAGGCCCCGGTGACATCGTCGCCGTCGCCGGCATCGAGGACATCACCATCGGCGAGACCCTCACCGACCCGGACGACCCGCGCCCGCTGCCGCTCATCACGGTCGACGACCCGGCGATCTCGATGACCGTCGGGATCAACACGTCCCCCCTCGCGGGCAAGGGCGGCAAGGGGCACAAGGTCACCGCGCGCCAGGTCAAGGACCGGCTCGACAAGGAGCTCATCGGCAACGTCTCGCTGCGCGTGCTGCCCACCGAGCGGCCCGACGCCTGGGAGGTCCAGGGGCGCGGCGAGCTCGCGCTCGCGATCCTCGTCGAGCAGATGCGCCGCGAGGGCTTCGAGCTCACGGTCGGCAAGCCGCAGGTGGTCACCCGCACCATCGACGGCAAGGTCAACGAGCCGATGGAGCGCATGACGATCGACGTCCCCGAGGAGTACCTCGGTGCGGTGACGCAGCTCATGGCGCAGCGCAAGGGCCGCATGGAGACCATGTCGAACCACGGCACCGGCTGGGTCCGCATGGAGTTCATGGTCCCCGCGCGCGGCCTCATCGGCTTCCGCACCCGGTTCCTCACCGAGACCCGCGGCACCGGCATCGCCTCCTCGATCGCCGAGGGCTACGAGCCGTGGGCCGGTCCCATCGAGACCCGCATCAACGGCTCGCTCGTGGCCGACCGCCCGGGCGTCGTCACGCCCTACGCGATGATCAACCTGCAGGAGCGCGGCAGCTTCTTCGTGGACCCCACCCAGGAGGTCTACGAGGGCATGATCGTCGGCGAGAACTCGCGCAACGAGGACATGGACGTCAACATCACCAAGGAGAAGAAGCTGACGAACATGCGGTCCTCGACCGCCGACAACTTCGAGAACCTGGTGCCGCCGAAGCACCTCACCCTCGAGGAGTCCCTCGAGTTCGCGCGCGAGGACGAGTGCGTGGAGATCACCCCGGAGGTCGTGCGCATCCGCAAGGTCGTGCTCGACGCCTCCGAGCGCGCCAAGATCGCGGCGCGCAACCGCCGCGGCTGAGGCTCGAGACGACGACGGCGGGCACATCGGTGGGCGCGCGGACCGTGCTCGCGGCGGGGCTGGAACCTCGCGGCCGCCTGCTCGCCGTCCACGCCCACCCGGACGACGAGACGCTCGCCATGGGTGGGCTGCTCGCCACCTGGGCGGCCGCCGGGCAGCCGGTCACGGTCGTCACCTGCACGCGGGGCGAGCGCGGGGAGACGATCGGTGACGACCTGCGGCACCTCGAGGGGGACGGGGCGGCCCTCGCCGACCATCGCCAGGTCGAGCTCGTCGCCGCGTTGCGCGCGCTCGGCGTGACCGAGCACGCCTTCCTCGACGAGCTCCCCCTCGACAGGACCTCCTGCGACGACGCGCCTGCGGGCCGGTCGCCGGGCGGGCGCGGGTCGCGCTACGAGGACTCCGGCATGGCCTGGACGACGTCGGCCGGTGTGGCCACGGGCGCTCCCGACGTCCCGCAGCACGCCTTCGTCCGCGTGCCGGTCGAGGAGGCCGCGGCACGGCTCGCGGGCCTCGTCGTCCGGGAGCGGCCCAGCGCCGTCGTGACCTACGAGCCCGGCGGCGGCTACGGGCACCCCGACCACGTGCAGGCGCACGAGGTGACCGTCCGCGCGCTCGCGCTGTGCGGCGGGTTCCGCCCGCAGCACGTGTGGTGGCGGGTCGAGACGTCGGCCGCGCACCGCGACGACGTGGCCGCGCTGCGCCGGCGGTTCGCCGCCGGGGTGGCCCCGGAGCCCGGCCGTGGGACGGGACACGGCCACCGCGAGGCCCTGCGCCTGCCGGAGCCTCCCGGACGGGGCGACCGCCTGCCCTCCGTGGTGCGTGACGACCTGAGCGTCGACCTGGTCGTCGATGTGGCACCGGTCCGCGACGCCGTGCTCGCCGCCCTCCGCGCCCACCGCTCCCAGGTCCAGGCCGTCTCTGCCTGGCAGTCGCCCGGCGAGCCCGGAGGACCGCTCGGCAGCTGTGCGCTGAGCAACGGAGAGCTGCTGCCTCTCTCGAGGTACGAGCGCTACCACGAGGCCGGCGTCGAGCCGTCCGCGGCACCCAGCGGCGAGCGGTAGCGTACGACCCATGCCCGCACCGCAGCCCGCTCGTCCTGCCGACGCCCCCACACCGCCGGGGCGGCTCGTCGGCACCGTCGTCGCGAGCGCCCTCCTCGGCGGTCTGGTGGCGGCCCTCGGCACCGTCGTGCACCGGCAGTGGGCGCCCTGGATGCTCGTCGCTGCGCTCGTGGCGACCCTGTCCGCGGGCCTGTGGATGCGGTCGTGGCGCGGCGTGCCGGCCGTGTGCGGCTTCGTCGTCGGGTGGGGCGTCGTGAGCCAGGTGCTCGCGGCAGGAGGGCCGGGCGGGAACGTGCTCGTCGCCGCGCAGCCGGTGGGCTACGTGTGGATCTACGGCGGCGTCGTGGCCGCCCTCGCGCCCCTGGTGCTGCCGGCTCGCTGGTTCGTGCCGCGCGCCGCGGCCCCTCGTGTCGGCGGCAACGCCTAGAATTTGGGCGGTTCGACCCTCCGCCGCCTCCCGGGCGTGCTCGGTCGACGACGACCGGCGGCCGACCGACCGCCCAGACGGAAGCAGAGGCGATGGCACGCAAGGCTGACCCGACGGCAGGCTCGCCGCTCGAGGGGTTCGAGGAGGCGCCCGCTCGCGGCTCCCGCAAGGCGTGGCTCGTGGCCGGGATCGTCGTCGTGGTGCTGGCCGCGGCCTACGTCGGCCTCCAGGCCCTCGTCGCGGGCAAGATCGCGTCGGGGACCACCGTGGCCGGCGTCTCCGTCGGGGGGCTCACCCCCGCCGCGGCCCAGCAGCGGCTGGACCAGCAGCTCGCGGACCGGACGTCCTCGTCGATCGAGGTCGCCGCCAACGACAAGAAGGCCAGCCTCGACCCGCTGGACGCCGGGCTGCGCCTCGACGCCGCCGCGACGGTCGACGGCCTCACCGGCTTCACCCTCGATCCCTCCCGCCTCGTGCGCCAGGTCAGCGGCTCCTCCGAGGTCGTCCCCGTCACGCAGGTCGACGACGAGAAGCTCGCGAGCGCGCTCACGGCGATCGCCCCCCGGCTCGCTGTCAAGGCCGTGGACGGGACGGTCTCCGTGGTCGACGGCAAGGCGGCCAGCACACCGGCCGTCGACGGCTCCCGGCTGGACGTCACGGCCGCGGCGGCCGTCGTCCGTGACTCCTGGCTCAGCGGGAGCCTCCCGCTCGAGCTGCCCACGACGACGACGCCCGCCACGATCGACCAGACCGCCACGGACGCCGCTCTCGCGCAGGCGCAGACCATCGTCGGCTCGTCGGTGTGGGTCGAGGTCGCCGGCCAGCGCGCCGAGATCCCGGCGTCCGAGATCGCCAGGCTCACGACCTTTCCCGTCGTGGACGGGAAGCTGACACCCACGCTCGACCCGGATGCGCTCTACGACGCCGTGAGCACGCGGACCACGAAGCTCGAGACCAAGGCGACCGACGCGCGCTTCGAGTTCAACAAGAAGGGCAAGCCCGTCATCCGGGGAGGCAAGCCCGGGACGTCGCTGGACAGGACCGCCCTCGCGGCGGCCGTCCTGCAGGGTGCGCTGAGCGCGGACCGGACCGCCACGGTCGCGCTCGCCGAGTCGCAGCCCAAGTCCTCCAGGGCCGACCTCGAGAAGCTCGGCGTGAAGGAGAAGGTCGCCGAGTTCTCCACGCCGCTGACGAACGAGCCGATCCGCACCCAGAACCTCGCGCTCGCCGCGGAGCGGCTGACCGGGAAGCTCGTGAAGCCGGGGCAGACGTTCTCCGTCATCGACGCGATCGGCCCCATCACCGCCGCGACGGGCTACAAGGCGGCGCACATCATCGAGAACGGCATCTTCGTCAACGGCATCGGCGGCGGCCTGTCGCAGATGGCGACGACCACCTACAACGTCGGCTTCTTCGCGGGCATGATCGACGTCGAGCACAAGCCGCACACCTACTGGTTCTCGCGGTACCCCGCGGGACGCGAGGCCACCATCTACGTCGGCTCCTACGACATGCGCTGGCGCAACGACTCGCCCTACGGCGTCCTCATGCAGTCCTGGGTCTCGGGCGGCAGGCTCTACGTGGCCGCCTGGAGCACGAAGTACTACACCGTCACCACGACCTCGGGCCCGCACACGAACGTGCGGGCGCCCGGCGTGATCACGAGCTCGAGCCCGCAGTGCATCCCGACGCCGGCCGGCAGCTCGGGCTTCACGATCAGCGTCTCCCGGAAGGTCACGGTGACCGCCACCGGCGAGGTGGCCGACGAGAAGACGAACACCTGGACCTACCGACCCAGCGATCAGATCAAGTGCAGCTCCGGCGACGAGAAGTCGACGAAGTAGCAGCGGGACGACCGACGAACGGCGCAGGGCACGACGGCTAGGGTGGGCAGCATGCTCGGAAGAAGCGGCAGGGAGTCCGGCGCGATCGCGCACCTCGCGGCGACCCTCGGGAGGTGGCGCGACGAGCAGGACGAGGACCTGCTCGACCTCGGCACCACCTCGCAGGCGCTCATGACGATCGGCAGCATCGACGACCTCGCCGCCGTGCTGCACATCGGTCATCCCTCGCAGCCCGCGCACTCCCTCGAGCAGCGCCTGCTGCAGGCCCCGGCCTCGGTGATGCTCACCGCCGCGGTGGCGGTGCCGCCGTCCTGGGCGTGGGTAGGGCGCCAGGCCGATGCGCGCGGCACGCTCGTGATCGACGACGCGGGCATCCGCGACTGCCGGGGGGCCCTGCGCGACCTCGGCGTCGCCCCTCATCTCGTGCCGTCCGCCATGCCCGTCGAGCAGCGTCTCGCGCTGGCGGGACCGGACGGCAGCCTGGTCATCGAGCGCAGCAGGATCCCGTCGGGACACGTCGAGCTCCCGGGCAGCGCGCTGCTGCCGGGCGAGCCGGTCTGGTACGGGCTCGCCCGGGCGGTGCGGCAGGACGGCGAGCGCGACCTCGTGGTCGACGGCCCCTCCCAGGTGTGGCTCGCCTTCGGCCCCTCGGACGACCATCTCGGGTCGCTGGGCGAGAGCCTGCGCAGCGTCGCGGGCGCCGGGTTCGACCTGCAGCACCTGCGCAGCCAGCGTTCGACCGCCGGGCCGCACGTGTTCTACACGTCGTTCGCGTGCGCGGACCGCAGCGCCCTGACGGCGCTGCTCTCGGAGTTCGACGAACGCGGCGTGCGCCACCGCGTGCTGGCGGTGCTGCCGGGCAGCTCCTTCCTGCCCGGCCCGGACCCGGTGGAGCCGCAGTGGGCAGCTCGCTGATCTCCTACCTCGGCCCACAGGGGTCCTTCACGCACGCGGCGGCGCTGCAGTGGTCCGCGGGAGAGGACACCCTCGTGCCCGCCGCGACCGTGCACGAGGTGTTCGCCGCGGTCAGCGAGGGGCGCTGCGACCGCGGCGTCGTCGCCATCGAGAACAGCGTCGAGGGCTACGTGGTGCCCTCGCTCGACGCGATCGTCGCCGCGGCCGACGTCGTCGCCGTCGACCAGACGGCCCTGCGGATCTCCTTCGACGCCTTCGTGCGGCCGGGCGCCGACCCACGGGCGCTGACCCATGTCACCGCGCACCCCCACGGACTGGCGCAGGCGCAGCGCTTCGTCGCCCGGTCCGGGCTCACGCCCGTCCCCGCCTCCTCGAACGCTGCCGCGTGCCGCGACCTCACGCCCGATGGGGCGGCGATCGGCCCGCGCATCTGCGGCGAGCTGTACGGGCTGCAGACCTGGGAGCAGGGGGTGGAGGACTTCAGCGGGGCGCGGACCAGGTTCCTCGTCCTGGCGCGCCGGGAGGACGCCGTCGCGCGCCTCGCGGGGCACGACGGCGCCCGGTCCACCCCGGCGGGAGGCTGGGCGACCATGCTCGCGCTCACCCCGCGCGTGACAGGACCCGGCGTGCTCGCCCGGATCGCCGGGGCCTTCGGCGAGCGCGGCGTGAACATGTCGAGCCTCATCACGCGGCCGCTCAAGGCGCTCGCCGGGCGCTACGTCTTCGTCATCACGTGCGAGGGGGCACCGTGGGAGCCGCGGCTGCACGGGCTGCTCGAGGGGTTGCTCGACGCGGGCGACGCGCTCAAGACGCTCGGCGTGCTGCGGGCCCCCGAGGACCTCGACGTGGTCGTCGATCCGCAGCGCATCCCCACCGGCAGCGTCGACGCCACGAGCGGGCCCGAGGAACGCCGGGAGGGCCTGCTGTGGGCGTGAACCAGGACGCGGGGAGCGTGCCGGTGCTGGGCACGGTGTCGGTCGTCGGCCTCGGTCTGATCGGCGGCTCGCTCGCCCGCGCCCTGGCTGCCGGCCGGGAGACGACCGGGATCGAGGTCGTCGGCTGGGACCTCGACCCGGGCACGCGCGCGTCGGCGCAGCAGGCGGGGATCGCCACCGTCGACGACCCTCTCGACGCCGGCCGTGCCGATCTGGTCGTGCTCGCCGTGCCCCTGCGCGCCATGGCACGCATGGCGGCCGTGCTCGCGCCCGTGCTGGACCCGGCCGCCACCGTGACCGACGTGGGGAGCGTCAAGGGTCCCGTGCGGGCGGCGGTCGAGGCCGCGGGGCTGGGTGACCGGTACGTCGGTGCGCACCCGATGGCCGGCACGGAGCGGGTGGGCTTCGCCGCCTCGGACGCGGCGCTCCTGCGCGGGGCCGTGTGGGCCGTGACGACCGGAGCCGTGCCCACGGGAGCCGACGGCGCGCGGCCCGAGGGGCTCGAGCCGCACCTGGGACGCGTGCTCGCCCTCGTGGAGGCCGTGGGGGGTCGTCCGCTGCTGCTCACCGACGATGTCCACGACCGTGCCACCGCTCTCGTCAGCCACGTGCCGCACGTCGCGGCGACCGCGCTGCTGAGCAACCTCGTCGACTCCGACGTGCGCGACGTCGCGCTCGCCCTGGCCGCCGGCAGCTTCCGGGACGGCACGCGCGTGGGCCGTACCGGCCCGCACCGCACCCAGGCGATGGTCGAGGACAACGCCGGTGCGGTCGCCGCCGTGGTGCGGTCCATGGCCGCAGACCTCGTGAGCCTCGCCGACGACCTCGAGGCCGGGCGGCCCACGGAGTGGTTCTTCGACCGCCCCGACCCGGTGCGGCGGCTGCTGGAGGAGCCCGCCCCCACCCCTCCGCCCGCCGAGTAGCACGCCCGACGTCCTCCCGCCGCGACCGGATCTCGATACGGCCCTGGGGGGCCTACTCGATCGGCAGCAGAGCCTGGGGGCCTGCTCGATCGGTGGCGGGGCCCTGCTCGACCGGCGAGGATGCCGATCGAGCAGGGCGTGGTCGGTCAGCGCCGGTGGATCCGGGTCTTCGCAGACTTCGCCTTCGCGACGTTCCGCGTGTCTGCGGGCACGTAGACGGCCCGGACCTTGATCTTCTTGCCCTTGGCGAACCTGCGCGGCAGCGTGACCGTCGCCTTGCCGCCCTTCTTGCGGAGCTTGGCGGCCGAGACGGTCCGGGCCACCTTCTTGCCGACCTGCACCTTGACCTTCCCCGCGGTCGCGAGACCGTTGGTGGTGGTGGTCGAGACCCGCACCTTGACCTTGACGGGGCGGTGCTTGCGGAACTTCTTGCCCGTCACCCTCAATCCTGTGACCGTGGTCCTCACGACCGTGAGCGTCGAGCCCGGCGAGGTCGCCGCCTCCGTCGCGCTCGTCGCAGGCAGCGAGGCCACCACTCGGTAGACCCCGACCGACAGGTCGCGCGGCAGGGTGAGGGTGGCACGACCCGCACGCACGGGAGCCGTCCCGAGGATGCGGTCACCGCTCGTGAACGTCACCGTCCCCGAGGCCGCGCCAGAGACGGTCGTCGTCGCCGTGACGGCACGTCGTGCATCGCGATAGACGGCGGTGCTGGTCGAGAGCAGGGGCGAGCCCAGCGTGACCGGGACGGGGGTCAGGCGCAGCCGGAGCGTGTCGGTGCGCTCGCTGGCGAGGGTGGTGGCCGTCGCCTCCAGGACGGCGGACACCACGACGGAACCGAGGGGAAGGCCCGTGGTGTCGAGGAGCCACGTCGCGGTGCCGTCCGCGCCGACCTGCGCGGTGCCCGTCTCCTCGCCGTTCACGCTGAACCGGACGACGTCGCCCTCACGGACCCCGGCGCCGGACGCGTGCGCCTCCACCGCGACGGCGTCACCCCGCTCGACCGGTGCGCTCGGCACCACGAGGCTGAGCGTGGAGCCGGCCGGCCGGACCGTCACGTGCACGGTCGTCTCTCCCGCGAGGTAGACGTCGTCACCGCCGTACCGCACGCTCAGCTCGTGGTCGCCCACCGCGAGGTCCGGGACGAGAGCGGTGGCCCGGGCCGCGCTCAGGTCGGTCCGCACCAGCACGGTCTCGCCCTCGAGCACCTCGACCCAGCCGCTCGGCTCGGCACCGCTGCCGGCGACGCGGACGTCCACGCGGGCGTCCTGCCCGAGCTCGACGCCGCCGCTCGGAGCGGTCGCGCTCACCGCCACCTCCAGGGGGTCGCCGCCCGCGCGCGGCACGACGACGTCGTAGGCCGTCTCGGTGTTGCCCGCACGGTCCACGGCGCGGAACGTCAGGGTGGTGCGCTCCGCGCCGACCGTGACGGGCCCGGTGTAGGGCTCGAACGCCCCGCCGGCACCGGTGCGGACCTCGATCCGGTCGACCCCCGAGGTGTCGTCCGCCGCGCGTGCGGTCACCGTCCGCGACCCCGCGTCGAGGGTGGCGACCGAGACCGGCGCCGTGCCGTCGACCGGCACCTCGACGACGGTCTCCTGCGAGACGTCGTCGTCGGACACGGCCCTCGCCCGTACCTGGTGGACGCCGTCCGAGGAGAGCGTCGCGCTGTCCTCCCGGTTCCATGCGCCGTCGTCGACCCTGACCTCGCTCACGGCTCCCGGGCCGGAGGCTGCGACCTGGACCGCCGGGGCGTGACGCCACCATCCCGCATCGCCGTCGGGAGCGCTCGGGTCCGTCGACACCGCGACGGTCGGGCGCTCGGTCGCGCCGCTGCGGGGGATCACGCCGGTGAACGGCGCGAAGGTGACCGCGTCGAGGTTGATGTTGCCTGTGTCGTCCGCCTCGTAGCAGATCTTGACCGGGTCACCCGTGTGCAGCGTCACCGGGTAGCCGACGGTCTCGGCCCAGCGCTTCCAGCGCAGGTCGTCCTGCCCCTGGTTGGGGAAGAGCAGCGTGGTCGAGGCCGTGCCGACCGAGAGCGTGAGCTGCCGGTCGAGCGGCACGATGATCATGCCGTTCGCGAACCGTGCGGTCACCGTGTACCGGCCCGCGGCGATCGCGGACGTGTCGAAGGCGACGCAGGCGCCGAGCTTCGTGAGGTTCTTGACGAAGCCGGTGCCCGTGTAGCCGGCGTGCTCGGTGCTGGTCGAGGCGCCACCGGAGAGGGCGGAGCTCTCCGCCTGGAGCGTGACCGGGGCGCTGCGCTGCGCGGCGATCTTGGCCTGCAGGGTCGCGAGGGAGCCGTCGACGTCGACCGCGGCCGTGCTCGCCGCGAGGCGCGCGAGAGCGGTGACGCGGGTGGCTCCGTCGGTGCGGATCGCGGCGCGGAAGGCCTCCGAGGCGTCCTCGCGCAGCAGGTCGGCCACGCTCGTCGTCACGGTTCCCTGCGACTCCGCCCTGCGGATCTCGCTGAGCAGGTCGGGAAGCCCCGCGGCGGCGCCGAGCCAGCGGGACACCACGTCCTCGATCGCCGTGTAGGCGTCCGGCCCGACGTCGACCGTGCTGGCATCGCCGAGAGCGAGCCTGATGCTCTGCATCTTGAGGGTGACGCCGTCGAGGTCGCCCTCCCCGGCAAGGGTCACGGACTCGTCGAGGAGCCGGCCGATCCGCTGACCGAGATCCGCGTCGAGCCCGCCGTCCTGGACCAGGAGCGCGACATCGGCCGAGAGGCCCGTGTCCGGGTAGGGGGCGAGCGCGAGCCGGCTGACCGCCGAGGGCTCGTCCACGCCGTTGCCGAAGGCGACCGCGTGCGTCGCGCGGTACGGCACCGCGTCGACCGGGACGGTGATCTCGACCGCCTGGCTCGCACCGCCGTCGAGCCGCACCGAGTCACCCACGGCGACGCCGTCCACGAAGAGGCGGACCGTGCTGACCTCGGTGCCGTCGTTGTGCACGGTCGCCCGGATCGTGCTCGCCCGGCTCTCGGCGTCGTACGTCGAGGTCACGTCGCCGGTGACCGAGAGATGGGCGGGCGCCAGGTCGTCGAGCTCGGCGATGTCGTCGGCGGTCGCGACGCGGAACCGCGCGGCCTGGCCGCCGCCACCGACCATGGAGGCGCGCAGCGTGTCGGTGGAGTCGACGAGCACGTGCCTGACGTCGATGGCCGTCGGGTTGCCCTTCCAGGTCGTGGCGGCAGCGTCGGCGTAGATGTCCGCGACGTACGTGGTGCCGGGCTCGAGGAAGGACAGGGGGACCGCGACGGTCCGGTCGTTCTCGTCGGTGACCGCCCCCAGGTACCAGGTGGACCCGCTGCGACGCTCGGTCACCGTGTAGTCGCCGATCACCGCGAGGGGCACGTGCGACTCGTCCCAGGTGGTCGGCATGCCCTTGAGGTACTCGAAGGCCTCGGCGTTGGCGGCGTAGTTCTCCGGGGTGTCCGCGAGCATCTGCATCGGGCTGAAGAAGGTCGTGTACAGCGCGAGCTGGTTGGCCACCGTCGACTGCACGCGGGTGCCCAGGTTCGCAGGGTCCCAGGTCACGGCGAGCACGCCGGGCGTGTAGTCAGCGGGACCGCCCATGAACCGGGTGAAGGGCAGGATCGTCTTCTGCTCCGGCGGGTTGCCGTTCGCCCCCTTGTAGTTCTCCTGCTCCATGCCCGCGATGCCCTCGCCGGTCATCATGTTCGGGTAGGTGCGGGCGAGGCCGGTGGGCTTGATCGCCTCGTGGGCGTCGATCGTGATGTGGTGGCGGGCCGCCGTCTCGATGACGCGCTGGAAGTGCCGCACGCCCTCCTGGTCGAAGTGGCTGCGCTGCACGCCGCCGAGGATGAACCGGGTGGCGTACCCGGTCTTGATCGCGTGGACGCCCCAGGCCTCGTACTGGCTGAAGATCTCCTCCATGTGCTCGTCGTAGTAGTCGACGTAGCCCCTGGTCTCGTTGTGCGCGATGTAGCCGACGCCCTTGGACGCAGCGTAGGAGAGGACCTCGGGCAGGTCGAAGTCGCTCATCGGCGTCAGGAAGTCCTGGTTCGTCCAGCTTCCTCCGGCGTTGACGTTCCATCCCTCGGCGAGCACGAACTTGGCGCCGGCGCTCGCGGCGAGGTCGATGTACTGCTTCACCCGCGCTGTGGTGGCCCCGTGGGTGGAGCCCGCGTTCCAGGTGGTGGCTCGCCGCTGGAGCTCCCACCACACGCCGGTGTACGTCGCCGGGGTGATCCAGTCCGTCGTGTCGTCGGTGCCGTCGTCGTCCGAGTCGACGTCGCAGATCGCGCACGCGTCGTTGAGGTTCTCGATGAGGTGGGACTCGGCGAGGTCGCCCGGGGTGCGACCGACGTTGACGGTGCGCCAGGGGGTGCTGAAGGCCTCGTCGCTGACGTCGAGCACGGCCTTGAGCCCGCCCGGCAGCGCGATGAGCGAGCTGACCAGCCGACCCGGTGCCGAGGAGTCCTTGACCAGGGTCATGCTCGGGTAGTCCGTGAGGTCGGCCTCGTGCACGCTGAGCACGAGGCTGCCGCCCGCCGTGAGCGTGATGGGGGTCTGGGCGGTCGCGACGCTCGTGACGGGTGCGGTGAGGTAGTGCCTCTCGTCGGCGTCGTTGTTCGTGCCCGAGGTGAGGTAGTACGCGGTGGCGGTGTCCGGCAGCGAGAACTGGGTCAGCTCGTCCGTCACGTTGAAAGCACCCAGCACCGACTGCTGGGGGAAGGTGTAGCGCAGCCCGAAGCCGTCGTCGAAGACGCGGATCGTCACGTCGAGCCGGACGCCGGAGCCCTCGTTGACGGTGTGTGCCACGAGCTCGTCGTAGTGGTTGCGCACGCGGGACGACGTGCCCCACGCCGGGGTCCAGGACTCGTCGGTGGTGCTGCGCTCCACGGAGTCGATCGACATGTCGGCAGTGAGGTCGACCGCAGGCTCGGTGAGCCTCATCCCGAGGCCCGACGGCGCGACGACGGTCGTGCTCCCGTCGCGCACGGCGTCGTAGGCCAGGCGTCCGTCGACCACCGCGAGGGTGACGACGAGGCTGCCGTCGGGCGAGGCGACCTGCTCCCCGTCCAGGGTGCTGGCCGCCGGGGTGGGCGCGCTCGCGCCGAGGGCGGGTGCGGTCCCGATGCCGGTGGCGGCCAGGGCGAGGGCGGCGATGCTCGCGGCGGCGCGTGCGCGCCAGCCTCCTGCTCGGCGACCTGTTCGTCCCTCGGTGGTGCCGCGCCCTGTGGCGGGCCGGTGCTCGCGGTCCTCGACCGTGGCTGACATGCGTCTCTCCCTCGCGTCGTTGCCGGGGTCCCGAATCGTCCTGTGCAGCATCGTCGCTGTGACGTTTCAGGAGGATTTCTCATCCTCCATGAGAACAATCACCCGGTCAAGCGCGGAAAACTGAGGCAATTTCATGCCATTAATGACTTTTAAGACGCTACGCTCGGCTCATGGACCTAGGTGACCCCCGGCTCGTGCGGACCCGCGAGCAGGTGCGCGCGGTCCTCGTCGAGGGCGCGGCCTCGCGCACCCAGATCACGGCGGCGACGGGGCTGGCGCCCGGCACGGTGGCGCGGGCCGTGCGCTCGCTCATCGACGAGGGCGAGGCGCACGAGCTCCCCGCAGCCGGCCAGGGGCGGGGACGCCCCGCGACCCTCGTGGCCCTCGAGAGCCTGCGTGGCTTCGTGCTGGGTCTCGAGATCGGCCTGGCTCGGGTGACCGCGGGGCTGGCCGACGCGTCGGGTGCGCTCGTGGGCGAGCAGACCGTCTCTCTCGACGGGGCCCCGGACGGCGAGAGCGCCGGGGTCGCCGCCGCCCGCCTGGTCGCGGACCTCGTCGAGACCCATGACGTGCCGCGGGAGCAGGTCCTGAGCACGGTCGTGTGCATCCCCGCGCCGGTCGACCCGCAGACCGGGACCGTCCACGACGCGCCGATCGTCGTCGAGCCCTGGCGTGGCACCCACCCCGCCCAGATGCTCGAGGGATGGCTCGGCCTGCCGGTGACGGTGATGAACGACGCGAACGCCGCTGCGCTCGCGGAGCGCAGCGCGGGAGCGGCCAGGGGCGTCCAGGACCTCGTCTACCTCCACGCCACGGTGGGCGTGGGTGCGGGGCTGGTGCTGGGGGGCGCGCTCCACACCGGGGCCGACGGCGGCGCGGGGGAGATCGGGCACATCCGGCTTCACGAGGCCTCGGACCTGTGCCGGTGCGGACAGCGTGGCTGCCTCGAGTCCGAGGCCTCGGCGGCCGCGCTCGTGCGCAAGATGGCCGCGGTCGGGTTCGACCTGTCCGACGGACAGACCGTCGACGAGCTGATCCGCGACAACGTGGGGGACGCGGTGGTCGCGCGCCTGCTCGGCCAGGCGGGCAGCGCGCTGGGCAGCGTGCTCGCGGACATGTGCAACGCGCTGTCCCCCGCCATGGTCGTGATCGGCGGGGAGCTGGCGGCCGGCGGCACCGCGCTGGTCGCCGGGGTCCAGGAGTCCATGCGTCGGTACGCGCTGTCGACGGTCTCGCGCCGGGTCCGCATCGAGCTGGCCACGCTCGGGCCGCGGGCGGGGATGATCGGCGCGGTCGAGTCCGCCGCCGCGCAGGTGCGCCGGCTCGGGCGCTGAGCGTCAGCCGGCGGGGGGACGGCCGCGGCGTGCCGGCGGGGGAGGCACGGGCTTGCCGGTGACGATCCGCTCGGCGGGCACCGCGACGTCCCTGCCGTGCCGGTCGCGGACGACGAGCCCGGCCTCGTCCCGGCTCACGACGGTCCCGAGCACGTCGGTGTACAGGTGGCTCGACCCCTCGGGCAGGCGGGTGCGCACCATCACCCGCGTGCCGGGCGTCCAGGCGCGCCAGTCTCGCTCAGGCGAGACGGGTCCCGGGGAAGCGCTCATGTGCGTGATACTAGAGTCACTCACCTCAGAAAGGACCATCGTGACCTACGTGATCGCTCAGCCCTGTGTCGACGTCAAGGACAAGGCGTGCGTGGACGAGTGTCCCGTGGACTGCATCTATGAGGGCAAGCGCTCGTTGTACATCCACCCGGACGAGTGCGTGGACTGCGGAGCCTGCGAGCCGGTCTGCCCGGTCGAGGCCATCTACTACGAGGACGACGTGCCCGAGGAGTGGGCACCGTTCTACGACGCGAACGTCCACTTCTTCGACGAGATCGGCTCGCCCGGCGGTGCGCAGAAGACCGGCGCCCTCGACCTGGACCACCCGATCGTCGCGGCCCTGCCGCCGCAGGCCTGACCGCGCCGCTCGTGGGATTCGCGACGCTCGACGACGAGTACCCCTGGGACGCGCTCGCCCCGTTCGCGGAGCGTGCCCGTCGGCACCCCCGGGGACTCGTCGACCTGTCGATCGGCACGCCGGTCGACCCGACGCCCGCCGTCGTCCGCGAGGCGCTCGTGGCGGCGGCCGACGCCCCCGGCTACCCGACGACCCACGGGACCGCCGCGCTGCGCGAGTCGGTGAGCGACTGGTTCGCGCGTCGTCGTGGGGTGCCCGGCCTGGACCCGGACGCGGTGCTGCCGACCGTCGGCTCGAAGGAGGCGGTGGCGCTCCTGCCCTCGCTCCTCGGGCTCGGGCCGGGCGACGTCGTCGTCCACCCGGAGACCGCGTACCCGACGTACGACGTCGGCGCCCGCCTCGCCGGGGCCACCCCGCTGGCCGCGGACGACGTCGCCGCGTGGGAGGGCCGCTCCGACGTGCGGCTCGTGTGGGTCAACTCGCCGGCGAACCCGCACGGCGCGGTGCACCCTGTGGAGCACCTGCAGCGTGTGGTCGCCGCCGCTCGTCGGATCAGTGCGGTCGTCGTGAGCGACGAGTGCTACGCGGAGCTCGCCTGGACCGAGCCGTGGACGGCGTCGGGCGTGCCCAGCCTGCTCGACCCGCGCGTGAGCGGGGGGAGCCACGAGGGCCTGCTGGTGGCGTACTCGCTGAGCAAGCAGTCCAACGTCGCGGGGTACCGCGCGGCCTTCCTGGCGGGCGACGGTGGCCTCGTGGCCGAGCTCGTGCGCCTGCGCAAGCACATGGGCATGATCGTCCCGGCACCCGTGCAGGCGGCGATGACCGTCGCGCTGCGGGACGACGAGCACGTCGCCGCGCAGCGAGCGGTCTACGCCCGGCGGCGCGAGCTCCTGCTCGGCGGCCTGGCGGCGGCCGGCCTGGTGGTGGACCACTCCGAGGCCGGACTCTACCTGTGGGTGCGCCCCGACGGCGGCGCGCAGGACTGCTGGCAGACCGTCTCGGACCTCGCAGACCTCGGCATCCTCGTCGGCCCCGGCGTCTTCTACGGCGAGGCGGGGCGCGGGCACGTGCGCGTGGCCCTCACGGCGAGCGACGAGCGCGTCGCGGAGGCGGCCGCCCGGCTCTCGGGAGCCTGAGGCAGGACGGCCGCCCCGGTTCCCTGAGCAGGGAACCGGGGCAGCACGTCAGCGGACGGCGCCCGTCTTCTTCGTCCTCACCTTCAAGGCCTTGTAGCCCTTGGCCTTCACCGTCACCCTGACGCTGATCCGTGCCCCGCGGTCCGCCGCGGTGAGCCGGTACGTCTTCTTCCTGGCGCCCTTGACGACCCTGCTGCCGCGCAGCCAGCGGTAGACGAGGTGCACGCCCGACGGTGCGAACCTCCCCTTGGTGACCTTGAGCGTCGTGCCGACCCGGGCGGTGCCGCGGACCTTCGGCTTCTTCCTCGCGCGCAGCTTGCCGGCCTTGACCTTGCCCGTCGCGGCCGAGGTCGAGGTCATGGTGGTGTACCCGGCCCGTGCCGCCGTGATGCGCACCGACAGCCGCTTGCCCTTGTCGGCGGCGACGATCGTGTAGCGCGCGGACGTCGCCCCGCTGACGGCCTTGCTGCCCCGGTACCACTGGTAGGACGCCCGGGTGCCGAGCAGGGAGGCGACGGCGCCGGTGGCGGTGAGCGTCTTGCCGACCCTGGCCTTGCCGGAGATCGCGGCCTTGCTGAGGCGGAACGTGCCGTTCGCGACCTTCCCCGCGCTCAGCGTGGTGACGACCGGCTCGTAGCCCGGCTTGGACGCGGTCACCCGGACCGCGACCGTCGCGCCCGCGTCGGCCGGGCCGAGCCGCAGCGTGGGGCCGGTCGCTCCCGCGACCGCGGTGCCGCCGCGCAGCCACTGGTACGTCACGGTGGTCCCGGGCACCGAGTAGGCGCCTGCGCTGACGGACAGGGACGAGTCCACCCGCGCTGTGCCCGAGAGCCGTGGCGGCGCGGTCGCCGAGAACGGCAGCCCCTTGACCGTGGCCGTCGCCGTCGCGACGCCGGTGACATATCCCTTGAGCGAGGCGGTCGCCCGCACGGTGAGCCGGTGGCCGACCTCGGCGGGCGTGACGGTGTAGGAGCTGGTGGTGGCGCCGGGGACGTCCACCCCGTCGAGGCTCCACTGCACGGTGGTCGCCACCGGGTCCGCCCCGCTGCTGTCCGGGCTCCACGCGGCGCTCGTGCTGTCCACGTGCACGACCTGTCCCGCGGCCGGCACGGTCGCGGTGCCGTCGACGCCGAGGAAGGCCAGGGGCTTGCCCGCGGCACGGACGACCTGCTGCGGGGTGCCGTCGGAGGCCACGGCGAAAACGTGCACCTTGGAGCTTGCCGCGATCCGCAGCCGCTGGACGGTCTTGCCGTCCGTGAGCGTGACCGGCTTGGTCGCGAACAGCCCGCACCCGGCGGCCTCGACCGAGCCCGAGCCGGTGCCGCGCTCCTGGGTGCGCAGCACCTGCGTGTTGCCGCCGGACGCACCGCCGCACCAGTCGTCGAAGGTGACGTTGGCGGTGCTCGAGGTGCTGTCGGTGTAGTAGACGGTGACCTGCACCGTCGTCGTGCCGCCTGTCGCGGCGCCCACGAAGGACAGCCGCGTGGCCCCGGTGAGACCGCCGACCGCGTCGATCGCGGCGGAGGTCGGGACGAGGTGGTCGTTGCCGCTCGCGTCGTGCCCGAGGACGTACGTCAGCGGGGTGTCCCCGAAGGTGACGGTCTGCTGCGTGCCGGGCACCAGGCCCATGGCCTCCACGGCGTCGTCGAGCAGGTACCAGCCGCTGCCGTCCAGGCCGGTGGGCGTGCTGGTGCCGCGCGGGTACAGGCCGCGGGAGGTGAACCAGCCGGCGAGCCAGCTCGAGCGGGGCACGACCACCTCGAACGTGCCGGTGACGGTGTGTCCGCTCGTGTCCGTGGCGGTGATCGTGGCCGGGTAGCGGCCCGGCGCCGTCGTCGAGGACACCGTGAGGGTGAGCGGCGCGGCGAGGGTCGCCTCGACCGTGGTGCCGCGGGCGGGGGCGGCGGTCCAGGTGCTGGTGCCGGCCCTCGCGACGGCGCCCGCGGCGGTCACGGTGACGGTGCCGGAGCTGGTGCTCGAACCCTGGGCGATCACCCGCGCCGGCACGGTGACGGTCGCGCCCGGCTCGGCGGTCACGACGTCGCTCTCGACGCCGGTGGTCAGGCGGGCGGGCAGGTCGCTCGAGGTGGCGATGGTGCCGGGACGGTCCGCCGCGGCCGAGGCCCAGGAGGTCGTGCCACCCGTGAGCGAGTACGTGAGCGACGCCATGCTGCGCAGCTCGCCCCCGGTGAGCCAGGAGCGGTTCAGTGCGGCGCCGCCGTCGTGCGTCGCGCTCGCGATGTAGTGCGTGCCCGCCGAGACGCCCTCGGCGGTGATGTCGAGCGTGCGGCCCGGCTCGCTGCTGGTGGGGGTCGCGACCTGCACGTGCTCGAAGGTGGGGGTGGAGATCCCCCACACGTCGGTGCCCGGCATGATCGGGAAGAGCCCGATCGCGGCGGCGACGGCCCAGGCGCCCATCTGCCCCTGGTCGTCGTTGCCCGGCACGCCGGCCACGGTGGTGGTGTAGAGCGAGAGCGCGGCGCGGGTGACGTCGGCCGTCTTCCACGGCTGCCCGGTCCACAGGTACACCCACGGGGCGTGCGTGTCGGGCTCGTTGTTCGGGTTGTAGGTGTCGTGACCGTAGTAGTCCTGCCAGCCCTGGACCCACTGGCTCGTGCTGACGACCCCGGTGGCCGGGTCGTAGGCGAAGAAGTGGTCGAGCTGGGCGGAGGTCGCGGCATCGCCCCCGATCAGGTCGATCAGCCCGGGGACGTCCTGCTGGACCAGCCACTGGTACTGCGCCGCGGTTCCCTCGTGGAACCCGGTGGACAGCGCGGGCGGTGCCGCGGGGGTGAACAGGCCGTCGGCGGTGCGGGCGCGGAAGTACCCCGCACCCTGGTCCCACAGGGTGCGGAAGCTCTGCCCGCGTGCCGCGTAGCGCGCGGCATCGGCCGTGTGACCGAGCCCGGCGGCCATGGTCGACAGCGTGGCGTCGGCGAGCGCGTACTCGAGGGTCGCCGAGCCGCCGTGCTGCAGGTCGTAGTCCCCGCCCTTGCCCTTGGCGGTCGGCACCTGCGGCACGAAGCCGTTCGCGATGTACTGCGGGTTGCCTGCCCGGCCGTTCGCCTCGACGGAGGCCGGCGGCAGCTCGTCGGCGTTCTTCTTCAGGACGGCGTAGGCCTCCTCCGCCTGGGACGGCGTGAACAGGCCCTGGCTCCAGGCGCTGACCAGGAACGGCGTCACCGGGTCCCCGGTCATGACGTTGCCGTCACCGTTCGCGACCGTCCAGCGCGGTGCCCACGACTGCTGGGAGGCGAGCACCAGCGAGTACGCCATGTCGGCGGACCGTGCGGGGTCGATGAGGGCGAGGAGCTGCTGCTGCGTGCGGTACGTGTCCCACAGCGAGTAGTTCTGGTAGTACTCGTGCCCGGTCGCGACGGTGTGCACCTGGCGGTCGAAGCCCGTGTACCGGCCGTCGACGTCGTTGCTCACGTTCGGGGCCTTCATGGCGCGGTAGAGCGCCGAGTAGAACGGGACGAGCGCGGTTGCGCCGCCCGTGTCCGAGACGCGCACCTTGCCGAGCGCGGTCTCCCAGGCCTGCGTGGCCGCGGCACGGACGTCGTCGAAGTCCGTGCCCGACGGCACCTCGGCGGCCAGGTTCGCGAGCGCCCCGGCCCGGTCCACGTAGCTCACGGCCGTGTACGCCTCGACGGCGCGCGGGTGGCTGCCGCTCGTGTCGAAGGTCACCCAGCCGCCGGTGCGCGGGTAGGACGCCCGGCCGTCCTCGACACCGCCCGCCGCGGTGCTCCCTGCGTGCGCCGCGTTGTTCTCCCACGTGCCCTGCGTGGTGAACGGGACGCTGAACCGCGTGACCGTCACATAGGTGAACCGCGAGCCCGAGCGGGTGTACGTGGTCACCGTCTGGCCGGCGGTGTCGATGCTGATCGCCGAGCGGGTGGTCTGGTCGGTGCCCTGCGCCTGGCCGGGGTTGAACAGGACGTTCGCCTGGGTCGTGCCGGGGAACGTGTAGCGCTGCACGCCGACGCGCGTCGTCGCGGTGAGCTCGGCGGTGACCGCGTCGCCGTCCGGGTCGAGGACGGCCTCGTAGTAGCCCGGCTGGGCGACCTCGTCGTCGTGCGAGAAGGGTGCGGCGAAGTCGTTCCAGCTGGTCGACGTCATCGCCGCCGGGTCACCGACCGTCGGCAGGACCGGGCTGAGCCCCTGCAGGTGGTTCATCGTGAAGCCGCGGACCGTCAGAGGCCTGCCCGTCGCCGGCTCGTAGGTGTACCCGGAGTTGCCGCCGGTGGTGTTCGGACCGATCTGCACCATGCCGAAGGGCAGCTGTCCGGCGGGGTAGCCCCAGCCCTGCGTGGTCGTGGACGTGCCGATCATCGGGTCGACGTACTGGCTCAGCGAGCCGCTGATCACCGGTGCGACCGCGGCGGAGGCGCCAGGCGCGACGACGACGGAGCCGGCGCCCAGCGCGAGGGTCGCCAGAACGGCGAGCGGGCCGTGCGAGCGCCCCCGGCGGCGTGTGGCTGCTCCTCGACGGGTGCGGGTCGGACGGGCGGGCAGGGGCAGGTGGTCTCGCACGGCGCTCCTCAGGTGGGACGGACCGCCGGTGGTCCGTCCGACATCGTTGTCATCGGCGCCACGCTACCGGTCGCGGCACCCGGGGGGCAATCGCCGATTCGTGTCGGGGGACCGTGAGAAGGTAGCGTCAGCAGCGGGCCCCGCGCGGCTCGAACCCCACACCGCACGGCACCTCGGCTCTCGTGGACGAGCGCCGAGGAACGTCTGGCGCGCGACGGCGCCATCGCAGGAAGGACGTCAGTTGAGCAACGCACACGTGACGATCACCACGGACGGCACCGAGCACGCGCTGCCCGTGGTTCCTGCGACCGAGGGCAACGACGGGATCGTCGTCTCGTCGCTGCTCAAGGAGACCGGGTTCGTCACGCTCGACCCCGGCTTCACGAACACGGCGTCCACCACCTCGGCCATCACCTACATCGACGGGGACGCCGGCATCCTGCGCTACCGCGGCTACGGCATCGAGGACCTCGCGACCCAGGGGTCGTTCCTCGAGGTCGCCTACCTGCTGATCCACGGCGAGCTGCCGGGTGCCGCCGAGCTCGACGCGTTCGTGGAGCGCGTCAACCGGCACACCCTGGTGCACGAGGACTTCCGCACCTTCATGGGCACGTTCCCGCGCGAGGCGCACCCGATGGCGGTGCTCTCGTCCGCGGTCAGCGCGCTCGCCACGTTCTACCCGGAGTCGCTCGACCCGGACGACGAGGAGACCGTCGAGCTCGCGACCGTGCTGCTGCTGGCCAAGGCGCGCACGATCACGTCCTACCTCCACCGCCGCCGCGTGGGCGAGCCGCTGCTCTACCCGGACTACTCGCGCGGGTACGTCGACGACTTCCTGCGGATGACCTTCGCCGTCCCCTACGAGGAGTACGAGGCCGACCCGGTGCTCGTCGAGGCGCTCGACACGCTGCTGGTCCTGCACGCGGACCACGAGCAGAACTGCTCCTCGTCCGTGGTGCGCTCCGTCGGCTCGTCCCAGGCGAACCTGTACGCCTCGGTCGCCGCGGGCATCGGCGCGCTGTCCGGGCCGCTGCACGGCGGGGCGAACGAGGCCGTGCTCACCATGCTCGAGTCGATCCAGAACGCCGACTACGACGTGAACACCTTCATCGCCAAGGTGAAGAAGAAGGAGGCGGGCGTCCGCCTCATGGGCTTCGGCCACCGCATCTACAAGAACTACGACCCGCGGGCCGCGATCGTGAAGAAGACGGCCGACTCGGTGCTCGAGCGGCTCGGCGTCAACGACTCGCTGCTGGACATCGCACGCGAGCTCGAGGACATCGCGCTGCACGACGACTACTTCGTGGAGCGCCGGCTCTACCCGAACGTGGACTTCTACACGGGCATCATCTACAAGGCGATGGGCTTCGACCCCGCGATGTTCACCCCGCTGTTCGCGCTCGGCCGCATGCCCGGCTGGATCGCCCAGTGGCGCGAGATGATGCACGACCCGCAGACGAAGATCGCGCGTCCGCGGCAGATCTACACGGGCGCCACCGAGCGCGCCTACGTCCCCGTCGCCCAGCGCTGAGACGTAGCGCAGCGGACGGTGGGGGCGCGCCAGCGCACCCGCCGGGAGCGGAGCGCAGGCGGAAGCGCTGCGATGGCAGGGCGCTGAGACGTAGCGCAGCGGACGGTGGGGGCGCGCCAGCGCACCCGCCGGGAGCGGAGCGCAGGCGGAAGCGCTGCGAGGGTAGGGCGCTGAGACGTAGCGCAGCGGACGGTGGGGGCGCGCCAGCGCACCCGCCGGAGGCGCGCCCTGCCTTCACGACCATGCGGTGACCTCGCCTTGACACTGCTTTGGCCGGGCACCTAGTTTCGTCAACATGACAACGTTGTCTTCTGCGGGCCGCGGTGCGCCCGCGACCACCCGTCCCCTGTCGGTCTCGATGCGGGCGACGGGGGTGGGCCTGGTCGCCGTGCTGGTGCTGCTGCTCACCGCCCTCGTCGTCCCGCAGCAGGCACGTGCGGACGGCGCTCCCGTCTGGGTGGGCTCGGCCGGGCGGCCCTCGTCGGCGATATCGAACGCGGGAGACTGCAACCCCTGCACCACGCGCAGCACGGTCCACCTCTCCGTGGGCGGCCCGAAGGTGCGGCTCACGCTCTCGAACGCGCTCGGCACCGACCCGCTCACCGTGGCCGAGACCGACATCGCGCTCCCGGTCTCCTACGACAGCCCGGACGCGGTGCCCGGCAGCAGGGTCGCCGTGACGTTCGGCGGCAGCGCGAGCGTGGTGATCCCCGCCGGCCAGGTGGTGACGAGCGACGCGGTCGCGTTCCCGGTGGAGCCGGACTCCGACGTGCTCGTCTCCTCGTACTACTCGGGGAACGCGCGGCTCTCTTACCACCACCGGGGCACCCGGCTGAACTCCTGGATCTGGCGCGGCACCGACCAGGCTGCCGTCGACCACCCGGTCGGAGCCACGAGCGGCCCGAAGGAGGCGGTGTGGGTGGTGTCAGGGGTGGACGTGGCGCAGGACACCGACGACGGCCTGTCCGGCACGGTCGTCACGCTCGGGGACTCCATCACCGACGGCGTCGGCTCACCCTCCGGGACGGACGAGCGCTGGGCCGACCAGCTCGCCGACCGGCTGGGCGACCTTCCGCCGGGCATGCGTCTCGGCCTCGTCAACGCGGGGATCAGCGGCAACCGCGTCCTGCTCGACGGCACCGGCCCTGCGGCCGTCGACAGGTTCCAGCGTGACGTGCTGTCCGTCGCGGGAGCGCGCACCGTGCTCGTGCTCGAGGGGATCAACGACCTGCGCCAGTTCGCCGTCACGGACGCGCCCGCGGACGTCCAGGCCCAGGCGCAGACCCTGATCGACGCCCTCTCGGCCCTCGCCGGCCAGGCGCACGCGAACGGCATGCGTGCTGTCGGGGCCACGATCCTTCCGTTCAAGGGCTACAAGGACTACACGACCGCGCGGGACGCGGTCCGGGAGGCGGTCAACGCCTGGATCCGCAGCACGAGCACGCTCGACGGCTTCGTCGACTTCGACGCAGCGGTGCGCGACCCCGCCGACCCCGCCAGGATGCGACCGAGCCTCGACTCGGGGGACCACCTGCACCCGGGCCCGCTGGGGCACACCACGATGGCGCAGGCCGTCGACCTGACCACGCTCGGTGCGTCGCCGGACGCGTCCGTGGACCCGCGCGCCTCGTTGCGCGACCTCACCGCCGAGGCGTCGCTGCTGCGCCAGGGCAGCTACTCCGCGGTCTCCTTCGAGGCGGTGGCACCGGCGCTCGCCGCGGCGCGCACCGCCCTGGCGGATCAGGACGCCTCGGTGTCCTCGCTCGCCCGGTCCTATGCCGCGCTGCACCAGGCGGTGCGGTCGCTGACCCTCCGTCAGCCCGGCTACGGCCGCTACGAGCTCGAGGACGCCGGCGGCCGGTCCGCCGACGTGGCCGCGGCGGTGGACGGCGGTACCGGACGGGTCGTCCCGGACGTCGCGGGGGACAGCTGGTTCTCCTTCCACGGCGTCGACCTCACCTCTCCGCCTCCTGCGACGATCGCCGTCTCGTACGCGAGCGACGCGGCGGCCGCCGCCCGCTCCCGCGTGGAGGTCCGCAGCGGCTCGGCCACCGGCACGCTCGTCACCACGATCGACCTGCCGACCACCGGCAGCAGCTCGACGTACACCACGGTCACCCATGAGCTGTCGGTCTCCGAGCAGGCAGCGCTGTCCGCCGCTCCCGCGGACCTCACCCTGGTCTTCCGGTCCGACGACCCGGCGGCCCGGGTCGCGGGCGTCGACTACGTGACGCTGGCGCCGAGCAGGACGGCCGCCGAGCTCGAGTCGGTCATGCCGAGCAACGGCTATCTCGCCGACGGCGGCCTCGTGGCGGGGACCGACTACCAGGACGGTGACAACGGCTCCGGCGACGTCGCCCAGAACATGCTCAAGACCGAGGACGACAACGGCGGCCGCTCGCTCGCGGGGGTGACGGACGGCGCGTGGGTGCTCTACCGCGGCTTCGACCTCGGGAGCCACCCGGCCGGCGCGATCGAGCTGACCTACGACGCGCCGGTCCAGAAGGTCGTCGACGGCGAGGTCCTCTTCTACCTCGACTCGATGGACGGCTCGCCCGTCGCGACGGCGTCCCTCACGAGCACGGGCTCCTCGTGGGGCACGTACGCGACCACCCGCGTGCCGATCCCCGAGGGGGTCACGGGCAGGCACGACGTGTACGTCGTCTTCCGCTCCACCCCGGACTCCTCCCACCCGTACGTGGGCAACTTCGACTCCTTCGCCTTCGTGGCCGGCGCGGCGGCACCGTTCCCCTACGAGGAGCTGACCCCGAACAACGTGACGGAGCTGAGCGAGGACCCGCTGCTGTCGCGCGACGGCAGCGCGGGCAGCTACCGCAACTTCTCGGGCACCCACGACGGCACCTGGGCAGAGTTCGACGCCGTGGACCTCGGGCCCGACGGAGCCGACACGTTCACGTTCTCCTTCGACAGGCCGGCGACGAAGGTCGCGCCCGGTTCACGGGTCGAGGTCCGGCTCGACAGCCTGACCGGGCCGGTGGTCGTCTCGACGCCGCTGCTGCCGAGCACCTCGAGCGGGGGCACCTGGGGGACCTACCTGACCACCTCGGTGCGGGTCGACCCGACCGTCCTCACCGGGACGCACGACGTCTTCGTCGTCTTCCGCGCGGACCAGACGAACACCTCCGGCGCGCCCTACGTGGGGAACTTCGCGTGGTTCCAGTTCGGGGACAGCACCGAGGCCCTCATGGACCGGCCGACGCAGCGCGTCGAGGCCGAGTCGGTGCGCATCGGGGCGGGGACCCTGGCCGACGCCGGTCTCGTGGCCGGGACCGACTACAGCGGCAGCACCCTCGCCACCGTCAGCGGCGGCACGATGATCGGCGGGACGCACGACGGCAGCTGGATGGTCTACCGCCACGTCGACGTGGGCGCCCGGATCGTCACGGGTCTCGACGTCTCCTACGACGCGCCGACCACGCGCGTGGTCGACGGCACCCTGAGGTTCTACCTCGACTCGATGGACGGCGACCCCGTCGCCGTCGTCCCGCTGCCGAGCACCGGCGACGCCTGGGGGTCCTCCTGGTCCTTGTCCAGCGCGGTGACCTCGGAGTTCAGCGGCCTGCACGACGTCTACGTCGTCTTCTCCGCGACCGAGGACACGGCACACCCCTACAGCGCGAACCTGGACGGCTTCGACCTCGTGCTCGGACCGAGCCGGGCGGGCCTGAGGTCCGTGCTCGACACCTACGCCCCCGTCCTCGACGACCCGGGCCTGTACGCGGCGCAGGACGTGCTGACCCTCCGGCGGGCCGTCGCCCAGGCGCAGGGCGTGCTGCAGTCGGACGGCGCCACGAGCGAGGCGCTCGACCGTGCCGTGCGAGACCTGCGGCTCGCCGGCGAGCAGATGCAGTGGACCGCCGTGCGTGAGCTCGACGGCCTGGTCCGGCAGGCGCAGGCCGTCGACCCGGCGACGGTGACCCCCGCCTCCTACGCCGCGCTCCAGGCGGCGGTCGCCGCGGCGGGGCAGCTCGACGAGGGGACGAGCACGGTGCAGGACTACCAGGCGGCGGGCGCGGCGCTGGACGCGGCCTACGAGGGGCTCGTCTCACGGGTGTCGTCCACGACGACGCTCCAGGACGTGCCGTCGTCGGTCGCCCTGGGCACCGCCGTGCCCGTCACCGTGCAGGTGACCTCCGGTGCGACCGGTCAGGTCGACGTGCTCGACGGCGGAGCGCTGGTGTCGACCACGAGCCTCGACACGTCCTCGCGCGCCTCCGTCTCGCTGCAGGGGCTCGCCGCCGGGACGCACGAGCTGTCGGCCCGGTACTCGGGTGACGACACCCACCTCGGCTCGGTGTCGCAGCCGGTGACCGTCACCGTCACGCGTCCCACGGGTCCGACCGACCCCGGCGGCCCGAGCGGACCCGGAGCGCTGCGCGCGACCGCGCCCACCCTCAGCAGGGTCTCGCAGGTCTACGGGGCGAAGCCCGCCGCGCGTGCCGTGCTCTCCACGACCGTCAGCGGCGCGACCGGCGGGACGGTGACGTTCCGGGCGGGCGGCACGGTGCTCGGCACCGCACCCGTCCGCAGGGCGGGGAGCGCCTTCACAGCGACGCTCCGGCTCGGAGCGCACCAGCACGTGGGCGCCTACCGAGGCATCGTCGCCGTCGTCGTCGCCCAGGACGGCCGCTCCACGACCTCGTCGGCGAGCAGGCAGACGTTGACGGTGCGCAAGGCACGCCCCAAGAAGGTGCGGCTCGCGGTCAAGCGCGTGGTCCACGGCGGGACGCGGGCGCGCGTCGTGGTCCGGGTGGGCAGGCTCACGAACGGCGCCCGTCCGGCGGGCAAGGTCGTGCTGTCGGTCGGCGGCCACCGTGCGACGACCGTCCGGCTGACCGCGGGGAAGAAGGGGCGCGTCAAGGTCACGGTCCATGTCCCGGCCAAGGTGCGCTCCCGGTCCGTCGTCGCCTTCCGGGCACGCTACGTGCCCAAGCCGAAGAAGGCGTCGGGGATCAAGGCGAAGCGGTCGGCGGTGAAGAAGGTGCGGCTGCACGGCTGACCGGCGGCGCAGCCGCGAGCGGCCGCGGTCAGGTCCTGCGGGTCCCGGACGCGAACGTGACGGTCACGCCTGCGCCCGCACCGGAGGTCGCCGGTCGCCAGCCCTCGGTGCTGCGGCTCCACCGCCGTGTGCCGTCACGCGTCGTGACCTCGACGCTCTGCACGCCGGTCTGAGCGGCCACGGCGACCGCCCACTGCCCGAGGGCCCAGGCCGTGCGGTCCGCCGTCGCGGGCCTCGTGTCCTCGCCCAGGGCGAGCGCTGCCTCGGCGGCGTCGATCCGCACGGTCGGCGCCGCCGTGCCTTCGCCGTCCTGCTCGGTGACCTGCGACGCTCGTGCCCGGAGCGCGGCTCCGAGCTCGGGCAGGTCGCGTGCGACCCGGCGCTCGAACACGGTCAGCGGCGCCGCCGGGGCCGACCCTCGGTCGGCCTTCGCCAGACCGTCGTCGAAGCTGCCGTCCTCGCCCAGGACGACGGGTGCGAGCGTGCAGGTCAGGTCGGCGGTCGAGTAGCCGTGGAGCGCGGAGGCCCAGGCACGCCCGAGGTCCTCGTGGTCGGCGTACGCCTCGGGGAAGCCGGACCGCTGGACCGTCTGGGCCGCATCGGTGACGGACATGTCGCGGTACCCGGGCACCTTGGCGAGAGCCGCGTAGAACGACTCCGTCGCGTGGAGCGGGTCGCGGACCTCGGCCTTCGTCCCCCACCCCTGGGAGGGGCGCTGCTGGAACAGCCCGAACGAGTCGCGGTCGCCGTGGTCCAGGTTGAGGATCGTCGACTCCTGGTACGCGGTCGCGATCGCGATGGTCGCGGCGCGCGCCGGCATCCCCCGGGCGAGCGCGCGCACCGCGACGAGCGCCGCGAAGGACGAGCGTTCCGGTGACAGCTCCCAGGAGGTGCCGCGATAGGTGGCGCGGCAGGCCTCGACGACCGGCGCTGCCGAGTCCTGCCGGTCGAGGACGGTTCGCACGCCCCAGGCCCCGACCAGCACGAGGGCGCAGGTCGCCGCGAGCAGCACCACCACGCGCCCGCGCCGGGATCTGCGTCCGCGCGCGTCCCTCGGGCCGCGCGACGCGCTGCTCGTGGGCTGCCAGCTCGGTCCTGCCACGGTCGGCTCCGACGTCCGGGGGATGGCCGTGCCTGTCGTCGTGCGCTCTCTCAGTTGGCGTGCAGCGCGGAGTTCAGCTCGATGCCGACCCCGGCGCGCGAGACGGCCTCGACGGCGCCGGTCACCGAGTTGCGCCGGAAGAGCAGGTTGTCCTGCCCCGCGAGCTCGCGCGCCTTGACCACCCGAGGTGCGCCCGAGCCGTCGTCCTGCCCGACGAGCGTGACCTTCGTGCCGGCCGTCACGTAGAGACCGGACTCGACCACGCAGTCGTCGCCGAGCGGGATGCCGAGCCCGGCGTTCGCGCCGAGCAGCGAGCGGCGGCCGATCGTGATGACCTCCTTGCCGCCGCCCGAGAGGGTGCCCATGATCGAGGCGCCGCCGCCGATGTCGGAGCCGTCGCCCACGACGACGCCCGCCGAGATGCGGCCCTCCACCATCGAGGTGCCCAGCGTCCCGGCGTTGTAGTTCACGAACCCCTCGTGCATGACCGTGGTCCCCGGGGCGAGGTGCGCGCCGAGGCGCACCCGGTCGGCGTCGGCGATCCGCACCCCGCCGGGCACGACGTAGTCGACCATGCGGGGGAACTTGTCGATGCCGAGCACCTGGACGGCGCCGCGGGCGCGCAGCCGCATCCGCGCCGCCTCGAACCCGTCGACCGCGACCGGGCCCACGTTCGTCCACACCACGTTCGTGAGCAGGCCGAAGATCCCGTCCAGGCTCAGGCCGTGGGGTGCGACGAGCCGGTGCGAGAGCAGGTGCAGGCGCAGGTAGACGTCGGTGGCGTCGACCGGGGCGGAGTCGAGGTCCGCGGTGACGAGGGCCACCTCGAGAGTCACGTCGCGCAGCTCGTCGCGGCCGGCGAGCGCGGAGAGCTCCGCGGGCGCGGCAGCCCCGGGCGCCGCAGTGCCCAGCTCGGGCGCGGGGAACCAGGCGTCCAGGACGTGGCCGTTCGCGTCCCGCGTGACGAGGCCGAAGCCCCAGGCGGTACGGACGTCGGGGGTCGGGGCCTGAGCGGGTGCGGCGGCGGTGAGGTCGTCGGCAGGAGTCATGCCTACAGCGTACTTGCGGGGCGCGGCCCGCCGTCCGCGCGCCGCCCCTCCTTGGCTACGCTTCGAGCATGACTGCAGCACTCGACACCTCCCGGGGCCGTGACGGGCTCGTCGACCTGACGAGGGCGCTGTGCGACATCCCCTCGGTGAGCGGCGACGAGGAGCGGATCGCGGACGCCGTCGAGCAGACCTTGCGCCGGGCGGTCGCGTCGGGGGCCGATGTGCGCGGCGCGGACGCGCCGCCCCGCGCCGAGGTCGTGCGGCACGGGAACAACGTCGTGGCGCGCACGCTGCTCGGTCGCGCCGAGCGGGTCGTCCTCGCGGGACACCTCGACACGGTGCCGATCGCGGACAACCTGCCGACCGAGCTGCGGTGGGCGGGCGGCGAGCACGGCGGGGAGCAGGTGCTGTGGGGCCGGGGCACCGTCGACATGCTCGGCGGGGTCGCGGTGGCGCTGCAGCTCGCCGCCGAGCTGCTGCCGGGCACCACGGCGCCGGCGCGCGACGTGACCTTCGTCTTCTACGACAACGAGGAGGTCAGCGCCGACCGCAACGGCCTGGGCCACCTCGTGCGTGACCACCCCGAGCTGCTGGCCGCCGACCTCGCGGTCCTGGGGGAGCCGAGCAACGCCGGGATCGAGGGCGGGTGCAACGGCACGCTCCGCGTGCACGTCGTCGTACCCGGCGTCGCCGCGCACTCGGCGCGCGCCTGGACCGGCGTCAACGCGATCCACCGCGCCGCTCCCGTGCTCCAGCGACTCGCCGACTACGAGCCGGCGACGGTGACGGTGGACGGGCTGGACTACCGCGAGGGCATGAACGCGGTGCGCATCGAGGGAGGCATCGCGGGCAACGTCATCCCGGACCGCTGCGTGGTCACGGTGAACTACCGTTTCGCGCCCTCGCGCTCGCTCGACGAGGCGGTCCAGGCGGTGCGGGACCTGTTCGACGGGTTCGAGGTCACCGTGGACGACGCCGCCCCCGGTGCGCGCCCCGGCCTCGACGCCCCGCTCGCCGCCGAGTTCGCCGGGGCCGTGCTCGGGGTCACCGGGGGACGGCCGGCTCCCAAGGAGGGCTGGACCGACGTCGCGCGGTTCGCGGAGCTGGGGGTGCCTGCCGTCAACTTCGGCCCCGGCGACCCCCTGCTCGCCCACAAGGACGACGAGCAGGTCCCGGTCGCCCAGCTCGGGATCTGCTACGACGCGCTCCGCGCCTGGCTGACGCCGCAGGGCGCCCTCCCGTAGTGTCGGCACCATGAGCGACGAAGGACTCCCGCAGCAGGGCAGCGGCTACCAGAGGGGCCCGGTCATCCTGCGGGGCGGCCAGATCCCGACGCAGACGACCGACCAGCGGCTCCTGGACAACTCCGACTCCAAGGACTGGCTGCACGAGGACCCCTGGCGCGTGCTGCGCATCCAGTCGGAGTTCGTCGAGGGCTTCGGCGCTCTGGCCGAGATCGGCACGGCCATCAGCGTCTTCGGCTCGGCCCGCGCCCCTCGCGACCACCCGGACTACGCCCTGGCCGAGCGTGTGGGACGAGGGCTCGCGCAGGCCGGCCTGGGCGTGATCACCGGCGGCGGGCCGGGGATCATGGAGGCGGCCAACAAGGGGGCGACCGAGGCGGACGGGCTCTCGGTGGGCCTGGGCATCGAGCTGCCCTTCGAGCAGGGCATGAACGAGTGGGTCAACCTCGGCATGCACTTCCGCTACTTCTTCACCCGCAAGACGATGTTCGTCAAGTACGCGAGCGGGTTCATCGTGCTGCCCGGCGGCTTCGGCACCTTCGACGAGCTGTTCGAGGCGCTCACCCTCGTGCAGACCACCAAGGTCACCGCCTTCCCGATCGTGCTCGTCGGTGTCGACTACTGGCAGGGGCTCATCGACTGGCTGCGAACGGCGGTCGCACCACGCGGCATGATCCGCGAGTCCGACATCGACCTGCTGCACCTGACCGACGATCCCGACGAGGCGGTCCGCTTCGTCGTGGCCGCCGTCCGAGACCTGTTCGACGCCTCGGTGCAGCCCTCGCGCGCCACCGCGTCGTGAGCCCGGGCCGCGGGGGTCCTGGCCGCGGAGGTCCTGGACACACCGTCGCCGAGGGCCTGTACGCCGCTCTCGCGGCGAGCGAGCCGGCGCCCCGGGCCCCCGCCCTCGTGCTGGGCGGCCGCGTGGTCGGCGGCGACGTGCCCGCGGTCATGGCGATCGTCAACCGCACCGACGACTCCTTCTACGCGCCCGCCCGCTACCACGACGACGCCGCCGCGATGGACGCGGTCGCCCGCGCGGTGGACGAGGGCGCGCAGGTCGTCGACATCGGCGGGGTGCGCGCGGGCGTCGGTCCGGAGATCACCCCGGAGCAGGAGATCGCCCGGGTCGTCCCCTTCGTCGCGCGCGTACGGCGCCGGTTCCCCGACCTCGTGCTGAGCGTCGACACCTGGCGGGCCGAGGTCGGCCGAGCCGCGGCGGAGGCGGGGGCGGACCTGCTCAACGACACCTGGGCCGGAGCCGACCCCGGCCTGGTCGAGGTCGCGGGCGAGCTGGGGCTCGGCGTGGTGTGCTCGCACACCGGCGGCAACGCACCGCGCACCGACCCGGAGCACGTGCGTTTCGCGGTGCCCGGCGACGCGCCGGAGGGCTTCGACGAGCAGGACGCCGTCGTGGCCGACGTGGTCGGCACCGTCCTCGCGGGGGCGCGCCGCGCGCTCGCGGCGGGGGTGCCGCACGAGGCGGTGCTCGTGGACCCGACGCACGACTTCGGCAAGCGCACCGTGGACTCCCTGCGGCTCGTGCGGCGCACCCGGGTGCTCGCCGGGCTGGGCTTCCCGCTGCTCATGGCGCTGTCGCGCAAGGACTTCGTGGGGGAGACGCTCGACCTCCCGGTCGAGGAACGGCTGGAGGGCACGCTCGCCGCGACCGCGATCGCCGCGTGGGAGGGGGCGACCCTGTTCCGGGCCCACGACGTGCGCGCCACCCGTCGGGTGCTCGACCTCGTGGCCGCCGTGCGTGGCGAGCTCGCACCGCGGCGTGCCGTTCGCGGGCTGTGATCGCCGGAGCGGGCAAACCGGAGCAGATTTCTTCGGAATGCCTACCGGATTAGTGTGTATAGTGCGTGGTGACGGCGCGAGCACGCGTCGACGACGGCGTGAGGAGAACCGCTGTGATCTTTCACCACTACTACCTCGACTGCCTGTCCCAGGGCTCCTACCTGGTGGCTGACGAGAAGACGCGGGAGGCGGTCGTGATCGACCCGCGGCGCGACGTCGAGGAATATCTCGACGACGCGGACCGCGAGGGGCTGCGCATCGTCGGCATCGTCAACACCCACTTCCACGCCGACTTCGTGGCCGGCCACCTCGAGCTCGCGGCCGTGACCGGCGCCTGGATCGGCTACGGCAGCCGGGCCGAGGCCGACTACCCGGTCCGGCTGCTGCACCACGGCGAGCGCATCCGGCTCGGCCATGTGGACCTCGAGGTCCTCGAGACGCCCGGGCACACCTGGGAGTCGATCTGCCTCGTCGTCCGGGAGCACGGCGAGCGGCGTCTGCTGCTCAGCGGGGACACGCTGTTCGTCGGGGACGTCGGCCGCCCGGACCTCGCGGCGAGCGTGGGTGCCGACCCCCGCGAGCTGGCCCGCGCCCAGTACCGCTCCCTGCACGACGTCGTGCTCGCGCTGCCCGACGACGTCGCCGTGCACCCCGCGCACGGCGCCGGGTCCGCCTGCGGCAGGTCGCTCTCGCCCCGCCCTTCCTCGACGATCGGCGAGGAGCGCCGGACCAACCCGGCCCTGCGTCCCATGAGCGAGGACGTCTTCGTCGACTGGCTCACGACCGGTCAGCCACCGGCGCCGCGCTACTTCGCCGAGGACGCCGTGCTCAACCGCAGGGTCCGTCCCCTGCTGCGGCCGGGGAGCACCCCGGTGCTCACCGCCGACCAGGTCCGCGCGGCCCACGAGGACGGCGCGCTCGTCATCGACGCCCGTGACCCCGAGGACTTCGCACGGCGCCATCTCGTCGGCGCGATCAACGTGGGGATCGACGGCCGGTTCGCGGAGACCGCGGGCATGGTCGCCCCGACGGGAGCGCGGGTCGTCCTCGTCACCCCGCCCGGCCGCGGCGGCGAGGCCGCGCTCCGGCTCTCGCGGGTCGGCTTCGACCGCGTCGTCGGTGCCCTGAGCGACCCGGCGGAGCTCGCGCGCCTCGAGGACCTGTCGCAGCCCGCCGCCCGTCTCGACGTCGACGCCTTCGACGCGCTCGAGGACGTCCTCGTGCTCGACGTGCGCAGCGCGGCGGAACGGGCCATGGGGGCGGTGCCCGGCTCCCTGCACATCCCGCTGGCGCAGCTCGCCGACCGTCACCTCGAGCTCGACCTGCGGGGCCCGCTCGTCGTCCACTGCGCGGCCGGCTGGCGCTCCTCGGTCGCGGCCAGCGCGTTGCGCCGCTGGGGGCACCCGGAGGTCGCCGACCTGCGCGGCGGCTACGCCGCGTGGGCGGCGCGTCACCCGATGGCGGCCGCGTCGTGAGGACCCGCGCCCACCTCCGTGACCATGTCGTCGTCGTGGGCGGGGGCGCCGCGGGGGTGCTCGCCGCCGCGGCCCTGCTCGACGGCCCGACCGCCGCGGGACCGGTGCCGTTCGTGACCCTCGTGGACCCTGCGGCTCGACCGGGCGCCGGTCTCGCCTACGGACGGGCGGACGCGCACCACCTGCTCAACAGCCCCGCGGGGCGCATGGGCGCGCTCGAGCGTGACCCCGGCGGCTTCGTCCGGTGGTCGGCCGGCAGCGGGACCCCCCTCGAGCCTGCCGCGTTCGCTCCCCGACGCAGGTATGGGCAGTACCTGCAGCACGTCGCCGCCACGCTCCTCGAGGAGCGCCCGCGCGACCTCACCGCTGTCCGTGCCCGTGCCACGCTCGTGCGCCCGCAGGGCACCGCCGTCGTCGTGAGCCTCGACAACGGCTGGGACCTCGTGGCGGACCACGTGGTGCTCGCCCTCGGCAACCCACCGCCGGGCGGTGGCGTCCTGGACGGCGTCGCCGCGCGCGAGCGCGTCGCCGACCCGTGGTCGCCCGGGGCGCTCGACCCGGTGGGGCCGAACGACCGGGTGACGCTCGTCGGCACGGGCCTCACCGCCGTCGACGTCGCTACCTCCCTGGCCCGCCGTCACCCCACGGTCTCCATCACCATGGTGAGCAGGCACGGGCTGCTCCCGGCCGCCCACCCGCGCACGCCCGCCGGGGCCGGCGACGGCATCGTCCCCGCGGCCCCCGGGCTCTGTGGCGTGCTGGCCGCGTTCAGCCGGGCCTGGCACGAGGCGGCGCGGCAGGGCGTGCCGTGGCAGCACGTGGTCGACGGGGTCCGGCCGCAGGTGAACGACCTGTGGGCCGCGCTCGGGCCCGCCGGTCGTGAGCGCTTCGTCGAGCGCTGCTCGCGCCGCTGGGAGGTGCTGCGCCACCGCATGGCGCCGTCGGTCGCCGACGAGCTGGCGGGCCTCGTCCGCTCCGGCGTCGTGACCGTGCGCGCGGGCCGCGCCGCCGAGGTCCCGGCCGACGTGGTCATGGACTGCACGGGACCCCGGCCCTTCGCGTCGCGCGGCTGGAACGACCTCGTCGACGCTCTCCTCGACTACGGCGTGGCCCGGCCCGACGCGCTCGGGATCGGCCTGGACGTGGACGACGACGGCGCGCTCGTGGACCAGGGCGGGGCCACCGGCCCGCGCCTGTGGGCGCTCGGCCCGGCGCGGCGCGGGCACCAGTGGGAGTCGACCGCGGTCCCGGAGATCCGGCAGCACGCGGCACGGATCGCGACGCTGCTCCGCCCGGCGCCGTCGGACGCCGCGACCCAGGGCACCGGCGTCGGTCCTCGGGCGCGGGTCGCGCGCCGGAGCCCGTCGCCGGCCGCCGTCCCCGGTGTCGGGCCCGGGGTCCGGCCCGCCGACGTCGTCGCCGTGCCGTCCGTCGAGCAGCTGGTCCCGGCGGCCCCGCAGGCGCGTGGCCTAGACTAGGTCTGGGCAAGGACGTACCAGCGCTGGCATCCGGGTGCGGGCGTCCGCGACGAATGGAGACGCATCAATGGCTGCGATGAAGCCGAGGACGGGCGACGGCGACCTCGAGGTGACCAAGGAGGGGCGCAGCATCATCATGCGTGTCCCCGTCGAGGGCGGGGGTCGTCTCGTGGTCGAGCTCAACGCGACGGAGGCGACAGCGCTGCGTGACGCCCTGCAGGGCGTCGTCGGCTGACACCGTCCCCTCGTGCGTGCGACGACCCCGCCGTGCCGGCGGGGTCGTCGCGTGCTGTCCGGGGAGCGACGGGGACGGGCGAGACGGTCGGGCTCAGCGCTTCGCGGCGACGAGCAGCCCGCCGCCCACCGGCAGCAGAGCGGTGACGAAGCTCTCGTCCTCCTGCAGCGACCGGCCCACGCCGCGCACCGTCGTCGTGGTCTCGTCGCGACGGGCGGGGTCCGCCACCGCGTCGTGCCACAGCGCCTCGGTGACCACCAGCAGCCCGCCGTCACGCAGCAGACGGTGGGACTGGGCGACGTACTCCGGGTAGAAGTGGGGGTCGCCTCCCGCCACCACCATGTCGTAGGCGCCGTCCGTCAGGCGGGGGAGCACCTCGAGCGGACGCCCGGAGATGGGGCGCGTGCGGCCGGCGCGCACGCCGGCCTCGGCGAAGGACTCCTTCGCCGCGCGCTGGTGCTCGACCTCGATGTCGATCGTCGTGAGCACGCCGTCGTCGGCCATGCCGGCGAGCACGTAGAGCGCGGTGACCCCCGTGCCGGTGCCGAGCTCGACGACCGAGCGAGCGCTCATCGCCGCCGCGAGCACCGTCAGCGTCGCGCCCACGGCGGGCGAGACGGTCGCGACCCCGAGCTCGGCGGCACGGCCGCGTGCTGCGAGCACCGCGGCGTCGTCCTGCGGGAACTCCTCGGCAAAAGCCCAGCTGAGGGCCTTGTCTGCGCTGATGATGGCCTCCGGGGACGGTTGCGGACGAGGATGGGCGAGGGCCGGTCGGCGCGACCACGCCGACGAGGACCGGCGTCCCAGCACCGATCGTATCGCCACGGGCCGCACCGCAGGCGCAGCCGGCCGCCGTACCATGGGACGACGACGGCGCGCGGGACCACGACGCGCGAGGCGAGCGAGGACGGGTGCACAGTGTTCGGGATCAACGGCGGTGAGCTCGTCGTGCTGCTCGTCGTCATCGGGCTCGTCGTCGGGCCGCAGCGGATGCCCCAGTACGCGGAGCAGCTCGCGCACCTCGTGCGCGGCGGACGCCGCTTCCTCGCCGAGGCGCGCAGCAAGGTCGAGGACGAGCTGAGCGAGCAGGGCGCCGACGTCGACTGGAGCACCCTCGACCCCCGCCGCTACGACCCGCGCCGGATCGTGCGTGACGCGCTCCTGGACGAGCCGGTGCGCGCCGGTGGTGCCGCCCCCGACCCGCTGGTCACCGCGGGTGGCATGACGGCGAGCGCCGTGATGACCGCGCCCGGGCGGCTCGCCCTCGGTGAGCAGGCGCCCTTCGACGTCGATGCGACCTGACGTCGGTTCGATTCCCCGGGGCGAACCTGCCAGAATGGCCGCCATGGCCGTCGATGCTCGTCCCCGGATCCTGTCCGGGATGCAACCCACCCAGGACTCGCTCCACCTCGGCAACTACATCGGGGCGATGACGCAGTGGGTGGCGCTGCAGGACGAGTACGACGCGCTCTACATGCTCGCCGACCTCCACGCCCTCACGGTGAACCCGGAGCCGGCCCGTCTGCGCGAGCGCACGCGGCGCACGGCCGCGCAGTACCTGGCCGGGGGTCTGGACCCCGAGCGGGCGACGCTCTTCGCGCAGTCCCACGTGCCGCAGCACGCCGAGCTCGCCTGGGTGCTGTCGTGCCAGACGGGCTTCGGCGAGGCCGGTCGCATGACGCAGTTCAAGGACAAGAGCGCCAAGCAGGGCAACGACGGCACCACCGTCGGGCTGTTCACCTACCCCGTGCTGATGGCGGCCGACATCCTGCTCTACGACGCCGCGCTCGTGCCGGTGGGCGAGGACCAGCGCCAGCACCTCGAGCTCACCCGCGACCTCGCCGAGCGTCTCAACTCCCGCTTCGGCGAGGGCACCGCCGTGGTCCCCGAGCCGCACATCGTGTCCTCGATCGCCAAGATCTACGACCTGCAGAACCCCGGCGCCAAGATGAGCAAGTCCGCGGGCGGCGCCAAGGGGACGATCTGGCTCCTCGAGGACCCGAGGAAGGCCGCCAAGGCGATCCGCTCCGCCGTGACCGACGACGGCACCGAGATCCGGTACGACCCGCAGGCCAAGCCCGGGGTGTCGAACCTGCTCTCCATCTTCTCGGCGCTCACTGGCGAGCCGGTCGCCGACCTCGTCGCCCGCTTCGAGGGCCAGCAGTACGGCCACCTCAAGGTCGCCCTGGCCGACGCCGTCGTCGCCTTCCTCGAGCCGTTCCAGGAGCGGGCGCGCGTCTACCTCGACGACCCCGCCGAGCTCGACAAGATCCTGGCTCGTGGCGCCGAGCGCGCCGCCCAGCTCGCGGAGGAGACCCTCGAGCGGGTCTACGACAGGGTGGGGCTGCTGCGGCGCGCCGCGTGGGCGGACCACGCGTGAGGCTGCCCGACCGCTCGGCGGAGCAGGTGCGCATCGGGGTCGCCATCCCGGTGCCGCCGCCGTTCGCCGCCGAGCTGCGCGAGGCACGCCGGCGTTTCGGCGACCCGCTCGCCGACGCCATCCCGCCGCACATCACCCTGCTCGGCCCGACCGTCGTCGAGCCGGGCGAGATGGCCGGCGTCCGCGAGCACCTGACCGAGGTCGCGGCGCACGTGGGCAGCTTTCTGGTGCACCTGCGCAGCTCGGGCACCTTCCGGCCCGTCTCCGAGGTCGTGTTCGTGCAGGTGGCCCAGGGTATCGCCGAGTGCGAGACCCTCGAGCGCAAGGTGCGCTCCGGGCCGCTCGCCCAGGAGCTGCGGTTCCACTACCACCCGCACGTGACGGTCGCGCACGACGTGTCCGACGCCGGGCTCAACATCGCCTTCGAGGAGATGTCCGACTACGAGGCGAGCTTCGCGGTCAACGCGATCGCCCTCTACGAGTGCGGCGACGACCAGGTGTGGCGGCAGGTCGAGGACTACCGCCTCGGCTCACCGCTGGACGACGACTTCGTGACGGAGATCGTCCACCACTGAGCAGGACCCGGGAGGCGGTCGCGCGTGCTCTCGCCCAGGCCTTCCCCTAGGCTCGAACGATGACGACGTCTTCCGACTCCGCGGCCGGTCAGACAGGGTTGCGCAGCCTCGTGGGGCGCGCCGCCGCGCTCGCGCAGCGTCTCAACGACTGGTGGCAGGGCACCCGCCCCGGCAGGGCCCTGGGCAGGTTCAACGCGGTCTCGGGATCGCTGCTGTGCGGCGGGCTCGCCTACTCGGCCCTGTTCTCGGTCTTCGCCGGCCTCACGATCGCGTACTCGGTGCTCTCGGTGGTCCTGCGAGGCCGGCCGGAGGCCCTGCAGACGGTCCTCGACGCGATCAACGACGCCGTGCCCGGTCTGATCGACACCGGGCAGGGCGGGGCACTGAAGCCCGACCAGCTGCTGCTCGGCTCGGGCAGCGTGGTGGCGAGCATCGTGGCCGCCGCGGTGCTGCTGTGGAGCGCGATCTCGTTCATGGGCGGTCTGCGCTCCGCGCTGCGAGCGGTGTTCGACCGACTGCGCGCACCGGAGAGCTTCGTGCTCGCCAAGCTGCGTGAGCTCGGCGGCTTCGTGGTGCTGGTCGTCGGCGTCGCGCTCTCCTCGGTGCTGAGCATCGTCGCGGCGCGGTTCGGCTCGTGGGCCGCCGACCTGCTGGGATGGACGGAGGTCGGCCACGTCCTGGTTCCGGTGCTGGGCTTCCTGCTGGCCGGCCTGGTCGACCTGGGCGTCGTCGTCTACGTGCTCGCCGTGCTGGGGGAGGCGCGCGCCTCACGCCGTGACCTGCTGTGGGGCAGCGCCGCGGCCGCGGTCGTCCTGGGCGTGCTGCGCTTCCTCGGCACCAGCGTCGTGGCTGGGGCCGCGAGCAAGAACGTGCTGCTCGCGTCCTTCGCGGTCGTCGTCACCCTGCTGCTGCTGGTCAACTTCGTCTCGCGGGTGCTCCTCATGGTCGCGGCCTGGGTGGCCGACCCGCCGCGTCAGACCAAGCACTGACGCGCGCCGGTCTGCCGCTGGACCGCAGCGTCTCGTCCCTCCTTGCGCGTGAGAGAGGATCCGAGCGCAGCAGGCAGGGTTCAGAACGCCCGGGAGATCATCGCGCGCTTGACCTCCTGGATCGCCTTGGTGACCTCGATGCCGCGGGGGCAGGCCTCGGTGCAGTTGAAGGTCGTGCGGCAGCGCCACACGCCCTCCTTGTCGTTGAGGATCTCCAGGCGCTGCGTGGCACCCTCGTCGCGCGAGTCGAAGATGAAGCGGTGCGCGTTCACGATCGCGGCCGGGCCGAAGTACTGCCCGTCGGTCCAGAACACCGGGCAGGACGACGTGCACGCGGCGCACAGGATGCACTTGGTCGTGTCGTCGAAGCGCGCCCGCTGCTCGGCGGACTGCAGGCGCTCCTTGCTCGGGTGCTTGCCGTCCTCGGTGATGAGGAAGGGCATGACCTCGCGGTAGGAGGCGAAGAACGGCTCCATGTCGACCACGAGGTCCTTGAGCACCGGCAGGCCCTTGATGGGCTCGACGGTGATCGGCTTGTCGGGGTTCACGTCCTTGAGGAGCGTCTTGCAGGCCAGCCGGTTGCGGCCGTTGATGCGCATGGCGTCCGAGCCGCACACGCCGTGAGCGCACGAGCGGCGGAAGGTCAGCGATCCGTCCTGGTCCCACTTGATCTTGTGCAGCGCGTCGAGCACGCGGTCGGTGCCGTGCGCGAGGACCTGGAACTCCTGCCAGTACGGCTCGTCGCCGTGTGACTCGGGGTCGAACCGCGCGATCCGGAGCGTCACGGTGAAGGAGGGGACGGCACCTGCCTCGACGGGTGCCTCAGCAACGGCGGTCATCAGTACTTACGCTCCATCGGCTCATACCGGGTCATGGTGACGGGCTTGGCACCCAGCACCACCTTGTAGTCGTCGTGCACGCTCACGAAGTCGAAGGCGTTCTCGTGCGTGAGCTCGTCGTCGGGGACGCTGCGGTCCACGTCGCCCGCCTCGACGGGCCGGCGGTACGCCATCGTGTGCTGCATGTAGTCGACGTCGTTGCGGTTCGGGTAGTCCTCGCGGAAGTGCCCGCCGCGGGACTCTCGCCGGTTGAGCGAGCCGAGCACCACGACCTCGGCGAGGTCGAGCAGGAAGCCCAGCTCGATCGCCTCGAGGAGGTCGGTGTTGAACAGGGTTCCCTTGTCCTGCACCGAGACTCGCGAGTAGCGCTCCTTGAGGCGGCGGACGTCGGCGAGGGCCTCGTTCAGGGACTCCTCGGTCCGGAACACCTGGGCGTTGCGGTCCATGGTCTCCTGGAGCTCGCGGCGCACGTCCGCCACACGCTCGCCGTCGGGACGCTTGCGCATCTCCTCGAGCTCGAGCACGGTGGGCGCGATGGCGTCCTCGGGGAGGTCGCGGAAGGTCGCGGTCTTGGCGTAGGCCGCCGCCGAGCGCCCGGCGCGCTTGCCGAACACGTTGATGTCGAGCAGCGAGTTGGTGCCCAGGCGGTTGGAGCCGTGCACGGAGACGCACGCGCACTCGCCGGCGGCGTACAGGCCGCGGACCACATGGCTGGAGTCGCGCAGCACCTCGGCCTCGACGTTGGTGGGGATGCCGCCCATCGCGTAGTGCGCGGTGGGGTAGACGGGCACCGGCTCGGTGTACGGCTCCACGCCGAGGTAGGTGCGCGCGAACTCGGTGATGTCCGGGAGCTTCGCGTCGATGTGCGCGGGCTCGAGGTGCGTCAGGTCGAGCAGCACGTAGTCCTTGTTCGGGCCGCAGCCGCGGCCCTCGCGCACCTCGTTCGCCATCGAGCGGGCGACGATGTCGCGCGGCGCGAGGTCCTTGATGGTGGGGGCGTAGCGCTCCATGAACCGCTCGCCCTCGGAGTTGCGCAGGATCGCGCCCTCGCCGCGCGCGGCCTCGGACAGCAGGATGCCCAGGCCGGCCAGGCCGGTCGGGTGGAACTGGAAGAACTCCATGTCCTCGAGCGGGAACCCGCGGCGCAGCGCGAGCGCCATGCCGTCACCGGTGAGGGTGTGCGCGTTGGACGTCGTCTTGAAGATCTTGCCCGCCCCGCCCGTGGCGAAGATGATCGCCTTGGCCTGGAACACGTGGATCTCGCCGGTGGCGAGGTCGTACGCGATGACGCCGGTCGCGTTGACCTCCTCGTCGTCCGGCACGTGGCCCCGGGAGAGGTCGTGGTCGACGATGAGGTCGAGGACGTAGAACTCGTTGAAGAACTCGACGTTCTGCTTGACGCAGTTCTGGTAGAGCGTCTGCAGGATCATGTGGCCCGTGCGGTCCGCGGCGTAGCAGGCGCGGCGCACGGCGGCCTCGCCGTGGTTGCGGGTGTGCCCGCCGAAGCGGCGCTGGTCGATGCGCCCCTCGGGGGTGCGGTTGAACGGCAGGCCCATGTGCTCCAGGTCGAGGACGGCGTCGATGGCCTCCTTGGCCATGATCTCCGCCGCGTCCTGGTCGACGAGGTAGTCACCGCCCTTGACGGTGTCGAAGGTGTGCCACTCCCAGTTGTCCTCCTCGACGTTGGCGAGGGCGGCGCACATGCCGCCCTGGGCCGCGCCGGTGTGGGACCGCGTGGGGTAGAGCTTCGAGATGACGGCCGTCCTGACCTCGCCCGAGGCCTCGAGAGCGGCGCGCATCCCGGCGCCGCCGGCGCCGACGATCACGACGTCGTACTGGTGGGTCTGCATCGGGAGCGATGCCTCCTTGCGGGCTGTCGGACCGGGTCCGAGCGGAAGAGGTGCTGCTGAGGGGTCGTCTGCGCGGCGCCGGCTACGACGAGCACACGCTCGGCAGCAGCGCCGGGTCGGCGCCCACCGGGCAGGGGCTGAAGGTGAAGATCACGAGCGTCCCGGCGACCACCACGATCACGAAGGCCGCGTAGAGCACGATCTTGAGCCACAGCCGCAGCGTGTCCCGCTCCACGTAGTCGTTGACGATCGTGCGCACGCCGTTGGTGCCGTGGATCATCGCGAGCCACAGCATGAGCAGGTCCCACACCTGCCAGACCGGGTTGGTCCACTTGCCGCCCACGAAGGCGAAGTCGATGGCGTGCACGCCGTCGCCCACCATGAGGTTCACGAAGAGGTGGCCGAAGATCAGCACGACGAGCAGCGCGCCGGAGGCCCGCATGAACACCCAGCTGTACATCTCGAGGTTGCCGCGCGAGAGCCTGCGACGCCTGTACGGGTCGCGCGGCTGGGGGAGGATCACGGTCGGGGCGGTCATCAGTGGCTCCCGAAGACGTTCATGAGGTGGCGCGGCAGGAACCCGGCCATCGTGACGACGAACAGCCCGACGACGACCCACAGCATCACGCGCTGGTAGCGGGGGCCCTTGGCCCAGAAGTCGACGAGGATGATCCGGATGCCGTTGAAGGCGTGGAAGACGATCGCCGCGACCAGCCCGGCCTCGCCCAGCCCCATGATCGGCGTCTGGTACGTCCCGATGACGGCGTTGTAGGCCTCGGGGGAGACGCGTACGAGCGCCGTGTCGAGGACGTGCACGAGCAAGAAGAAGAAGATGGCGACGCCGGTCACGCGGTGCGCGACCCACGACCACATTCCTTCACGGCCGCGATAGAGCGTGCCGACCGATGCACTGGGCACTTCGGTGCCTCCTGAGGCGAGTCCTGCGGGGAACCCGGGCGGCCTCGCCTCGGGGTTCGGCCCGGTCCGATTTTCCACTCTCAACTTACACGTTCGGCGGGGTGCCCATGACCAGTCCCGGCCCGGCCTGCCGCGGCTCGCGGGCCCCGCCCCCGTATGCTCGCACCATGGCAGCCGAGACGGACGACGCGTCCCGACAGATCGCGCACAAACGACAGATCCCTTCCCCTGATCCGCTCGCAGACTTCCACGCGATCATCCCGGCGGGCGGTGCGGGGACCCGGCTGTGGCCGTTGTCCCGCAGCGCCGAGCCCAAGTTCCTGCTCGACCTGATGGGGACCGGCTCGACCCTCCTGCAGGCCACCGCGCGACGCCTCGCGCCCCTGGCCGGGGCCGAGCGCACCTCTGTCGTCACCGGCACCCAGCACGCCGACGCCGTCGTCGCGCAGCTCGGGCTCGCGCCCGCCCTGCTGTTCACCGAGCCCTCGCCGCGCGACTCGATGGCCGCCATCGGCCTGGCTGCCGCCGTGATCGAGGAGCGCCACGGGCCCGTGGTCGTCGGCTCCTTCGCCGCGGACCAGGTGATCGCGGGCCAGCAGGCCTTCGAGTCAGCGGTGCGCCAGGCCGTGGCGGTGGCGCGCGAGGGCTACGTGGTCACCGTCGGCATCGCGGCCTCCCGGCCCTCCACCGCCTTCGGCTACATCCACGAGGGCGCGAGCCTCGGCCTCGCGGCCGCGCCGGAGGCCCGGCACGTGGAGGGCTTCACTGAGAAGCCGGACGCCGCCACCGCGGGCAGGTACCTCGCCACCGGCGAGTACCGCTGGAACGCCGGCATGTTCGTCGCCCGCACCGACGTGCTGCTCGGTCACCTGCGCGAGCAGCGGCCCGCCCTGCACGACGGGCTGCGCGAGATCGCCACCGCGTGGGACACCGGGGCGCGGGACGAGGTCCTCGCGCGGGTCTGGCCCACCCTGGAGCGCGTCGCGATCGACCACGCCGTCGCCGAGCCCGTCGCCGCCGCGGGCGGGGTCGTCGTCGTGCCCGGGAACTTCGGCTGGGACGACGTCGGCGACTTCAACTCCCTCGCCGCGCTGCTGCCCGCCGTGGACGACGCCGGGAACAAGGTGCTGGGCGAGGACGGGTCGGTCGTGCGGCTGAACGTGGCGGGCTCCGTCGTCGCACCGGCGAGCGGGCGGACCGTGACGATCCTGGGGCTGGACGACGTCGTCGTCGTCGACACCCCGGACGCGCTGCTGGTGACGACGCGGGCGCGCGCCCAGGAGGTCAGGCGGCTCGTCGAGGAGCTGGGGGAGCGTGGGCTGGCTCGCCTGACCTAGCCCGCACCCGGACCAGAACGTGGGCAGTCCCACGGCGCTCCTGCGCGCGGGCATAGTCTCGTGCCGTGACGACGACGACCCAGGCAGACACGATCGACGAGGCCGTGGCCCGGCTGGAGCCGCTGCTCGTGGAGGTGCGCCGCGACATCCACGCGCACCCCGAGCTCGGGCGCACCGAGGCACGCACCACCGCGCTCGTGGCCGAGCGGCTGCGTGCCGCGGGGCTCGACCCGCAGCTCCTGCGCGGCACCGGGCTGGTCTGCGACGTCGGCGCGGCTCCGTCCGGCACGCGGCGCATCGCCTTCCGCGCGGACCTCGACGCGCTGCCCGTCCAGGAGACCTCGGGCCTGCCCTTCGCCTCCACGGTGCCCGGTGTAGCGCACGCCTGCGGTCATGACGTGCACACGACCGTGCTGCTGGGGCTCGGTCTGGTCCTCGCCGAGCTGGACGCCGCCGGGCGGCTCCCGCACCCGGTCCGGCTCGTGTTCCAGCCCGCGGAGGAGATCATGCCGGGCGGCGCGCTCGACGTGCTCGACCAGGGGGCGCTCGAAGGGGTGGGCGCAGTCTACGCCCTGCACTGCGAGCCGCGCTTCGACGTGGGGACCATCGGCACCCGGATCGGGCCGATCACCTCGGCCTCCGACCTGGTGACCGTGACGGTCTCCGCGCGCGGCGGGCACACCTCCCGGCCGCACCTGACCGGCGACCTCGTCTTCGCCCTGGGGGAGATCATCACCCAGGTCCCCGCGATCCTGGGGCGGCGGCTCGACCCGCGCTCCGGCGTCAACCTGACGTGGGGCATGGTCGAGGCGGGGCAGGCCCACAACGCCATCCCCACCAGCGGCGTGCTCAAGGGGACGCTGCGCTGCCTCGACGTGCGGGCGTGGGAGCGTGCCGCGCACGTGCTGCACGAGGCGGTCGGGCAGATCGCGGCGCCGTTCGACGTCGAGGTCGAGGTGCACCACGAGCGCGGCGTGCCGCCGGTCGAGAACGACGAGGCCGCGACCACGCGGCTGGAGGCGGCGGCGCGGGAGATCCTCGGCGAGGACTCCGTCGTGCTCACCGAGCAGTCGCTCGGCGGGGAGGACTTCGCCTGGTTCCTGCAGCGGGTCCCGGGGGCGCTCGCCCGGCTCGGCACGAAGACCCCCGGCGGGCGTCAGTACGACATCCACCAGGGGGACCTCGTGGTGGACGAGCGCGCCATCGGCGTGGGCGTGCGCCTGCTCGCCCGGCTCGCGACCCGCTGACCGAGCAGATCGCTGCTCGGTCAGCGGGTGTGCGCTCAGGAGCGGCGCAGCACCAGGCAGGCGCCCACGGTCTTGTTGGTCTGCTCGTCGACGAGGATGAACGATCCGGTCTCGCGGTTCTCGGTGTACGCGTCCACGAACAGCGGCACGGTGGTGCGCAGCTTCACGCGGCCGATGTCGTTGAGACCCAGCGAGCCCGCCTCGGTGTCACGGTGCAGCGTGTTGACGTCGATGCGGTACTCGAGCTCCTTGACGATGGCCCGGGCCCAGCGCGTCGTGTGCTTGAGGGCGTACTTCTTGCCCGGCACCAGCTCGCTGCTCTCGTCCATCCAGCACACGAGCGCCTCGACGTCCTGGGTGACCGTCGGCTGGTTGCGCGGGCGCACCAGCATGTCGCCGCGCGAGATGTCGATGTCGTCCTCGAGCCGCACGGTGACCGACATCGGCGGGAACGCCTCGGTGACCGGCCCGTCCGCGGTCTCCACCGCGGCGACCGTCGTCTCGAAGCCGCTCGGCAGCACCCGGACCGGGTCACCGACCTTGAGGCTGCCGCCGGCGACGGTTCCCGCGTAGCCGCGGTAGTCGTGCAGCTCGGTGCTGTGCGGCCGGACGACGTACTGCACGGGGAAGCGGGTGTCCACGAAGTTGCGGTCGCCCGCCACGTGGACGTTCTCGAGGTAGGTGAGCAGCGTGGTGCCCTCGTACCAGGGCATGTTCGTGCTGCGCTCGACGACGTTGTCCCCGGCCAGGGCGGAGAGCGGGATGAACGTCAGGTCGTGGATGGTGAGCTTCGTGGCGAAGGTCGAGAAGTCGTCCTTGATCGCCTCGTAGGTCTCCTGCGACCAGTCGACGAGGTCCATCTTGTTCACGCAGATGACGATGTGCTGCACGCCCAGCAGGCTCGCCAGGAAGGCGTGCCGGCGGCTCTGCTCGGAGACGCCCTTGCGCGCGTCCACCAGGATGAGCGCGACGCTCGCCGTCGAGGCACCCGTGACCATGTTGCGCGTGTACTGCACGTGGCCGGGCGTGTCCGCGATGATGAACTTGCGCCGGGGCGTGGCGAAGTAGCGGTAGGCGACGTCGATCGTGATGCCCTGCTCCCGCTCGGCGCGCAGGCCGTCGGTGAGCAGCGACAGGTCGACGTACTCGTTGCCGCGGCGCTCGCTGATGCGCTCGACGTCGGCGAGCTGGTCGGAGAAGAGCCCCTTGGAGTCGAACAGGAGCCGCCCGATGAGCGTGCTCTTGCCGTCGTCGACCGATCCGGCCGTAGCGAACCTCAGAAGGTCGGACATGGCTTAGAAGTACCCCTCTCGCTTGCGGTCCTCCATGGAGGAGTCGCTCACCTTGTCGTCGCCGCGCGTGGCACCGCGTTCGGTGATGCGCACCGTCTTGATCTCCTCGACGATCTTCTCGATCGTGTCGGCCTCGGAGTCGACGGCGGCCGTGAGGTTGGCGTCGCCCATGGTGCGGTAGCGCACCGTGCGCCGCTCGGAGGTCTCGCCGTCGGCGAGGGTGATGAACTCGTTGACCTCGAACAGCATCCCGTCGCGGTCGACGATCTCGCGCTCGGCGGCGACGTAGCGCCCGGGGATCGGGATCTCCTCGGCGGCGATGTAGTTCCAGATGTCGAGCTCGGTCCAGTTGGACAGCGGGAAGACCCGGATGTGCTCCCCGGGGAAGACCCGGCCGTTGTACAGGCTCCACAGCTCGGGGCGCTGGTTCTTGGGGTCCCACTGGCCGAAGTCGTCGCGGAAGGAGAACACGCGCTCCTTGGCGCGCGCCTTCTCCTCGTCCCGGCGGGCGCCGCCGAACAGGGCGTCGAAGGAGTGCTGCTCGATCGCCTCGAGGAGCACGGGGGTCTGGATGCGGTTGCGCGAGCCGTTCGGCTCGACCCGCACCAGGCCCCGCTCGATCGCCTCTGGCACCGAGCCCACGATCAGCTCGACGCCGAGCTCGTCGACGAGGCTGTCGCGGAACTCGAGCACGTCGGGGAAGTTCAGACCCGTGTCGATGTGCATGATCGGGAAGGGGATCTTGGCCGGCGCGAAGGCCTTCTTCGCCAGCCAGAGCATCACGATCGAGTCCTTGCCGCCCGAGAAGAGCAGGCAGGGGCGCTGCATCTCGGCCGCGACCTCGCGGATGATGTGGATGCTCTCTGCTTCGAGCATGCGTAGTTGGTCGAGCGTTCTGGTCGTCACTTGTCGAGCCCTTCCAGCACGTGTGCTGCGTCGATGGCTGCTCTGATCGTCGGCATGGTCTCCGGGCGACACACGATCAGGTCGGGAAGCCAGGGGTCCGCCCCATTGTAGAGAAGTTCGCTCCCGTCCAGGCGGGACGTGGCCAGGCCGGCGGCGCGTGCGACGGCGGCGGGTGCCGCGGAGTCCCACTGGTACTGGCCCCCGCCGTGCACGTAGGCGTCCACCGTGCCGTCGACGACGGCCATCGCCTTGACCCCCGCGGAGCCCATCGGCACGAGCTCCACGTCGAGCTGCTCGGCGATGCGGGACACGACCTCCGCCGGGTGCGAGCGGCTCACCGCGAGGCGCAGCGGCCGACCGGCCTGCGGCGTCCAGAAGCCCTCGGGCGGGGCCACGAGGTCGACGGAGGGCGTGGCGTGGACGACGCCGCGGGCGGGCAGCGCGACCGCGCCGGCCACGAGCGAGCCGGCAGATCCCGGGGCGCCTGCGGCCCACAGCGCGACGTGCACCGCCCAGTCGTCCCGCCAGACGCCGTCCGCGCGCTCGGAGTACTCCTTGGTCCCGTCGAGCGGGTCGATGATCCAGACGCGGCGCGCGCTCAGCCGTGCGTCGCTGTCCTTGGCCTCCTCCGACAGGACGGCGTCCTGAGGTGCGCGGGCGGCGAGCTGCTCGGCGAGATAGGCCTGCGCGACGGCGTCGCCCCGGTCCTTGAGCGCGCGGGCGTCGTAGTCGGAGCTGCCGATCTCCCCGCGCAGCGCGAGGAGCAGGTCGCCGGCACCGCGGGCGAGCTCGGCGGCCAGCTGATGGTCAGGCATGCAGGATCCGGGTCCTCTCAGGGCTCAGGATGGGCATGGCACACGCCCTGGACGGCTCGTGTCATGCTACGGCACGGCACCGGTGGAACCGGGAACGGGCGCAGGGACGTCGGTCACATCGTGAGACGGCCGTCTTCTTGCTCGGCCGCCCTGCCGCCCGCCGTTCCGGGCACGGCGCCCAGCCACGACTCACGGGCGCCGCCGCGGCCGCAGCACGCGCCGCACCGGCCCGGCCGCGCGCCGTGTGCGGCGCCGCAGGCCCCGTTGGGCGCGCACCAGCACGGCGAGGGCGAGCGCGCGCGTGGGCACCGGCGTCGTCGCTCCCGCGACGGCCCGGGCCTGGTCGACCACGCCGTCCGCGCCGAGAACGTCGAGCCCCGCCCATGTCTCCCCGCGCGGTGCGGCCTCGTCGTCCGTCGGCGAGGGCTCGAAGCCCGCGCCTCGCCCGAGGCCGGCCGAGATCGCACCGAGGGCGAACTCGCGCGCGAGCGCGATCGGGACCGCGTCCGGGGGTTCCACGTCGTCCGGTGCGGCGACCGGACGGCTCAGCTCGTCGAGGTCTCCCACGACGCGGACGCCCGAGGCCGCGATGCGGGCGGCCTGCTCGCGGGCTCGTCGTTCCATCTGCTCGGCCGCCCAGCGCGGCGGCACGATCTTGCGGCCCGCGCTGTCGAGCTCGACCTTCCCGAGCACCCTGGCGATCGCTCCGCGGCGACAGAACCTCGTGTAGTCGGCCCAGGAGAAGCCCTCCGTGCTGCGCAGCGTCACGTTGACGCTGCGCACGAGCTCGGCAGCGGCGAAGCTGAGGGAGCGGTTCCGCTGGCTGTCGTCCAGCTGCTGGTCGGCGAGCAGACCCTCCGGCAGGTCGAGCATGTGCTCGAACGTCCGGCTCAGCAGATCCGGCTGCTGCGGGTCGAGGACCAGCACGGTGACGTTCTCGGCGCCCACCACCTCGGCCCAGCGTGCGACCGGCTCGGCGAGCCGGGCGCTGCGCAGGAGCGTGCCGGCGCCCTCGCCGATCTCGTCCCCGAAGGCCTCCTGGAGCCACTGGTCGAAGGTCTCGGTCATCCCTCGTTTCAGGTACTGCTGCCACTTCGAGCCGAGCACCGACGGCTGGTTGCGCATGGTGAGCACGACGTGCACGTCGCCGCCGAGCTCGTCGACCACCCGGCGGCACGTGGCCGGGTCGCCCGCTGCGAGGGACTCGTGGCTGACCAGCACCTGCCGGCCGTCGTACGTGCGGACCTGGTGCGCGAGCGTGCTCCAGGCCCGGGTGCTCGCCGGTGCTCCTCCCTCCCAGCCGCGGGTCCGGCCGAGGACCGCCAGCGCGGCGCGGCTGTGGTTGTGCTTCGCACCGGGGTAGAGGACCCCGTGGTCGAGGAGCCGGTCACGGCGTGCGGCGGCCGCGTGCTGGATGGCCGTGGTGCCCGACTTCGGCAGGCCGACGTGGAGGAGGACCTTGTTGGGGCGAGGAGGGGTCGCGGGGATCGCAGACATGAGGATCGATCGCAATCAGGTAGGGAGCGTCTGGGTCGCGTTTTGTTCGATTCTTTACCTGATGCCGCCCACCCCTCGGCACCATCGGCCACGATAGCGACACGTCTTTGCCATGTCCAGGACCGAATCGGGCGTTGCAGAGATGATCGTGCGATGTATCGCGGAGGAATCGAGTGCCGGAGGCTCCCTCCCCGACGGCGGGCACGAGGGGCCCTGCGCGGGACGGTCCCGACGTGGGACGATGTGGGACATGCCTGCCGCCAGCACCGACGGTGCTCTCCCTCGCGTCGTCCTCACCCCCTCGGAGCTCGATCTCCTCGAGCTCGCGGGCGCCGCGCCCGTGGCGCTCGCCGTCGCCCGCGCCCAGGTCGGCGCGGTCGGCGCGGTCGAGCTCACCGACGCCGAGAACACGCCGCTGGCGCGGGTTCGCCTCGGGCACGCGGCCGAGACGGTCGACGCGCTGCCCGTCGCGGGGCTCGAGCGGCTCCGACCGCTCGCCCCCGTCCCCGGCCCGAGCGGCGCGGAGGGGACCCGGCTGGGCGTGCGTGACGCCGCCGAGCGCTACCAGGGGCGTGGCGCCGTCGTCCTTCGGGAGGTGCCGACCCGGGACGAGCTCGACGCCGCCGTGCGGTGGGCCGTCGCGCAGGACCCCGCCGCGGGTCCCGTCTGGTTCGTGGGCGTCCGCCGGGACGCGGACGGCGCCACGGACCCGGCGCACACCGCCGTGCGGGTGCTGACCCGGATGATCGCCGACGGAGACCTGCCCGGAGACCTGCTCGTGGTACCGCTGCCCCACGCCCCTGGGCCCGTGCTCGTCCCCGTGCACCCCCTGCCCACCGACGCGGAGCTCGCGCAGCAGGCGACCGGGCGACCCGTGCTCGAGCTGCGCCCCGCTCGACCCGACGCGTCCGCGGAGGCCTCTGTCACCGCGCTCGAGCGCGCGCTCGCGGCCACCTACCCGGCCCAGGCGGTGGCGGAGCTCTCCCCCCGGGACCGCTCTGGACGGGGTGCGGTCGTCCTCTTCACCGGCCTCTCGGGCTCCGGGAAGTCCACGGTCGCCAAGGCCTTCGCGCACCGGCTGGAGAGCGAGGGGCGCGCCGTCGTCCTGCTCGACGGCGACGAGTCCCGTCAGATGCTGTCGGCAGGGCTGGGCTTCGACCGGCGCTCGCGCGACCTCAACATCGAGCGTCTCGGCTACGTCGCGGCGATCGCCTCGAGCCTGGGCGCGGTGGCCGTGACCGCACCGATCGCGCCGTTCGCCGGCGCGCGGGGACGGGTGCGGGAGCGGGCGGAGCAGGTCGGCGACCATCTGCTCGTCCACGTCTCCACGCCGCTCGAGGTGTGCGAGGCGCGCGACCGCAAGGGCCTCTACGCGCAGGCCCGCGCGGGTAGGATCAGTGACTTCACAGGGATCTCCTCGCCCTACGAGGAGCCGCAGGACGCCGACGTCACGATCGACACGTCCCGGCTGAGCGTCGAGGACGCCGTCGAGGCGGTGCACGCGGCGCTCGTCGCGCGGCAGGCAGGCTAGGCACACCACTTCGGAAGGACGGCGAGACATGCAGGTCACCGCGAAGGCGGACTATGCGATCCGTGCGCTGGCCCAGCTCGCCGTCGAACCCGGGCAGAGCCTCACGCGCGCCCAGATCGCGCAGGCGCAGGACATCCCGAGCAAGTTCCTCGAGGCGATCCTGAGCGACCTGCGTCGTGACGACCTCGTCGTCGCCCAGCGCGGCCCGTCCGGCGGCTACCGCCTGGCGCGGCCGCCGCAGGACATCTCGCTCGCCGACGCCGTGCGGGCCGTCGACGGCCCGCTCGCGGCCGTCCGGGGGCTGCCCCCCGAGCACACCGAGTACCAGGGGGCCGCAGCCCCGCTGCGCGAGGTGTGGGTGGCCACCCGCGCCGCCCTGCGCGACGTGCTCGAGACCGTCACCCTCGCGGACCTCGTCGCGGGCGAGCTGCCGACGAGCGTGCAGCGACTCGTCGCGGCGGAGGACGCGTGGCGGCGACGCTGAGGACGCAGACGCCGGGGGTGGACTGGGAGGCGCTGCGCGCGGCGGCCACCCGCGCGAGGACGCACGCCTACGCGCCCTACTCCGGGTTCCCCGTGGGCGCCGCGGCGCTCGTCGACGACGGCCGCGTCGTCACGGGCTGCAACGTCGAGAACGCCTCCTACGGACTCGGGCTGTGCGCGGAGTGCGCGCTGGTCTGCGACCTGGTCGGCGGTGGCGGCGGTCGGCTCGTCGCCGCGGTCTGCGTCGACCGCTCCGGTGAGCCGTTGATGCCCTGCGGCCGTTGCCGTCAGCTGCTCTGGGAGCACGGTGGCCCCGGCCTGACGCTGCTCACCGGCACCGGGCCGCGCACCATGGACGTGCTGCTCCCCGACGCCTTCGACGCGAGCGACCTCACCGGCATCACCGACCCCGCAGGCCGATGAGCGCGCCCACCCCGAGCACGCCCGACGCCGTCGACCTCGTCCGCGCCAAGCGGGACGGCGGCGCGCTCGCGGACGACGAGATCGACTGGCTGGTCAGCGCCTACACCCGCGGCGAGGTCGCCCCGGAGCAGATGTCCGCCTTCCTCATGGCCGTCGTGCTGCGGGGCATGGAGCGCCGTGAGCTCGACCGCTGGACGACGGCGATGATCGCCACGGGCGAGCGCCTCGGCCTGGGCGGGCTGTCCCGCCCGACGGTCGACAAGCACTCCACGGGCGGGGTGGGGGACAAGGTCACCCTGCCGCTCGCGCCGCTCGTCGCGAGCCTCGGCGTCGCGGTGCCCCAGCTGTCCGGGCGCGCCCTGGGCCACACGGGCGGCACGCTCGACAAGCTCGAGGCGATCCCTGGCTGGCGGGCCACGCTGACCCGCCAGGAGATCGTCCGCCAGCTCGAGACCGTCGGCGCCGTCGTGTGCGCGGCGGGGCCGGGCCTGGTCCCCGCCGACCGGATGCTGTACGCCTTGCGCGACGTGACCGGCACCGTCGAGTCCGTCCCGCTGATCGCGAGCTCGATCATGAGCAAGAAGCTCGCCGAGGGCGCCGAGGGGCTCGTGCTCGACGTCAAGACCGGCGCCGGGGCGTTCCTGCCCGCGCGGGCCGACGCCGAAGAGCTCGCGCGCACGCTCGTCCGTCTCGGGACCGACGCGGGCGTGCCGACGACGGCGCTGCTGACCGACATGTCGACGCCGCTCGGGCTCACCGTCGGCAACGCGCTGGAGGTGCGCGAGTCGGTCGAGGTGCTGGCCGGCGGCGGCCCCGCGGACGTCGTCGAGGTCACCGTGGCGCTCGCGGTCGAGATGCTGCGGACCGCGGGGCGAGAGCGGTCGGCCGACGAGGTGCGCCAGGCGTTGCGCGACGGCCGTGCGATGGACACCTGGGAGGCGATGATCCGCGCGCAGGGCGGCGACCCGCGCGCACCGTTGCCGGGCGCTCGCGAGGTCGAGGAGCTGCGCGCGCCGCGGGAGGGCGTGGTCACCGGCCTGGACGCCTACCGCGTCGGGGTCGCGGCGCGGCGTCTCGGTGCGGGCCGGGCGCGACCGGACGACGTCGTCCTGGCGGCCGCGGGGATCGAGATCGTCGCACCGCTCGGCGCTCGGGTGCGGGCCGGGGACGTGCTGCTGCGGCTGCACACCGACGAGGCGCCCAGGATGGGGCGGGCGCTGGAGGTCGCGCAAGAGGCCGTGGCCGTGAGTGAAGCACCCGTCACCGGCGAGGCGTCCGCGAGGAGCGAGGCGGCCCGGGCGGACGAGCCGGCCTCGACGGGAGAGGCCGGCGGCGTGCCGGTGCTCCGCTCGCGCGTGCTGGGGCGGTTCGATGGCTGAGCCGGCTCCGGACAGCCCCAGCCGGGGCTGGCAGCTCACCTCCGTGCTGCACGCGCTCGGGGCCGGGCGCCGTCGTACGCGTGCCCGCCCCGCGGCGGTGGTCCCCTCGCTCGCCAGACCGACGCTCGAGGCACGCGTCTCGTGGGCGGGCCACACCACGACGGCGGCACACCGTCTGCGCGAGCGGGTCGACTCCCTCGATGCTCGCAGCCGCGCGCAGGTGCTCGACCCGCTGGGCGCCGGGTCCCGGGACGGCACGGTTCGCTGGGGCGACGACCCGGCGCGGCAGGTGGACCAGCGGTCCTGCGGCGGCACCGTCCTCGCGATGCTCGCAGCGCAGGGCGACCCCGCGCTCGCCCTGTGGATCGTCACGGGGGAGGACGTCACCGGCGCGGAGCCCGTCGCACGCCCGGCGGGCCCGGGCGGTCCGCGGTCCGTCGCCGGCCTCCGCCTCCCCGTGCTCGCGCTCCACGCCACGCCGCTCGACCGCTTCCACGCTCTCGCGGCCGGGCTGCGCCGGGCCGCCACCCACCGTGGTCCGGTTCCCACGTGGCCCGCCGCATGGGGCACACCACCGTGGGGTGCAGCCCGCGTGGCCCGATACGGCGGCGAACGGTTCACGCACCGGATGATCGACGACTACCAGGCGGACGTCCTGCGCCGGGTGATCACGGCGGCCCTGCGAGCCGCCACGCAGGGCGTCCCGGTCCCGCTGTACGTGGGCGGGGACGGCAGCGGCGGGGCGAGGTCCGCGGTGCCGCGCCACGTCGTGCTGCTGCACCGGCCAGACCCCGCCGGCGGGCTCCGTGTCTTCGATCCCTCCGTCGGCACGGTCCTCCCGCTCGAGCCCGAGGACCTCGCCAGACCGGGGGTGCCGCGCGAGGCCTACGGCGGCTGGTCGCACGTGTGCTGGGCGCTGCTGCCGCGCTGACCGGTGGCGCGCGGCAGCCCGCTACGCTTGCCGGGTGACGTCACTCGACCTGCGCTCCGTGCCCAAGATCCTGCTCCACGACCACCTGGACGGAGGGCTGCGGCCGGGAACCGTCGTCGAGCTCGCCGCGGCCGTCGGCCACCCGCTGCCGACCACCGACGCGGGCGCGCTCGGCGTGTGGTTCGTCGAGGCCGCCCACTCAGGGTCCCTCGAGCGCTTCCTCGAGACCTTCGACCACACGATCGCCGTCATGCAGACCGCCGAGGCGCTCGAGCGCGTCGCGCGGGAGGCGGTCGAGGACCTGGCCGACGACGGGGTGGTCTATGCCGAGCTGCGCTGGGCGCCGGAGCAGCACCTCGCCCGGGGCCTGACGCTCCAGCAGACCGTCGAGGCCGTGCAGCGCGGCATCGAGGCGGGCACGGCGGCGGCCGCTGAGGCGGGACGCACCGTCCGGGTGGGCCAGATCCTCTCCGCGATGCGGCACGCGGACCGCTGGGACGAGATCGCCCGCCTCGCCGTGGCCAACCGGGACGCCGGCGTCGTGGGCTTCGACATCGCCGGCGCCGAGCTCGGGTTCCCCGCCGACCGCTTCCCGGAGGTGTGGCGCTACCTGGCCGACGAGGAGATGCCCACCACGATCCACGCGGGGGAGGCCGACGGGGTGTCGTCCGTCGCCACCGCCCTGCACCGCGGGCAGGCGCTGCGCATCGGCCACGGCATCCGGGTGCTCGACGACGTGTTCGTCGACGACCAGGACGGCACCGTCACGCTCGGCCGGACCGCAGGCTGGGTGCGTGACCAGCAGGTTCCTCTCGAGCTGTGCCCGTCCTCCAACGTGCAGACCGGTGCCGCCGCGTCGATCGCCCAGCACGGCATCTCGGTGCTGCGCGACCTCGACTTCGCGGTCACGCTCAACACCGACAACCGTCTCATGTCCGGCACCAGCATGACCCGGGAGATGGAGCTCCTCGTGGACGAGGCCGGCTGGACGAGGGAGGACCTGCTCGACGTCACCCTCGCCGCGGCGTGGAGCGCCTTCGTGCCGCACGGCGACCGGCTCGAGCTCGCCCGGTCCGTCGTCACCGGCTTCCGGGAGGCGGGAGTGGTCGACGACGCGGGGGTCGTGCTGTGACCTCGCCGGCCTCGTCCTCCGCCGCCGGGCTCACGGCCGGCGAGCTGGCGCGGTACGTCGATCACACCCTGCTCGCCCCCGGGGCCACGGGCGCCGACGTCGACCGGCTCGTGGCGGAGGCCGTCGAGCTGGGCGCGTACGCGGTGTGCGTCTCGCCGTCCCGGCTGCCGCTCACCGTCCCGGTCGGCGCCGACCTCCGTGTGGCGACCGTGTGCGGCTTCCCCTCGGGAGCGGTCCGCGCCCCCATCAAGGCCGCGGAGGCGGCGCTCGCGGTCGAGTCGGGCGCCGACGAGGTCGACATGGTCATCAACCTCGGTGCCGCGCTCGCGGGGGAGTGGGGCAAGGTCGGCCACGCCGTGGAGCGGGTGCGCACGGCGATCGACGAGGCGGGCGGCGGGGTGCTCAAGGTCATCGTCGAGTCCGCCGCGCTGGACGACGACCAGCTGGTGCGGTCCTGCCTGGTCTCCCGCGAGGCGGGCGCAGACCTCGTCAAGACCTCCACCGGTTTCCACCCCGCCGGCGGCGCGAGCGTGCACGCGGTCGAGGTCATGGCACGCACGGTGGGCGGGGAGCTCGGGGTCAAGGCCTCCGGAGGCATCCGCACCTGGGCGGACGCCGTCGCGATGATCGACGCCGGCGCCACCCGGCTCGGCCTCTCGGGCACGCGCGCGGTCCTGGCCGGAGCCCCGACCTCCTGAGGCGGACAACCCCCGCGACCTTGACCCTTCGAGTCCTGCGGCGCTACTTTTGAGTAGCCCGCTCCTCCAGGGGCTCCGGTGAGCCGAGCAGCAACCCCTGCACCTGCTCGGCGACCTGGTCGAGCCGCGCCCGCGCTGCCGTGCGGGCGCGGCCGACGGCCTCGGAGGAAGGGCCGGGCGCGGGCTCGACGACCTCGAGATAGGCCTTCACCTTGGGCTCGGTCCCGCTCGGCCGTACCACGACCCGGGTGTCGTCCTCCGCGAGGAGCTCGACGCCCGTCGTCGGGGGCAGCCGCTCCAGGCCCTTCGAGAGATCGTGCACCCGCACGACGGAGGAGCCGGCCAGGTCGGGGGGCGGGGCGTCGAGCAGACGGGCCACCGCGCGGTCGAGCTGCGACGGCTCGGCGAAGCGCACGCTGACCTGGTCCGTGAGGCAGAGCCCGTGCCGCCGGGCGAGGTCGTCGAGCACGTCCACGAGGCCCTGTCCCCGGGCGGCCAGCCGCGCGGCCAGGCGTGCGACCGCGACAGCGGCGCTGACCCCGTCCTTGTCCCGGACGCGGGCAGGATCGACGCAGTAGCCGATGGCCTCCTCGTAGCCGAGGACGAGGCCGTCCACCCGCGCGATCCACTTGAAGCCGGTCAGCGTGGCACGGTGCTCCAGGCCGTGGTCCGCGGCGATCCGGGACAGCAGCCGCGAGGAGACGATCGAGCTCGCGAGCACGCCACGTGGTGGCGCGGAACGATCGCGGGCGGCGGCGACCTCCTCGCCGAGCAGGCTGCCCACCTCGTCACCGTGGAGCCGTCGCCACCCGCCCGCGTGCGGGTCGCGCACGGCCACCGCACAGCGGTCGGCGTCGGGATCGACGGCGAGCACCAGGTCGGCGTCCAGGGACCTGGCCAGGTCGAGCGCCAGGTCCAGCGCGCCGGGCTCCTCGGGGTTGGGGAACGCGACGGTCGGGAAGTCGGGGTCGGGCCGCTGCTGCTGGGGGACCGGGTGGACGTCCTCGAACCCGGCGCGTCGCAGCGCCTCGCCGAGCAGAGGGTCCCCGACGCCGTGCATCGCCGTGGTCACGATCCGCAGGTCGGCAGCGGCCTCCCCGCCGGGCAGCCCGACGAGGTAGGCCTCGCGCACCGCCTCCGGCACCGGTCGCCAGCCCGATGTCGCTCGCGGCACGGCGTTCGCGGCCGGCGCCTGTGCGATGCGGTCGGCGATCCGCCCGTCGTACGGGGGGACGATCTGGGCACCCTGCCCGGGACCCGTGACGACCCTGCCGCCGAGGTACACCTTGTACCCGTTGTCAGTGGCGGGGTTGTGGCTCGCGGTGACCATGATCCCGGCGTCGGCGCCCAGGTGCCGCACCGCGAAGGCGAGCAGCGGCGTCGGGGCAGGGGCGGGGGAGAGCAGCACGCGCAGCCCAGCGGCGGCGAGCACGGCGGCCGAGTCCCGCGCGAGGTCGTGCGAGCGGTGCCGCGCGTCGAAGCCGATCACGACGAGCGGTGCGGGCCGCGCGTCGTGGAGGACCTCGCGGAGGACCTCGCGGAGGAACGCCCCCAGACCGGCTGCCGCGCGGATCACGACGGCCCGGTTCATCCGGGCGGGGCCGGCGGCCATCGCGCCCCGCAGCCCCGCGGTGCCGAACTCCAGCGGGGCCGCGAACCGGGAGGCGAGCTCGTCACGGGCAGCGTCGTCCTCGCGCGCTCTGACGAGCAGCTCGTGCAGCTCGCGTCGGTCGCCGTCGTCGACGTCGTCCGCCGCCCACCTCAGGGCTGCCGCCTCGAGATCGGGGTCGAGCGCGCCGACCGGGCTCATCGGGCCGTCCCGTCGTCCGCCCGGCTGACGATCGCGTGGACGACGCGCGCCAGCAGGGCGCCGAGACGGGGTGCGGCGGCGGCCCCCGCGGCCATCACCTCCGCGTGGGAGAGCGGTACGGGACTGATCCCCGCGCCGAGGTTCGTCACCAGGGAGACCCCCAGCACCTCCAGGCCCGCGTGGCGGGCGGCGATCGCCTCGAGCGCGGTGGACATGCCGACCAGGTCGGCGCCGAGCCGGCCTGCCATCCGCACCTCGGCGGGGGTCTCGTACTGCGGGCCGCGGAACTGCGCGTAGACGCCCTCGGGGAGCGTGGGATCGACCGAGCGCGCGATCGCCCGCAGCCGTGGCGAGTACACGTCCGTCATGTCCACGAAGGACGGGCCCTCCAGCGGCGTGGCACCCGTGAGGTTGAGGTGGTCCGAGATCAGCACGGCGGTGCCGGGGGCCCACGACGGTTCGAGCCCGCCGCACCCGTTGGTGAGCACGACCGCCTGCGCCCCGGCCGCCGCGGCCGTACGGACCCCGTGCGCCACCGCCCGCGTGCCGCGACCCTCGTACAGGTGGGTGCGCGCGCCGAGCACGAGCACGTGCGCGTCGGTGCCGGTCACCGCGACGGAGCGCAGCGTCCCCGTGTGCCCCGCCACGCCGGAGGCGGTGAAGCCGGGCACCTGCGCGGCGTCGAGCGTCGCGACCGTCTCCCCGAGCAGGTCGGCCGCCGTGGCCCAGCCGGACCCGAGCACGAGCGCCAGCTCGTGCCGCTCGACGCCGGTCAGCTCGGCGATCCTCGCGGCGGCCAGCCCGGCCGTCCCGAAGGGGTCCGACGCGACCGGGTCGACGAGGCCGGCAGCGCCGGCAGCGGTCGCGCTGCCGGGTCCGGGCAGGTGGGAGGTCATGTGGTCGAGGTTACTGGGCCGGACCTCGTCGCCGGGTGAGGCCTCGTGCGAGCGCTGCGAGGTAGAGCGGCAGGTGCTGCTCGAAGGCGCGCAGCAGCGGCAGTCCCGGCACGTCCCGCAGCGGCACCCAGGCGACCTCGAGACTCTCGGGGTCGGTGGCGCTCGGCTCCACGCGGGCACCGTCGGCCTCGACGGCGACGATCGTCGTGTACGACCACTCGTGGTGGTCGAGCACCACGGTCGCGACGACGCGCAGCTCACCGGGTTCGATCCCGGCTTCCTCCTGCGTCTCCCGCAGACCACCGGCCAGAGCGCTCTCGTCGTCGGCGACGGCGCCGCCGGGGATGCCCCAGGTGCCGCCCTGGTCGCTCCACAGCGCCCGGTGCTGGAGCACGACCGCCTCGGGCGTGCGACCGTCGTCGGCGAGGCGGACGACCAGGACGCCCGCCGCGCCGTTGAGCCCCCAGTGACGTCGCCCGCAGGAGCAGTCGACCCAGCCGTCGCCGGGGTGGCGGTGAGCAGGTCCGTCGCCGTGAGGCGAAGCCGGAGGCGATGCGGGGGGCCGGGAACGGGTCACATGCCCGACGTTACCCGGCATGTGCCGCCCCGCGCCCGGCGCTACTCGACGTCGACGATCTCGCAGATCACGGTGCCTGCGGTGACGCTCGACCCGGCGGCCGCGGCGAGCGCGGAGACGACGCCCGAGCGGTGCGCGACGAGCGGCTGCTCCATCTTCATGGCCTCGAGCACGACGACGACGTCGCCCTCGGTGACGGCGTCGCCCTCGGTGACGTTGAGCTTGACGATCGTGCCCTGCATGGGGGAGGTCAGGCTCGTCGTCGACGCGGCGCGAGCCGCCGTGCGGCGGGCCGCGCGACGCGGTGCCTGCGCACCGTTCGGACGACGCCGGGCTGCTCCTCCCAGGCCCAGACCGGCCGGGATGACGACCTCCAGGCGCTTGCCGCCGACCTCCACGACGACGCGCTCCGTCGGTGCAGGCTCCTCGTCGGCCGCGGGCGCGGGGGCCGGGGCCGCGGGAGCCAGCGCGGCGAGCGCGTCGGTGAACTCCGTCTCGATCCAGCTCGTGTAGACGCTGAACGCGCTGTCGTCGGCGGCGGGGACGAAGGCGGGTGCGTCGAGCACGGCACGGTGGAACGGCACCACCGTCGCGATGCCCTCGATCTCGAGCTCGCGCAGCGCGCGCCGGGCCCGTTCGACGGCCTGGCGACGGGTCGCGCCGGTCACGACGAGCTTGCCGATCATGGAGTCGAAGGCGCCGGAGATGGTGTCGCCCTCCGCCACGCCGAAGTCCACGCGCACGCCGGGGCCGGCGGGCAGACGGAGCTTGGTGATGCGGCCGGGCTGCGGGAGGAACCCGGCGGCCGGGTCCTCCCCGTTGATGCGGAACTCGATCGAGTGGCCGCGCGTGGCGACCTGGTCGTAGCCGAGCGGCTCGCCGGCGGCGATCCGCAGCTGCTCGCGCACGAGGTCGATGCCCGAGACCTCCTCAGTGACCGGGTGCTCGACCTGGAGGCGTGTGTTCACCTCGAGGAAGGACAGCGTGCCGTCGACGCCCACGAGGAACTCGCAGGTGCCGGCGCCGACGTAGCCGGCCTCGCGCAGGATCGCCTGGGAGGACTCGACGAGCTGGCGTCGCTGGTCGGCGCTGAGGTAGGGCGCGGGCGCCTCCTCGACGAGCTTCTGGTGGCGTCGCTGCAAGGAGCAGTCACGGGTGGAGACGACGACGACCGTGCCGTGCTCGTCGGCCAGGCACTGGGTCTCGACGTGACGGGGACGGTCCAGGTAACGCTCCACGAAGCACTCGCCACGGCCGAAGGCGGCGACCGCCTCACGGACCGCGGAGTCGAAGAGCTCGTCGATCTCGTCCATCGTGCGGGCGACCTTGAGGCCGCGGCCGCCGCCACCGAAGGCGGCCTTGATGGCGACCGGGAGGCCGTGCGCCTCGGCGAAGGCTCGCACCTCGGCGCTGTCCGCCACCGGGTCCGGGGTGCCGGGCACCAGCGGGGCTCCGGCACGCTGGGCGATGTGGCGCGCGCTCACCTTGTCGCCGAGCGACTCGATCGCGGACGGCGGGGGGCCGATCCAGGCGAGCCCGGCGTCGATCACGGCGGCGGCGAACTCGGCGTTCTCCGACAGGAAGCCGTAGCCGGGGTGGACGGCGTCCGCACCGGACCGACGGGCGACGTCGAGCAGCTTGGCGATGTCGAGGTAGGTGTCCGCGGCACGCTCGCCGCCGAGCGCGTAGGCCTCGTCGGCCAGGTGCACGTGCGGGGCGTCACGGTCCGAGTCCGCGTAGACCGCCACGGAGGCGATGCCGGCGTCCGTGCAGGCACGGGCGACGCGCACGGCGATCTCGCCGCGGTTCGCGATGAGGACCTTGGTCACGGGACGGCGCGAGATCGAAGAAGGCACGGCTCAACCTATCGCGACCTGAGGGGCCGCGACGCCGGGCGCGCACGACGCCGCGGAACTCTGTGCCCCGGCCCAAGCGGGGGCCGCCGCCGTTGTGGACTTTCGCCAAACCCCCAAACCTCAGCCAGACCCTCGGCCAGGCCCGCGCGATCCCGTCGAGGCCCTCACCTCGCTCGGTGCCCTGTCATCTCCGCCACCTCGGTCATGGCGCGCTACCCACCTCGGTCGCGGCGCACTGCCACCTCCGGGTGGGCCGTTCCCGTCGTGCGGCGTCTCCCGGAGTCGGAACCGCACGGTGTGCCCGGGACCGCCCCCGCCTCCGTGCCCGTTCCCGCCCCGATGCCCGTCGCAGTCGCAGTCGCCGCCCCCGCCTCCGTGCCCGTCGCCGGGGCCGTCTCCGTCCCCGTCTTCGTGGCGGTATGCCGGGTCGTGCACGCGGTGGTGGTGGTGCGAGCACAGGAGCATCGCGTTGGCGAGATCGGTGGTGCCTCCCTGCGACCACGGCCTGGTGTGGTGCGCCTCGCACCACGCGGCAGGGATGCTGCACCCCTCGGCCTGGCAACGGGGGTGGAGCGCGCGCAGCGCGGTGACCTGGGAGGCGGTGAAGAGCCGGGTGCTGCGCCCCAGGTCCAGGACCGTCGAGGCGGACCCCAGGACGGCGGGGACGATGCCCGCGCCGCACGCGAGCCGCCGCGCCTCCGAGGCGGGCAGCGGCGTGCTGTCGGCGTCGACGAGCTGCGCCGTCCCGAGGTCGTCGAGGAGCGCACGTCGGTCGATGGTGACCAGCACCGTGGTCGCGGTGCCGCCGTGACGTGGCAGCCCCGTGGGATCGAGGTTCTCCAGCACCGTGCACAGCGCCTGCCCGAGCAGCGTCTCGTAGGCCACAGGGTCGGGGGCGTGGGCTGGGGTGCTGCCCGGATCGAGGGTCGGGGCGGCCCCCGAGTTCTCGACCGGGTTCGCCCCACCGAGCTCCCCACCGGGCTCCGCGCCGATCAACCCGCTGCGATCCCCGGCACCCTTCCCGCCACCCTTCCCGCCGTGCGAACGAGGAGAGGTGAGTGCGTGCAGCACGGTCCGCAGGCGTGACGCCACCGGGGTGGGCACGACGCCCTCGATGCCAGTGGTGCCGTCCTGGCGGTCGTGAAAGCTGAGGCGGGTCGCGGCCCAGGCGCGTCGTGCCTCGTCCGCCAGGGTGGTCCCGAGGTGCCGGTGGTGTCCGTGCGGGTCCACCTCGTCCAGGATGCCCTTGCCCCGGGCGGCCACCTGCCGGGGCGGCAGGTGGCGCGCGTGCTGCACCAGGCGCGCCTCGGCCGCCTCACGCACGGCATCGGGCACCTGGGGCAGGTGGTCGAGGGAGTCCAGGACCGCTCGCGCGTGACGTTCGCTCAGCGCCCCGGACCCCAGCGCCTCGGAGACGTGCGGCGCCGAGCGCAGCGCTCGCGCGGTGCGCTGCGCGGCCCGGGCGGTCCCCGGGTCGCTGCGCGTGGTCACGGCGTACCAGGCGGCCGCGTCACGGTGACCGTGCGTCCGTGCGACGTCGTCGTAGGCCCCCAGCAGCTGCAGCTCGAGCGCCGCCACCTTCGCCTTGACCTGCTGCAGCTGCGCGACGGCCGCGGCCCGCGTGGGGGCCGGGACGTGCGCGGGGTCGGGTGCGAGCCAGCCGTCGAGCGCGGCGAGGACGGTGCGCGCGCAGTCCTGGTAGGTCTCCACCGGGTCGGCCGCCAGCTCGACCATGGTGCTCACCCCGCCCGTTGCTCGTCGTTCGCCTCGTCGTCCGCCCGTCGTCGAACATCTGTGTCAAGTTTATCGAGAGCCTGCGACAGAGGGGAAGGCCTGTGGACAACTGGTGGGACCAGGCCGACGAGGTCAGCGGGCGGTGTCCCAGAGCTCGTGCCAGGCGACACCGACGCTCCCGACGAGCTTGCGCAGCAGCGGCAGGCTGATCCCGACCACGTTGTGGAAGTCGCCCTCGATCGCGGTCACGTAGGCGCCCCCCAGCCCGTCGACCGTGAACCCGCCTGCGACGGCGAGCGGCTCGCCGGTCGCGACGTACGCCTCGATCTCGGCGTCGCTCAGGTCCGCGAACTCGACCACCGTGCTCGCGGTCGCGCCCAGCGTGCCACCCGTGCCGCCGTCCTGCGTGTCGCGCAGGTCGATGAGCCAGTGGCCGGTGTGGAGCGTGCCGGACCGGCCACGTACCGTCCGCCAGCGCTCGGTGGCGATGCCGGGCGTCCCGGGCTTTCCGACGATCGCGCCGTCGACCTCGAGCATCGAGTCGCAGGCGACGAGCAGGTCGGCGCCGGGCTCGTCCGGCTCTGGCGCGCCCGAGACCTCCAGGGACAGCGTCTCCGCCACCGCGAACGCCTTCGCCTGGGCGAGCGCGAGCACCGCGTCCTCGGGCGTGAGCGCTTCGCCGGCGAGGAGGCGTGCCTGGGCGAGCACGGCGTCCTCGTCCACCCCAGAGACCCGTACGAGCGGTGACACGCCGGCAGCCCTCAGGGTCGCGAGCCGGGCCGGGGACTGGGAGGCGAGGAGCAGCGAGACCATGGCCCCGAGCCTACGGGGCCCGGCCGGGCCCCGGCAGCCGCGCTCTCTCCCGGGGCAGGAGCCTCCGGAGGGCGGGACCATGGTCCCGACCCAGACCTCGCCGCGCTCGCCACACTGGACTCGGAGCCCGCCGCGACGGCGGGGCCCAGCGACGAGGACAAGGAAGGGGGCGCGGTGGGCCAGGAGACGACCGGCCTCGAGACGACGCGCACGACGGCGGCGGACCCGCCGCTGAGCGGCTTCCGACACTCCGACCGGTGGCTCTACGGGACCATGCTGCTCTCGGCCCTGGTGAGCCTCACCGCGGCCCTCGTGCTCTCCGTCGACGCGATCGAGCTCGCGGCGCACCCCTCGGCCGTCCTCTCCTGCGACGTCAACGCGGTGGTGAGCTGCGGGACGGTCGCCAGGGCGTGGCAGGCGAGCCTCCTCGGCTTCCCGAACGCGTTCCTCGGTCTTGTCGCCGAGCCGGTGGTCGTGACGATCGCGGTCGCGGGTCTGGCCGGGGTGCGGTTCCCGCGCTGGTTCATGCTGAGCGCGCAGGTCGTGTACCTGTGCGGCCTCGTCCTCGCCTACTGGTTGTTCAGCCAGTCGCTGCTGGTGATCGGCGCGCTCTGCCCCTGGTGCATGCTCGTCACGGTGAGCACCACCTTCGTGTTCATGACGCTGCTGCACGTCAACGTTCGCGACGACAACCTCTACCTGCCACGGCGCGCCCAGCGGGCCGCGCTCGCGGCGCTGCGGACAGACCTCGACGTCGCGGTCGTCGCTGCGCTGGTCGCCACGATCGCGCTGCTCATCGCCTGGAAGCACGGGGCGCACCTCTTCGGCGGCTGAGCCGGCCGGTGACCCGCCTCCCTACCGCAGGCTCCAGCGCCACTCGTCCTCGCCGCGGCCGCCGGCACGACCGAGCGGCGACATGCCCAGCAGCCGGGCGGGGTCCCGCCACCGGACTCGCCGGCGCACCGCGTCCTCGGTCTCGGGCAGCGTCGCCGCGACGCTCGCGAGGCCGGCGATGAGCGCCACCACCTCGGTCTCGGTCGGCGACCCCTTGACGATGCGCACCCCGGACTCGGTCACGGTCGCGGTCCTTCCCCGTCGTCGAGCTCGTCCTCGTCCAGGTAGCGCTCGTGGGAGCAGGCCCACTGCGGCACCTCGAAGCCACGGGACTCCAGCTGCTGGGCGAGGGACTGCGCGGCCTCGTCCAGCAGCTCGAGGGCCTCGTCCAGGTCGTCCTCGGTGTGCCCGGCACGCCCGAGCATCATCTCGAGCTGCAGGGACTCGTACTCGGTGTCGTCGTCCTCGTCCTCGGCATCGTCCCAGGAATAGCTGGTGTGCGCGCTCGTCATGCCGAGGTCGGACTCGAAACGCTCGTCGAAGGCGGTGTTGAGACGCTGGACGGCAGCCTCCGCGAGCTCGACCCGCGGGTCGTCGTCCGCGGTCTCGGCGTCGAACTCGGCCCGGACCCCCGCCGCCACGTCGACGTAGGCGTGCAGGGCGGCGGAGAGCTCGTCGACGAGGGTGTGCAGCGAGGCCGGGTCCACGACCAGAGGGCGCTCGCCGCGGTCGTCGGTCTGCTCGTCCCGCGCGTCGTCGGCGGGGACGTCGTCCGCCTGCCCGGGGTCGGTCCGCTCGGGGTTCTGGTCGGTCACAGCGGGATGTTCCCATGCTTCTTCGGGGGCAGGCTCGCGCGCTTCGTGCGCAGGGCACGCAGCGCCCGGACGATCTGGACGCGGGTCTCGGACGGCTTGATGACGGCGTCGACGTAGCCGCGGGCGGCCGCGTCCCACGGGTTGACGATCGCGTCCTCGTACTCGTCCGTGAGCCGCTTGCGCTCGGCCTCGACGTCGCCGCCCGCCTGCGCGACCTCCTGCAGGGCGCGGCGCTGCAGGATGTTCACCGCTCCGCCGGCGCCCATGACGGCGATCTGCGCCGTCGGCCAGGCGAGGTTGACGTCGGCGCCGAGCTGCTTGGAGCCCATGACGATGTACGCGCCGCCGTAGGCCTTGCGGGTGATGACGGTGACCAGCGGCACGGTCGCCTCGGCGTAGGCGAAGATGAGCTTCGCCCCGCGCCGGATGATGCCGTTCCACTCCTGGTCGGTGCCCGGCAGGAACCCGGGCACGTCGACGAGCGTGACGACGGGGATGTTGAAGGCGTCGCAGGTGCGCACGAACCGCGCGGCCTTCTCGGCCGCGTTGATGTCGAGCGTGCCGGCCATCGACTGCGGCTGGTTGGCGACGATGCCGACGCTGCGGCCCTCCACCCGGCCGAAGCCGACGACGACGTTGCGCGCGTACAGCGGCTGGACCTCGAGGAACTCGCCCTCGTCGAGGATCGCTGCGATGAGCGTGTGCATGTCGTACGGCTGCGACACCGAGTCGGGCACGAGGGCGTCGAGCGCCTCGTCGTCCTCCGTGACCTCGAGCACCGCCTCGTCGGGGAAGACGGGCGCGTCGGCGAGGTTGTTCTGCGGCAGGAACGTGAGCAGGTGGCGCACGTAGTCGAACGCGTCGTCCTCGTCGGCCGCGAGATAGTGGGCCACGCCCGAGCGCTCGTTGTGGGTCTGCGCCCCGCCCAGCTCCTCGAAGCCCACGTCCTCGCCCGTCACTGCGCGGATGACGTCCGGACCGGTGATGAACATGTTGGACGTGCCGTCGGCCATGACGATGAAGTCGGTCAGCGCGGGGGAGTAGACCGCGCCCCCGGCGCTGGGACCGAGGATGAGCGAGACCTGCGGGATCACCCCGGAGGCCGCGACGTTGCGGCGGAAGATCTCGGCGAACTGGGTGAGGGCCGCGACCCCCTCCTGGATGCGCGCCCCGCCGCCGTCGCTGATGCCGATGAGCGGCACCCCGGTGCGCAGCGCGAGGTCCATGACCTTGGTGATCTTCTGGCCGTGCACCTCGCCGAGGCTCCCGCCGAACACCGTGAAGTCCTGGGAGTAGATGCAGACCTGGCGGCCGTCGATCGTCCCGTGCCCGACGACGACGCCGTCGCCCGCGATCTTCTTCCTGTCCAGCCCGAAGTTGACGGACCGGTGCGTCGCGAAGGCGTCGAGCTCGACGAAGGAGCCCTCGTCCAGGAGCTCCTCGATCCGCTCGCGCGCGGTCTTCTTGTTGCGGGCGTGCTGCTTGGCCTGCGCGGCCTCCTCGGGCGCGGTGACGGCGGCGTGGTGGCGCGCCTCGAGGTCCTCGAGGCGCGACCTCGTCGTGGGCGTCGCCGGGACGGCGGGGGTCGCGGGGTGCGCGGTCGGTTCGGTCACGGCACGAGCCTAGTTGCTGAGGAGGCGGCCGGGCATGTGGGTCGGCGCGCGTGGTGCGGAGGGGGTCTTGGAGGAACCCACCAACCCCGCCATGATGGAGCCCGTGACCTCCCGGCCCCGTCCTGCTCTCGACCGCCGCCCCCTCGACCCCGCCGTCCTCCACGCCAGCCTGCTCCCCCCTGCGGGGCCGTTGCACCACCTGGAGGTCCGGGGCGAGGACCCGTCGACGAACACCTCGCTCGTGGCGGCGGCCATGGCGCAGCCCGGCACCTGGCGCGCCCCGTCCGTCCTCGTCGCCGACCACCAGGTCGCGGGCCGGGGCCGCCTGGGGCGGGTGTGGCGGACGCCGGCCGGCGCGGCCCTGACCATGTCCGTGCTGCTCGCGCCGCGCGCCCGTCCCCTCACCTGGGTGCCGCTGCTCACCGGGCTCGTCGTGAGCTCCGTCGTGCGCGAGACCACGGGCCTGGACGCCGGCGTCAAGTGGCCGAACGACGTGCTCGTCGCCGTCCCCGGTGCGCCGTCCCTGCCCGTCGTCGGCACGCGTCGCAAGGTCGCCGGGATCCTCGCCGAGGTCACGCCCGCGGGCGACGTCGTGGTGGGGGTCGGGCTGAACGTCCTGCAGGGGCCCACCGAGCTCCCCGTCGAGACGGCGGCGTCGCTCGCGTCCGCCCTCGCCGCCGGTCGCGAGGCGGGGGCGGACGTCGCCGCCCAGGCCCCGACGCGCGAAGAGCTCGCGTCGGCGATCGTCTCCCGGCTCGTCGTGACGATCGCACGCTGGGACGCCGCGGCGGATCTCGACGGCGCCGAGCCGATCGTGTCGAGCGGCCTGCTCGCGGAGGTCGAGCCGTGCCTGGTGACGATCGGCTCCCACGTCCGCGCGGAGCTCACCGACGGCGCGGCGGTCATGGGCCGTGCGGTGGGCCTCGCACCCGACGGCGCGCTCCTCGTCGAGACCGAGGACGGCACACGCACCGAGGTCCGCAGCGGCGACGTCCATCACCTGCGCACCAGCACCGGCCGGGAGCCGGCACCCTAGACTGGCAGGGTGCCAGAGCCCGTCACACCTGCCTCGCTCGACCGAGCCCTGCTCGGCGAGGAGCGGCTGCTCACCACGCGCGAGCTCGTGGCCGAGGCCGGCGTCACCGAGGCGTTCGCCCGCGAGTACTGGCGGGCCCTCGGCTTCCCGCTCCCGGACGACGACGCCGCCGTCTTCACGCGCTCGGACGCCCGGGCGGTGGCCGAGCTCTTCGAGGTCGCGCAGCGGGAGGGCTTCGACGACGCCACGGTCACGACGCTGGTGCGGTCCGTCGGTCACACCATGGACCGCCTCGCCCTGTGGCAGGTGGAGGCGCTCGTGGACCACACCGTGCGTGCGGAGGGCCTCGACGACGCGGCCGCCCGTCGGACCGTGCTGCGCCGTCTCGGCGACCTCGCCCCGGTGCTCGAGTCGCAGCTGGTGCACGCCTGGCGGCGGCACGCCGCCTCGCTCGCGGGACGCTACGCCGTCGAGTTCGCGGCCGACGGTCACCACGGCGGCGAGGAGGAGAGCGGCGCGCTCCCGCTGCCACGCGCCATCGGCTTCGCCGACATCGTCTCCTTCACCAAGCGCACCGCCGGCCTCGGGTCCGCCGAGCTCGCGACCTTCGTGCAGGAGTTCGAGACGCGCGCCCGCGACGTCATCACGGGGGCGGGGGGCCGCGTCGTCAAGACGATCGGTGACGCCGTGCTCTTCGTCGCCGACGACGTCGTCGCGGGTGCGGACGTCGCCCTCGGCCTGGCGGCAGCAGGTGCCGGGGCTGACCCGACGGGTGGCGCGGGCACCGTGCCGGTGCGCGTGAGCATGGTCTGGGGCCGCGTGCTCTCGCGGTTCGGCGACATCTTCGGCCCCGTCGTCAACCTCGCCTCCCGGCTCAGCGAGCACGCCGAGCCGGGCAGCGTGCTCGTCGACCGCGCCACCGCCGCCGAGCTGGCCCGGCACGACCGGTTCGCGCTCACCCAGCTCGCCCCGGTCGACCTGCAGGGCTTCGGGCCGGTGCGTCCGGTGCGGCTCACCACCGCGTTCCGTCCCGAGGGCGCCTGACCCGAGGACGACCGGGGCGGGCTCGGCCGACGGTCTGCGGCGTCAGCCGACCCGGGCCGTCATCACCCGCCGCGCGACCGCCCTCCCCGCCTCCAGTGCGGCGGGCACCAGCTCGTGCGACGGGGCCCGCCCGGTGAGCCACTCGTCGGCGAGGGCGGGAGGCAGCAGGACGGGCATCCGGTCGTGCACGGCCGTGAGGTGCTCGGCGGCCGGCTGCGTGAGGATCGAGTAGCAGGTCACGGCGCGGTCGCCGCGCGGCACCCCGGGACGTGTCACCGCCGCCATCGTGAAGGCCTCGAGACCGTCGAGGCCGAGGCGGAACCGGCGCCTGCTGCCCCGGTGCGTCTCGAACCAGTGCGTCGCCGGGACGAGCGCCCGCCCGGGGACCGGGACGGATCGTTCCAGGAGCCGCTCGGAACGGGTGTTGACGGAGGCGTAGCGCACCGGCTCGCCACCGGCGAGGTAGCCCCACCACCCCGCCTCGGGACGTGGGCCCCGGGGACCTCCGACGACGATCGGGTTGCGGTTCCTCGCGTGCCGGCCGGTGGGCAGCAGCGTCTCGGCCGCGTTCGACGTCGCCCACAGGTGCAGGTCCCGCAGCAGCTCCTTGCCGCCCGCCCCGAAGAGGTCCGCGGCTGCCGTGAACCCGGGGTCGATCCCGTAGCTCGTGCACATGCTGCGAGCGTAGCGGGGCGGCACCGGTGCGCCCTCTTCTAGACTCCAGGGGTGACCGACGCATCCCTGCCGAGCGGCCTCTCGTCCCCGCAGCCGGTCCTGCTGCGCTCCGTCGCCCTGGGAGCAGGCCGCGCCAAGGTCTGCGTCCCGCTCGTCCGGCCCGACGCCGCGGGCCTGCGCGACGCCGTCGCCGCGTTGCCCCTGGACGTCCTCGACCTCGTGGAGCTGCGGATCGACCACCTCGAAGGGATCGAACGCTTCGGCACCGACCCCGGTGTCGCGACCGGCGTCGTCGCGGCGCTCGCGGCTCTCCGGGAGGCGCTGCCCGACGACGTGCCGGTGCTCGCGACCTTCCGCTCGCGCCAGGAGGGCGGTCGCCACGCGCTGCCCGCCGAGGCGTACGGCGACCTCCTCGAGCTGCTGGTCGGCTCCGGCGCGTGCGACGCCGTCGACGTCGAGATGTTCACCGAGCCGTCGACCCTCGCCCGCGTCGTCGCCGGTGCGCACGCCGCAGGCGTGCCGGTCGTCATGTCCTCCCACGACTTCGCGGGCACCCCGCCGCAGGCCGAGATCGTCTCCCGCCTGCGCACCCAGCAGAATCTCGGGGCCGACGTCGTGAAGATCGCGGTCATGCCCCGCACCGCCCGCGACGTGCTCACCCTCCTGGCGGCGACCGAGGAGTTCTGCTCCGAGCACGCGACGCGGCCCGCGATCACGATGGCGATGGGTCCTCTCGGCACGGCGTCCCGGCTGGTCGGGGAGTCGTTCGGGTCCTGCCTGAGCTTCGGCGCGGTCGGGGCGCCGAGCGCCCCCGGGCAGGTCGACGCGCGCGAGCTGCGGACCGTGATCGACGTCCTGCACACGGCGTCCCTGCCCCGCTGAGCACGGCGTCCACGCACCGTCGACCTACCCCTGGTTCGCCGACCACCCGGTGAGCCGGGCCACCGCCTCGCGCAGCGTCGCCTCGCTCTTGACGAAGGTGAACCGCACGAGCGAGCGCCACTCCTCGCGCCCCGGCGAGCAGAAGGCGCTCACCGGCACCGCCGCCACCCCCGCCTCGTCCGGCAGCCTGCCGCACAGCGCCGCGGCGTCCTGGTGCCCGAGCGGCGCGGCGTCGGCCACGACGAAGTAGGTGCCCTGCGGCACGACGGCGTCCCACCCGGCCCGTGCCAGCCCGTCGGTGAGCAGGTCGCGGCGGTGCGCGAGGTCAGCGGCCAGCGCGCGGGGAAAGGTGTCGTCGCCCAGTGCGACGGCGATCGCCGGCTGGAACGGCGCGCCCGAGGCGAAGGACAGGAACTGCTTGACGGTCGCGATCGCCGCGACGAGGTCGGCCGGCCCGGTGGCCCAGCCGATCTTCCACCCGGTCAGGGACCAGGACTTTCCCGAGGACGAGATCGTCACGGTGCGCTCGGCCATGCCGGGCAGGACGGCGAGCGGCACGTGACGCGCGCCGTCGAACACCAGGTGCTCGTAGACCTCGTCGGTGACGACCACGACGTCGTGGCGGCGCGCGACCTCGGCGACGACCGCGAGCTCCGCCGCGTCGAGCACGGTGCCGGTCGGGTTGTGGGGCGTGTTGAGCAGGATCACGGCGGTGGCGGGCCCGACGGCCGCCCGCAGCGCGTCGGCGTCCAGGCGGAAGCCCGCCGTGGTGCGGGCGAGCGGCACGGGGACGTGCCGGGCGCCGGCCATCGCGATCACGCCGGCGTAGGCGTCGTAGTAGGGCTCGAGCGTCACGACCTCGTCCCCACGCCCCGCGACGGCCAGCACCGTGGCTGCGATCGCCTCGGTCGCCCCGGTGGTGACCAGCACCTCCGTCTCCGGGTCGACCTCCAGGCCGTAGCGACGCCGCTGGTGCGCCGCGACCGCCTCCCGCAGCGGGGCCACGCCGCGCAGCGGCGGGTACTGGTTGGCGCCCTGCCGGATCGCGGCGACGGCGAGCTCGCGCAACGCGCCCGGCCCGTCCTCGTCGGGAAAGCCCTGACCGAGGTTGAGCGCGCCGGTGCGGGCGGCGAGCGCGGAGACCTGCGCGAACACGCTCGGGCTCGCCGACCCGTCGGCACCGAGAAGGCCGGCCGCCGCGGCGACCGCCTGCCACGGCCGGGGAGCCGCCATCGGCTACTCGCCCGCCCGCTCGGCAGCGGTGCGTGCGACGTACACCTGCAGGGTGAAGGGGTCCACCTGCACGGTCTCGCCCGCCGCGAGCCCCCGCACCGGCGTCTCGAGCGTCTCGACCTCCTCGGGCGTCTCCCAGCCCGAGTCCCACACGAGGTCCCAGCGCCGCTCCGTGTTCCCGGAGCCGGCGAGCGTCACCTCGCTGTCCACCAGGGCCCCGTTCATGACGAGGAGCACGTGCGCGTGCGGCCCAGCCCCGCGCCGCAGCATCTGCAGCGTGCGCATCTGCGGGTCGTGCCACTGCTCGTGCGTCACCGGGGACCCGGAGTCGTCGAACCACGTCAGGTCGGGCTGGTGCGGCTCGGCGTCCGGCCGGGGCGCTCCCATGAAGAACCCGTCGACGCGTAGCGCGGGGTGCTCGCGGCGCAGCGCGAGCAGGTATCGCGTCGTCGTGAGCAGCTCCTGCTGCCACGGCTCCAGGTCCCAGTCCACCCAGCTCAGCGGGCCGTCCTGGCAGTACGCGTTGTTGTTCCCCTGCTGGGTGCGCCCCAGCTCGTCGCCCGCGGTGATCATGGGCGTGCCCGCCGCGAGCAGCAGTGTGCCCAGCAGGTTGCGCGCCGAGCGGCGTCGCAGCGGCTCGAGCGCGGCGGCGAGGTCGTCGTCGGCCGCCGGGCCCTCGGAGCCGTGGTTCCACGACAGGTTGTTGTCGGAGCCGTCGCGGTTGTCCTCGCCGTTGGCCAGGTTGTGCTTGTGGTCGTAGGTGACCAGGTCGCGCAGCGTGAAGCCGTCGTGCGCGGTGACGTAGTTGATCGAGGCCACCGGGCCGCGCACCAGCGGCGGGTCGCTCATGCCGAACAGGTCGGCCGACCCCGCCAGCCGTGTCGCGATCTCCCGGATTCCCGAGGTCGGGTTGCCGCGCGAGGCTGCCGCGAGGTCGGCGAGCCAGAAACCGCGGGCCGCGTCGCGGAATCGGTCGTTCCACTCGCTGAACGGCGGGGGGAACTGCCCCGTCTGCCACCCGCCGGGCCCGATGTCCCACGGCTCGGCGATCAGCTTGCAGGTCGAGAGCACGGGGTCGGTCTGCAGGGCCACGAGGAACGGGTGCCCCGCCGTGAACCCGTTGCTGGTGCGCCCGAGCGTCACGGCGAGGTCGAAGCGGAAGCCGTCGACGCCGATCTCCTCGACCCAGTAGCGCAGCGAGTCGAGCGCCGTCTGGATCACCCGGGGACGTCGGAAGTCCAGGGAGTTGCCGGTGCCCGTCACGTCGGCGTACCCGATCGGGTTGCCGTCGTCGTGCAGGTAGCAGGAGCGGTTGTCCAGCCCGCGCCACGACAGCTGCGGCCCGTCGGGCCCGCCCTCGCAGGTGTGGTTGTACACGACGTCGAGCACGACCTCGAGGCCCGCCTCGTGCAGCAGCTGCACCATGCCGCGGACCTCGTCGCGGACGGCGGCCGGGCCGGCGTCGCGCGCGGCCTGCGTGGCGTACGGCGCGTGCGGGGCGAAGAACCCGAGGGTGTTGTACCCCCAGTAGTTGGTCAGCCCGAGGGCGGTCAGGTGCGGCTCGTCGGCGAAGGCGTGGATCGGCAGCAGCTCCACGGTCGTGACGCCGAGCGAGGTGAGGTGCGCGATGGTCACCGGGTGCGCCAGGCCCGCGTAGGTGCCGCGCAGCTCCTGGGGCACCCCGGGCAGCGTCATGGTGAGTCCGCGCACGTGCGCCTCGTAGACGACCGTGTCGGACCAGGGGACGTGGGGGTGGGTGACCGGCACGTCGCTGCGGGACGGTCCCACGACCACGCTGTGCGGGACGAAGGGGGCGCTGTCACGAGGGTCGCGGACCAGCGGCCCGGCCGCGTCGCCGTCGGACGCCTGGCCGCGGGTCTCCGGCACGTCCTGCACCGCGCCGACCAGGCCTCGGGCATAGGGGTCGACGAGCAGCTTCGCCGGGTTGTAGCGGTGACCGGCGGCCGGGTCCCACGGTCCGTCGGCGCGGAAGCCGTAGCGCTGCCCCTCGACGACGCCGGGGACGAACCCGCTCCAGACGCCGTAGTCCACGCGGCGCAGGGGGTGCCGGCGCTCGTGGAGCGTCCCGTCCTCGGCCGCGGTGAGCAGGCAGAGGTCGACGGCGGTCGCGTGCGAGGCGAGCACGGCGACGTGCGCGCCGCCGTCCACGAGGTGCACCCCCAGCGGCGGCACGACGCCGTGTGTGGGCGTGACCTGGTCCGCCACCCGGCCCGTCATCTGGTCCGACATCCGATCCGACATGAACCCCATTGTGACGCAGGGGGCGCAGGCGGACGGCGGGCACCCGGGGCGGACGGCCGGTCGCGAGGCCGACGTTGTAGGGTTCCTACTGACCAAGGAGGAGTGCGACCATGCGCATCGTTGTGCCCGTGAAGTTCGTCCCGGACATCCAGTCGGACCGCCGTTTCGGCGCTGGCGGGAGGGTGGAACGGACGGCGGCGGACGGCACCCTCAACGAGCTCGACGAGAACGCGATCGAGGCCGCGCTGCGGCTCGTCGAGGCGCTCGGGCCCGAGGCGCAGGAGGCGAGCGAGGTCGTCGTCGTGACGGTCGGTCCCGCCGAGGCGGACCTCGCGCTGCGCAAGGCGTACCAGCTCGGCGCGCACCGTGGCATCCGGGTCTCGGACGACGCGCTCGCGGGTTCGGACTACTTCGCGACGGCGGCCGTGCTCGCGGCTGCGGTGCGCAGCGTGGGTGACGTCGACCTCGTGGTGACCGGCATGGCCGCCCTCGACGGTCTCGGCTCGGTCGTCCCGGCGCTCCTCGCCGCCGACCTGGGCTGGCCCCAGCTCCTGCTCGCGCGTCGTCTCGACGTGTCCGACGGCGTCGCCTCGGTCACCCGCGAGCTCGACGGCGTGACGGAGGAGCTGACCGCGCCGCTGCCCGTGGTGGTCTCGGTCACCGACCACGTCAACACGCCCCGCTACCCGAACTTCGCCCTCATCATGGCCGCGCGCACCAAGGAGATCGAGGAGCGCTCGCTCGCCGACCTGGGCGTGGACGCCACCACGGTCGGAGAGGCCGGCGCCCGCACCCGGGTGCTGACCGCTGCTCCGCGCCCGCCGCGGGAGCCCGCCGTCGTGCACGTCGACAAGGGCGAGGGGGGCCTCGCCCTCGCCGCCTACCTCATCGACCACCGGCTCGTCTGACACCGCGGGCCCGACCCGTGACCCGGGTCGGGCGGCACCTCTCGTCACGCCTCGCAAGGAGATCCCCATGAGCGCTCCCACGCCCACCGTCGCCGTCCTCCTCGACACCCCCGCCACCGAGCTTCGGTCGCCGGTCAAAGAGCTGCTGACGATCGCGCGGTCGCTCGGCGACGTCGTCGCGGTCGCGCTCGCCGACCCCTCGGAGCGGGTGGTCTCCGAGGCCGCGGCGCACGGGGCGCAGCGGCTGGTCGTCGTCGACCCGGGCGCCGACCCCGCGCTGACACCCGTGGCGGCCGAGGCGCTCGCAGCCGTCGTGCGCGAGGTGGACGCGGACGTCGTCCTGCTCAACGCGACCTTCGAGAACAAGGAGACCGCGGCGCTCGTCGCGCTTCTCGTGGAGGCCGGGCTCGTCGTCGACGCCCGCCCCGACGGTCTCGTCGAGGGGAGGCTGCGGACGAGCAAGCGCGTGTTCGCCGGGACGTGGGACGTGGTCAGCGAGGTGGTGACCGAGCGCGCCGTCGTCACCGTGCGGGCCAACACCGTCGTCGCCGAGCCGGTGGCGGACCCGCGGGCGCTCGAGGTCGAGCGCCTCGCCAGCACGCCCTCGGCACGAGCGACCGCGGCGTCCCTCGTGTCGCGCACCGTCCACCCGGTGAGCACCGGCTCGCGCCCCGCGCTGGCCGAGGCCGCCGTGGTGGTCGCGGGCGGGCGGGGCACCCTCGGCGACTTCGCCGCCGTGGAGGACCTCGCGGACGCGCTCGGCGCAGCGGTCGGCGCGACCAGGGACGCGGTCGACGAGGGCTGGGTCGAGCACGACACGCAGATCGGGCAGACCGGCGTCACCATCGCGCCCCGGGTCTACATCGGCGCGGGCATCTCGGGTGCTCCCCACCATCGCGGCGGCATGCAGGCGTCGAGCACGATCATCACGGTGAACACCGACCCCGAGGCGCCGATCATCGAGATCAGCGACCTCGCCGTGGTCGGCGACCTCGCCGACGTGCTGCCGCAGGCCGCGGCGGCGGTCCGCGAGCACCTGGCGGGGCGCAGCAGGTGACGGACTGCCTCGTCTACCTCGACCACGCGGCCACCGCCCCGGTGCGTCCCGAGGTCGTGGCGGCCTACGCCGAGGCGCTCGGGCGCACCGGCAACGCCTCCTCGTTGCACTCCGCGGGGCGAGAGGCGCGTCGCACCGTCGAGGAGGCGCGCGAGAAGGTCGGCGCGCTCCTCGGCGCGAGGCCGAGCGAGGTCGTCTTCACCAGCGGGGGCACGGAGGCCGACAACCTCGCGATCAAGGGCGTGTTCTGGGCGCGGCGCCGGCTGGACCCCCAGGTGCGCCGGATCGCCGTCTCGAGCGTCGAGCACCACGCCGTGCTCGACCCGGCCTTCTGGATGGCCTCCCACGCGGGAGCGGAGATCTCCCAGCTGCCCGTCGACGCCGAGGCGCGGCTCGACCTGGACGCACTGCGCGCCGACCTCGACGAGCACGGCGCGCGCACCGCGCTCGTCTCCGTCATGTGGGCGAACAACGAGGTCGGCACGATCGAGCCGTTGGCCGAGGTCGTCTCGCTCGCGCACCGCCACGGCGTCCCGGTCCACTCCGACGCCGTGCAGGCCGTGGGCGTGCTCGACGTCGACTTCGCCGCGAGCCGTCTGGACGCCATGACCGTCACCGCGCACAAGCTCGGCGGGCCGGTCGGCGTCGGGGCCCTGGTCGCGCGCCGCGATCTCGGGATCGTGCCGGTGAGCCACGGCGGCGGGCAGGAGCGGGGGATCCGTTCCGGCACGCTCGACGTCGCCGGCGCGCACGCCTTCGCGCTCGCGCTCGAGCTCGCCGTGCAGGAGCGGGAGGCCGTCTCGACCCGGCTCGCGGCGCTGCGCGACGACCTGGTCGGGCGCGTGCTCGCGACGATCCCGGGCGCGCACCTGCGCGGGCCGGACCCGGCCGTCGCGCCGGGGGAGCGCCTGCCCGGCAACGCGCACCTCACCTTCGAGGGCTGCGAGGGCGACTCGTTGCTCTTCCTGCTCGACTCGGCGGGGGTCTGCGCCTCGACCGGCTCCGCCTGCCAGGCCGGGGTGCCCCAGCCCTCGCACGTGCTCGTCGCCATGGGCGTCGACGAGGTCCAGGCGCGCGGCGCGCTGCGCTTCTCTCTCGGGCCGACGTCCACCGCGGCCGACGTCGACCGGCTCGTGGCCGTCCTGCCGGAGGTGGTCGAGCGCGCGCGACGGGCGGGGCTGAGCTCGGGACCCGTGACGCAGGAGCGGCTGGCCCGGCGCAGGGAGGCGAGCTGATGCGGGTCCTGGCGGCGATGTCCGGAGGGGTGGACTCCGCGGTCGCCGCGGCGCTCGCCGTCGAGGCGGGGCACGACGTCGTCGGCGTCCACATGGCGCTCAGCGCGAACCGGGACCAGTTCCGCACCGGCTCGCGCGGCTGCTGCTCGATCGAGGACGCCGGCGACGCGCGGCGGGCCGCGGACCTCATCGGCATCCCCTACTACGTGTGGGACCTCGCCGAGCAGTTCGAGGAGACCGTGATCGCGGACTTCCTCTCCGAGTACCAGGCGGGGCGCACCCCGAACCCGTGCGTGCGCTGCAACGAGCACATCAAGTTCCAGGCGCTGCTCGACAAGGCCACCGCGCTCGGCTTCGACGCCGTCGCGACCGGGCACTACGCCCGCGTCGAGCTGCGCGAGGGTCCGGGCGGCCAGGTGCGCCGCGAGCTGCACCGTTCGCCCAACACCGCCAAGGACCAGTCGTACGTGCTCGCCGTCATGGGCCCCCAGCGGCTGGCGCGCGCGGTGTTCCCGCTCGGCGGCTTCGCCTCCAAGGACGAGGTGCGGGCCCAGGCCGCCCACCGGGGCCTGACGGTGTCGAGCAAGCCCGACTCCTACGACATCTGCTTCGTGGCGGACGGCGACACCAAGGGGTTCCTGCGCGAGCGGCTCGGCTCGCGGCCCGGGGAGGTCGTGGACGTCGACGGGCGCGTGGTCGGGGAGCACGACGGCGCGTACGCCTACACCGTGGGCCAGCGCAAGGGGCTCGCGCTCGGGCGTCCGGCGCCCGACGGGCGTCCGCGCTACGTGCTCGAGGTCGAGCCGGTGAGCAACCGCGTGGTCGTCGGTCCGGCGGAGATGCTCGCGGTGCGCGAGATCGTGTCCGACGGCGCGGTCTGGTACGACGACGAGCGACGCGAGGCGGCGGCCCGGGGGATCGACGTCGAGGTGCAGGTGCGTGCGCACGGCGACCCGGCGCGTGCCCGGCTGCGGGCCACCTCCGACGACGCCTTCGCGGTCGACCTGCTCGACCCGCTGCGCGGGGTCGCGCCCGGCCAGTCGATCGTCGCCTACCAGGGCACCCGCGTGCTCGCCCAGGCCACCGTCGCCACCACCGCCCGCTGACCCCCTCGGCTCGCCGGCCGAGCAGCGAGGCACGAGCGTGTCGAGACCTCTGCGCAACGCGACGGGCGCGTCGCTCCCCAGGGGAGCGACGCGCCCGTCGGCGGTGCGAGGCCGTCTCAGATGACGCCCAGCGCCAGCATCGCGTTCGCGACCTTCGTGAAGCCCGCCACGTTGGCGCCGAGCACGTAGTTGCCCGGCTGGCCGTAGGTCTCGGCCGTCTCGCGGCACGAGTCGTGGAGGTTGATCATGATCGACTCGAGGCGGTCGGCCGTGTAGTCGAACGTCCAGGTGTCGCGCGACGCGTTCTGCTGCATCTCGAGCGCGGAGGTGGCGACGCCTCCGGCGTTCGCAGCCTTGCCGGGGGCGAACAGGACGTTGTTCTCCTGGAACAGCCGGACGGCCTCCGGGGTGCTGGGCATGTTCGCGCCCTCGGCGACGGCGAGCAGGCCCGCCTTGATGAGGACGGCGGCCTCGGAGCCGTCGAGCTCGTTCTGCGTCGCGCAGGGGAGCGCGACATGGACCTCGCCGTCCTTGGCGATGTCCCAGACGTGGCCGGTGCGGTACTCCGCCCTGCCGCCACGGCGGGCCGCGTAGTCCGACATGCGCCCGCGCTCGACCTCCTTGATCTGCTTGAGCAGGTCGAGGTCGATGCCGTCGGGGTCGTACACGTAGCCCTGCGAGTCCGAGGCGCTGATCGCCACGCCACCGAGCTGCTGGAGCTTCTCGATCGCGTAGATGGCCACGTTGCCGGAGCCGGACACGACCACGCGCTTGCCGTCGAAGCTGGTGCCGCGGGTCGCGAGCATCTGCTGGGCGAAGATCACCGTCCCGTACCCGGTGGCCTCCGTGCGGGCCAGAGAACCGCCCCACGTCGTGCCCTTGCCGGTCAGCACGCCGGACTCGTAGCGGTTGTTCAGCCGCTTGTACTGCCCGAACAGGTAGCCGATCTCGCGCCCGCCCACGCCGATGTCGCCCGCGGGGACGTCGGTCTCGGCACCGATGTGGCGCTGCAGCTCCGTCATGAACGACTGGCAGAAGCGCATGACCTCGGCGTCGGACTTGCCCTTGGGGTCGAAGTCCGAGCCGCCCTTGCCGCCGCCGATCGGCAGGCCGGTCAGCGCGTTCTTGAAGATCTGCTCGAACCCGAGGAACTTGATGGTCCCGAGCTTCACCGAGGGGTGGAACCGCAGGCCGCCCTTGTACGGGCCGAGCGCCGAGTTGTACTGCACGCGGAAGCCGCGGTTGAGCTGCACGTTGCCGGCGTCGTCGACCCACGGCACCCGGAAGATGATCTGGCGCTCGGGCTCGCAGATGCGCTCGACGATGCTCGCCGCCCCGTACTCCGGGTGGGCGTCGAGGACGGCGTCGAGGGTCTCGAACACCTCCTTGACTGCCTGGTGGAACTCCGTCTCGCCAGGGTTGCGACGCAGGACCGTCGCGTAGATGTTGTCGAGGGTGCTTGCTGATGTCATGCGTGTGCTCCCGGGTCGTGTTGTGCAAGGCGGTGTCGTGCAAGGCGATGACCATGGCGCCTGCCGCTCGACGAGGGCTCCACGTCACGAGATCGTCACATCATGGAAACGGCGCAGAAACATTCTGCACCATCGCAGGTTCGACGCCCCTGCTCCCGATGAGTAGCATCCGATGAGAGGACTGGAGATCTGAGGGGAGGTCTCCCGAGTGCTCCCGTCCGGCGCGGCGCCTGGTCCGCGCCGGCGATCCTGCGCAGAGAAGGGTGATACTCATGAGTCTGTAGACCTTCGAGTAGCGCTGCTGGAACCGTGCAGTCCATGATCGGAGACCTGCAGCGACAGCTGGGACGAGCGCTGCGCGAGTACCGGCTCGCGCGCGGACTGAGCCAGGAGCAGCTCGCCGAGCTGCTCGACGTCCACCGCACCTACATGGGCGGGATCGAGCGGGGAGAGCGGAACCTCACCCTCAAGTCCGTCGAGCGGATCGCGGAGCACCTGGGGCTCGCGCCCATCGAGCTGCTCGCGGGCGCCACGGCCGACCCGGCCGGCAGTGGTGACGATACCCCTGTGGATAACTAGACCTTGTTGTCCGAGGGGCTCACGAGGATGGAGGCCGGTGCCACCACCCGGTTCGTGACAGCTCTCGACAGGAGGTCCCCATGGCGACAGGCGACACCCCCACCACGTGGCAGCAGGAGCCCTGCCCCCCATGGTGTGTGGTGCGGCACTCGGAGACCGACCACGAGCACGATCGCAGCCACCAGGGGCTCCTCGCCGAGATCCCTGTCGTGGCGCTGCGCGACCGGCCCTCGCAGGACCCGGGCAGGCGTGACGAGTGGTATCAGACGGCGCTCGCCGTCGTGGCCCAGCGACGGGACGGGTCCGGCACGACCGGTCTCTACGTCGGGGACGGGGAGGAGCAGCGGCTCGAGCTGGACCTGTCGAGCGCCCAGCGCGTGGCAGGCCGCCTGCAGGCCGCGCTTGGCATGATGGAGCCATGAGCGAGCTGCCCCGGACCGACGTGCCCCGCGACACCCCCGGCATGCCCGGAGCACAGGGACGGCCAGCGGCTCCTGCGGACCGCGCACGCTGGACGGAGCTCGTCGAGCTGATCGAGGCGGACCAGTTCGCCTACTACGTCCGTGACGCCCCGAGCTCCTCCGACGCCGAGTACGACGCCAGGATGCGCGAGCTCGAGGCTCTCGAGGACGCGCACCCGGACCTGCGCAGCCCCGACTCGCCCACCCAGCGGGTGGGGGGCACGTTCTCGACGGACTTCGCCTCCGTCCCCCACATCGAGCAGATGCTGAGCCTCGTCGACGCGTTCAGCCTCGAGGAGGTCGACGCGTGGGCGGACCGGGTCCACAAGGACCTGGCGGGTGCCGCGGACGCCCTCCACTACCTGTGCGAGGTCAAGATCGACGGTCTCGCGCTCGCCCTCGTCTACGAGCACGGTCGGCTCTCCCGGGCGGTGACGCGCGGGGACGGCCGCACCGGCGAGGACGTGACCCTCAACGCGCGCACCATCGCCGCCATTCCCGCGACGCTCGCGGGCGACCCGACCACCCGACCTGCGCTGATCGAGATCCGCGGCGAGGTGTTCATGACCGTGGAGGACTTCGCGGCGCTCAACGAGAGCCAGGTCGCGGCCGGCAAGGCGCCCTTCGCGAACCCGCGCAACTCCGCGGCCGGCTCCCTGCGGCAGAAGGACCCGCGGGTCACCGCCTCTCGTCCCTTGCGCTTCTACGCGCACGGCATCGGTGCGCTGCACTGGGAGCCCGGCGCCCCGACGAGCCTCGACCGCCAGTCGGAGGCGTACGAGCTGCTGCGCGACTGGGGCGTGCCGGTCTCCGGCCACAACCGCGTCGTCGACTCGCTCGCCGGCGTGAAGGAGATGATCGCCGACTTCGGCGAGCACCGCCACGACATCGAGCACGAGCTCGACGGCATCGTCGTGAAGGTCGACGAGATCGCGCTGCAGCAGCGGCTCGGCAAGACCAGCCGGGCCCCGCGCTGGGCCATCGCCTACAAGTACCCTCCGGAGGAGGTCAACACCCGGCTCCGGGACATCCAGGTGGCCGTGGGGCGCACCGGCCGGGCCACCCCCTACGCGGTCATGGAGCCGGTGCTGGTGGCCGGCAGCACGGTGCGTCAGGCGACGCTGCACAACCAGGACGTGGTCAGGGCCAAGGGGCTGCGCATCGGCGACATGGTGGTGCTGCGCAAGGCGGGCGACGTGATCCCCGAGATCGTGGGGCCGGTGGCGGCCCTGGCCGACGACGGCTTCCCGCGCCGGGAGTTCGTGATGCCTCGGGCGTGCCCGGCCTGTGGCACACCGTTGCGTCCGATGAAGGAGGGGGACGTCGACCTGCGCTGCCCCAACGCCGAGTCCTGTCCTGCGCAGGTGCGCGGGCGTGTGGAGCACATCGGCTCGCGCGGGGCGCTGGACATCGAGGCGCTCGGTGAGGTCACGGCCGCCGCGCTCACGCAGCCCGAGGTGCCGACCGAGCCGCCGCTGCACACCGAGGCCGGCCTCTTCGACCTCACGCTCGAGCACCTGCTCCCGGTCGTCGTGGTGGTCCGTGACGCCGAGACCGGGCTCCCCAAGGTGGGCGACGACGGTCAGGTGCGACGCCGGGCACCGTTCCAGAAGGTCTCGAAGACCTATCCGCCGCAGGCCCAGGGACTGTCTCCCGCGGAGCGACGCAAGGCGGGGTTCCGCAAGGACCACCCGGTCGTCGAGCCGTCCGTGCAGGCGCTGCGGCTGCTGGAGGAGCTGGAGAAGGCCAAGACCAAGGAGCTCTGGCGGCTGCTCGTCTCGCTCAACGTGCGGCACGTCGGGCCGGTGGCCGCGCGCGCGCTCGCCGAGCGGTTCGGCTCGCTCGACGCGATCCGGGCCGCGGCCGTCGAGGACCTGGCGGCCGTGGAGGGGGTGGGTCCGATCATCGCTGAGTCCCTGCTCGAGTGGTTCTCCGTCGCGTGGCACCAGGAGATCGTCGAGACCTGGCAGCGCGCGGGCGTCCGGTTCTCGACGCCGGGCCACCCCGGTCCCGAGGCGATGGCAGCCCAGGCGGTGACGGGACCGTCCGGCCCGCTCGCGGGGCTGACCGTCGTGGTCACGGGATCGCTCGAGGGCTTCACGCGCGACGGCGCGAAGGAGGCGATCGTGTCCCGCGGCGGGAAGGCTGCGGGATCGGTCTCGAAGAAGACGGACGTCGTCGTGGCGGGGGAGAACGCCGGCTCCAAGGAGGCCAAGGCTCGAGAGCTCGGCGTGCCGGTCATCGACGAGGACGGATTCGTCGACCTGCTCGAGCACGGGTGGAGCGCTCCGGCGCAGGCCGCAGAGGCCTGAGAACCTCGTCGCGGGCGGCCGCAGCAGGCCTCCCGGTGCGCGGGCGGGGGCGAGAACGGCGAGATCCAGCGGCTCGTGGGCCACGTGACGTGGCTCACGCGCAGGGGATTTGACCTGCGACGACGGGGCCCCGTAATGTTCTGGATGTCGCCGCGAGGGAGGCACGGACAGCAAGGCTCGCAAGAGCAGCGCTGGCCGGTCCACGAGGCGAAACCCCCCGAGAGCAGGCCATCGATGGTGGAGCGCGCTCCGGGGACGGCGGGACGAACGCCGGGTCGGGATCTTCCGCGAGGGAGGTTTGACCCCGGGCGAACGGGCCGCTAAGATGGAGAAGTTGCCCCGGATGGGTTCCTGCTGGTTGGTGGGGGTCTTGGTGGTGTGTGCCTGTTCCTTGAGAACTCAACAGTGTGCTTGATAGTTGATGCCATTTTTGGTTGTCTGCTGTTGGTCGGGTCTGCCGTTGTGGTGGGTCTGGTTGGTGGTGGGTGGCTTTTGTATGGCTGATCGTGTGGTTCGTCAGTGGGCCGCATGGTTGGGGCCAGTTTTGTTGGGCCGTCCCTGTTGTGGGGTGGTCTGCTTCGTATGGTTGTTGGCCGGGGGTTTGTGCTCCTGGTTGGCGTCATGCTTTTACGGAGAGTTTGATCCTGGCTCAGGACGAACGCTGGCGGCGTGCTTAACACATGCAAGTCGAACGGTGAAGCCCAGCTTGCTGGGTGGATCAGTGGCGAACGGGTGAGTAACACGTGAGTAA